>Ga0272442_10009698_pt1 | contig 11993 bp, 9 predicted proteins | sample SSMForm2O_FD_200262 | JGI IMG/M metagenome (GOLD analysis project Ga0272442, IMG submission 200262) | Marine sediment archaeal communities from Little Sippewissett salt marsh, Falmouth, MA, United States - SSM-Form-2O | ecosystem: Environmental > Aquatic > Marine > Wetlands > Sediment ... | reverse complement strand
TATTTACGGTTTAGCAAACCGTTGCCTTAAGCCGCTCGGCCACCTCTCCAGGTCATACCAAAGCGATCATAGATCGGTTAATCCAACGCCAAAATGGACATACCACACGAAATTTTTTGCTTATCCTACACGGAATAGATTGACATTGCAAATAAAATTAGCTTACAAATTCCGTAATTCTGCTGTGGATAGAAAGTCACATACACAACGCCCTTGCGTTTCATGGGGCAACTGGTATCCTTGCTGCGAATATGACAAAAAAGCTATGCTGATGGTTGATAAATTCATCACCATCGAGAGCGAATGGACGTTACTCAACAATATCTGAACATCCGAATGATTCGAGAGAATCTCGATGATATCCCCGACTTTGGTGTACCTGCCGGGTATACCATCCGATGGTTTCGGCCGGGCGATGAGAAATCCTGGCGCAACATTCACTTATTAGCTGATAAATACACGAATGTGACGCCGGACCTTTTCGAGAGAGAATTCGGAAGCAATGCTCGGCTACTCGCCGAACGCCAGTGTTTTCTCCTTGACCGTAAGAATTCCCCAATCGGGACCGCCTCCGCATGGTTTGACAATCCGAGTGAACCATCCTCCGGCAGAATTCACTGGGTAGCCATCATACCGGCTGAACAAGGCAAAGGATTGGCAAAACCCCTACTCACTACGGCATGCAAAAGGTTCAAGGCCCTGGATTACCAACGAGCGCACCTGACGACGCAAACCGTCAGAATATCCGCTATCAACCTCTACCTCAAGTTCGGTTTTGCCCCGGCGATCGATTCTGAGCGGGAGAGAAAAATATGGCAACTGCTACAGAAACACTTGAAGTACTCTATTGACGTATAGAGCTTCGGCCCGGTTATGCACATAAACAATAAAACACGCCGGGCGATGCTCCAACCCGGCGTGTGATATGGACATGGATCTTATTTACGGGTCAGGGAAAAAAGCATCGCATCGCCGCCTGATTCCAGGTAATAAGGACGACTCACCGAGCCCGGCTCGCTCGCTACCAGGATTAGTTTGTTTCCTTCGAGCTTATAGATCCCCAGCGACGTTTCGCCCTCATACTCCGGCTGCGAACATTTATTGATTTTAAAGTCCGCCTGCTTTGGTTTCGCTTTCATATTCAATTTTACGGTGCCCGCATAGTATTCGGAATCCGGCCCCTTGACCTCCACCTTGCCTTCGGCGATGATGAAAGTCCATTGACCATACCCGTCTCCGGCGGTCCCGACCCAGGTGCCATCAAGCTCGCCGCCCTTTTTCGCCGTGTCCGCCTTCTGGCGCTTGAACGTAATCTCACCGCCGGCCTGAGAGGCACGGTAGCCGCCCGACTCAACGGCATACTGCTTGACCTTAAAACTGTTGTTATCGACCTTGATAAAAACCATATCCATCGTCTGCGTTGTCCCATCGGGCTCTGTCCGCTCATTCCTGTTGACCGCGCCTTCGTAATCCTCCCCCCAGGTCCCTTTCCAAGTACCGCCCATATTGTCGGCGCCGATCTGGACGATCTCTTCGCGGGACGCCATAAACATAATCAAGCCATGATGGTTGAAATCGCCCATCCTGAGGTTGATGCACATGGCGTTCTTGTCCAGTATCCATTTATATTCCAGATCAACTTGCGTGCCATCGTCGCCGGTGGCCGCCCACTTGCCGATCATCCAGTCATAGCCGTACTGGGCGACAAGATCTCCAAGTTTCTCCTGCGCCCCGGCGGGGACCACAGAAACAACCAAAAGCACAGCAATAACCAAAGATATGCTTTTCACACTCATTTTCTTCTCCTTTCTTTCATTTCGGTTTCAGGCATCAAAGGCCCACATTCATCACAAATCAATCGGTCTGGAACAATACCCGATTCCGAACATTATGGCAAGTCATAGTTTTAAAGGGTACCGGACAGGATCTGCTGATTGACCGGATGAGGATGATTTAGTATAAGAGTCAGACAGTATAACAGCCCATAATTGAGGATTTGAACAAAATGAAACGATGGATTGTAATTTTAGCCATTTTCGCACTGTTGATCGCCGGTTGTTCGAATCAATATGCGAGTCGTCAGAAATTCCACCTGTATCTCCTTGCGGGTCAGTCGAATATGGCTGGGCGGGGTAAGGTGGCCGAACAGGACACGGAGCCCCACCCGCGTGTCTTCGCTCTGAATCAGGATGGCCAATGGCAGCCGGCGGTTGAGCCGCTCCATTTCGACAAACCTAAAATAGTCGGCGTCGGACCCGGATTTGCTTTCGGGAAGGCTATGGCCGAGCACAAAAAGCAAGTGAAAATCGGTCTGATACCCTGTGCAGCGGGCGGATCGCCTATAGCTTCCTGGACCGAAGGGGGATACCACAACCAGACAAAAAGCCATCCCTATGACGACGCCCTCAAACGGGCGAGGATCGCCATGCAGAGCGGCGTGATCAAAGGGATCATCTGGCATCAGGGTGAGTCGGACAGCAAGCCGGAACGAGCAAAAGTCTATCAGGCAAAACTGGAGGAATTGATCGCCACGTTCCGGCGAGAATTAGACAATAAAAATCTGCCGTTTGTCGTCGGTAAATTAGGTGACTTTTATGTCGCCCGAAATCCGAATGCACAAACAATCAACGCAATTCTGGAAACAATACCGCTCACGGTCAAAAATACGGCCTGCGCCGACGTCACAGGACTCACACCGAAAAGCGATCTCGTGCACTTTGACGCAAAGTCGGAGAGGGAATTGGGCCGGCGATATGCCGAATTGATAATAAAACTTGAAAAGGGAGATTAAACATGAGAAACCACGTTACTCGTCGTGAATTCACAAAGACCCTGCTTGGGGGCCTTGCCGCTTCAGCATTCTGTCCCCACCGCTTTTTGCAGGCGGCGCGTGCGAACCAAAAACCGCTCAATTTTGTCTTCTTTCTGATCGACGATTTCGGATGGATGGACATTGGCGCCAATAATCCCCACTGCTTCTATGAGACGCCGAACATCGACCGCCTGGCGCGCTCCGGCATGAACTTCACCAACGGCTACGCCGCTAATCCGGTATGCAGCCCGACACGATACAGCATCATGACGGGCAAATACCCCTCTCGCGTTGACGCGACCAACTGGTTCAGCGGCAAGCGGTCGGGACGTTTCAACGGTGCCCCGCTCAATGACTGGATGCCTCTTTCAGAAGTCACATTGGCCGAGGCCCTGAAACAGCACGGCTACAAAACGGCGTTCGTCGGCAAATGGCACCTCGGCTCGGAAGAGAAATATTGGCCCGAAAACCAGGGATTCGACGTCAACATTGGCGGCTGGGCGGTGGGCTCGCCACGGGGCGGCTATTTCGCTCCTTTCGACAACCCACGGCTGGGCGATTATCCCAAAGGCTCACATCTACCCAAGGTCCTAACGAATGAGTCACTGAAACTGCTGGATCGATACAAAAACGATCCCTTCCTGCTCTATCTGGCCTTCTATTCCGTTCATACGCCGCTCCAGGGGCGCGAGGATCTGATCGCCAAATATAAGGCCAAGCGGCAAAAAATTCTGGATGCCGACGAGCGGGAGTTCGCCTCCGAGGAGCAGGTCTGGCCCGTTAAAAAGCCGCGCCAAGTGCGCATTCGTCAGTGTCACGCCGTGTACGGCGCGATGGTTGAGGCGATGGACGAGCAAATCGGGCGCGTGCTGGATAAGTTAGAGAAACTGGGTATTGCCGATAATACGGCGATTCTGTTCATGTCCGACAACGGTGGTCTTTCAACCAGTGAAGGCTCGCCGACCTCAAATCTGCCCCTTCGCGGCGGCAAAGGCTGGGTGTACGAAGGCGGCATTCGCGAGCCTTTCCTGATCCGCTGGCCCGGTGTGGCAGAGCCGGATTCGCATTGCGATGTGCCCGTCATCAGCACCGACTTCTACCCGACGATCCTGGATATGGCCGGCTTGCCTTTGAAAAACGATCAGCACCTGGATGGCGTGTCACTCGTGCCGCTTTTAAAAGGGGAAACATCGATCGATCGGGATGCCCTCTACTGGCACTACCCGCACTATGCCAACCAGGGCGGCTTTCCGGGGGGCGCGATTCGTTCGGGCGACTGGAAGCTCGTCGAACGTTTCGAGGACGGCCGGGTCCATCTGTACGATCTCGGGCGTGACATTGGCGAACGCGAAGATCTGGCCTTGAAGTATCCCGAGCGTGTCGAGCAGATGCGGAACAAGCTGCATGCCTGGTACAAGCAGGTCGATGCGAAATTCCTGGAACCTAAAGATGGCAGCCCCCTGCCCTGGCGTCCTGGATAGGTCCGAGATTGGGTGGCTTGTCAACTCGGTCGCCACGAAACGGACCGGATGTCCGCGATTTTGGATTGGTCCAACTCGATCCCGAAGCCGGGCCGGTCCGGCAGTTCCAGCATGCCGTTGACAGGTCTCGGCGGATGCTTCTCGAAGTCGTAATAACGGCTCATCTTCTGAATCAGATATTCGACGAGGGGACAGACCTCGACCGGCTGGCTCGCCACGACGTGCATCGCCGCATGGATACTGTGCCCGTGCGGGATGACGTTCACACCATGCACCGATGCCAGAGTGCACATCTTGACCAGCTCGCTGACGCCGCCGCACCATTCCGGATCGGCCTGGACGACCATGATCGCATCGGCTTTGAGGAACTTATGCACGTCCCAGCGGCCGTAGAAGTGCTCTCCGGTTGCCACCGGGATCGAAGTTTCCCGGCTCAGCTCGATAAAGGCGTCCAGATTGGCCGTCTGGAACGGCTCTTCGATCCACCGCGGATGATACGCTTCTGCCCGTCTGGCCCAGGCCAGAGCATACTGAAGGTCCCATTTCCAGAATGCGTCGAACATCAGGTCCACATCATCCCCGACGGCCTCACGAAGCAATCGGACAACCTTGACATCTTCCTCAACGCCTTCAGGGCCAAAACTGGGGCCGCGATCTCGTACGAACCACTTCTGGTGCCGATAGCCCTCCTGTTTCAATTCTCGGGCCCTTGCCTGCAAAGCCGATGGTTCTTGAGAAAATCCCAAACAACTGGCATAGGCCCTGACTTTCTGACGCGATCCTCCCAACAGACGATAGACGGGCAATCCAAAGAGCCGGCCGCGAAGGTCCCACAGCGCATTGTCGATGGCGCTGAGGCCCATGATATAGTGACTGCCGCGTGAATGCCGGCTGGCCCGGAACATTTTGTCCCAATAGTCCTCGTAGGCCAGAGGATCCTGTCCGATGAGCTGTCGTTTGAAGAATCGATCGACGAACATCGCCGCTTCGTTGTCGATCGGACCGTAGAGACCCGCGAGACCATCCCCGGCATGGACTTTCAGATAAAGGGCTTTTCTTTTATTCTTGCCGGTCACCTGGAGGATTTCGACCTTGTTGATTTTCAAGCGCGCAGGCGTATTCGGGCGAGCCGATCCAACAGCCGCCCCGGCGTGTTCGATTCCAACTTCCGGCCCCAGGATATGAACGGCCCCCAGGGCTGTCATGCCCGTAAGAAAACTGCGTCGCTTTATACTGTCAACCATTTGTCTATCCTTTCGTGGAGAAAATTTAGTTTTCTTCTACATTGGTCATGTAAATGTTGTGTGTGTCGCCGATTTTCGAGTTGTAGAGCACCCATTTGTCGTCGAGGCTGAAGATCGGATGGCCGTGGCTGTACTGTGTCTTGCCAGGCATACGGCGGCAGAGTCGGCGAACATGCGCCCGGCCGTTCGCGTGCGTTATCAGCGACATGTAGTTACGACCGTCGCTGTCATTCGGGCTTAGGTAGCCACAGTCACCGACCACCAATGTGTTATCGGTATTGGATTGGATATGTCCAGGTCGACGACTCGGTAGCAGGAACTGTCGTATCCATGTTCCGTCAGGTCGGATAAAACAGTTGTAGTATTCTGTCTGGCCCTCTCGTTCGACTTCGTACTGAAAACCTACCTCGCCCTGTCGTGTGAAGTACTCGTGGACACAGAACTCGCCGGGGTGCTGTACATACAGCGGCTGGGCTTTGCGGCCACGCCGCTTGGACACGTCCACGGTCCACATTCGCTGGCTGACGTAGCTGCCGCCCTCATGACAAAAAAGGATGAAGTCTGGCCGAAGGGGATGGATTAACACGTGGCTGATCCACGCTCGCTCACCCCAAGCGGCCAGGGTCTCGCCACTATCGGTATCGATCCGCATGATCATGCAACTTGGACGCTGATAGTAGCGTTCGGCCATGGTGGAGTAGATTCGACCTGTCTCGGTACTGACTGCGCGGTCCTCGCGATAGGCGAAGGCCACATACTTGCCATCGGCGGTGCAGGTCGGTAAAGAAGGTCGTGTCCCATCAGGTACGCGATAGAGTTCTCGATCTTGCATCGTGTCCAGTCTACATGCTCGAAGGACCGGTCCGTCGAAGTAGAAGAGTCGGCCCGTCGGATCGACACATCCCATGTTCGGAGAAATCCTATCGCCATCGGTCAGTTGGACCTGACGTGCAGTCGGGATATCAAGCAGATGATATTGGAACTGGCCGGAACGATTCGATGCAAAGATTAGCTTGTCCGATCCCCCATCGGCCAGAAAGGACTCGGATGTAAAGTAGATGTGTACGTTGTCTGAACCGTCCGCGGTGAGTCGCCGGACACGAGCGCCGGTCTCAGGGTCTTTGGACTCCTTGATTTCGTCTGTCACGCGTTGAGTAGCACCTCGACCACCCGCTGTTTTCGAGTTCGTTCGAACGGACGATCTTTGAGGTCTCGGTGCTCCCTTGGAAATCTCAGTCCTCATGATCATTCCAAATCCCAGCGCCGTCGCGCCTCGCAGGAATGATCGTCGACAGACTACTTCTTGAGGTTGGGGCGTTAGTATTTTGAAACAACCTTGCATGTTAGTTCTCCTATTTTTATACTTTCTTGCCTATTTACCCGCGATATTTCCCTTATGTCGAATTTTATTCTGTGAGCCAGCCCGTAATCTGGATATCCCCAACTCTTGTTTTTTCCTGCACTCGCCCCGTCACCACATGCTTGCTAAATCCGGTTTTATGAAACGAAGCCCGTCATGTTTTCGACCATCACATTTGAAAATCCACTGCTATGACTTCGCGATCCAGAATCGATGTCACTGTGAGTTTCATCATCTCGTTATCGATCTGGTAAGCGGGAGACTTATCAGCAACCAACAGATGAACCTTATCGATTTTCTTATTGGGTGGAATTTGAATCTGTACGTTTTGGTTACCGACCGGTATGAATTCCCGAAACGGGCCTTTCATCATCATGGGATTGGTCAGGTTCACAAGATGAACGGTCATGGATTTGGCCTGCCGCCATACGGTCACATCCAGAACACCAGGGCCTGTCACCCGAACGGGAGGCTCTTCATTTGCCGCCCAGTGAATGACGTTCCGCAGAAGCATCCCATGATCGGCATTCATGATCTTCCAGAACGTTCGGTCGATGTCCCAGGGGATATAGGCAATCCGGCTGTCTCCCAACTGCCGCACGTATAATTCGCGAATGTCCGTATCCGGAATTCGCGGATACACATGCTCCATGGGCAGATCAGGATAACTGGGGATGAGTGTCACGGGTGAAGGAAAATCCACCTTCGGCGTCACTCGAACTCGCCAAATGCCATTGACGATTCTGTAAGCATCGTGCAGTCCCTCCAGAACGGAATGATATCGGCCCATTTTCGGATCAGGTTTAAGTCGCAGATACGAATTCTTCATCGGTCCTTCAACTCCCCCGTCGAAAGAGACTCCAAACAAGTCCGCCAGACCAAAATCTCTCCGCCGCTTCGCCTGCTCATCATACAGCGATGCTTCGAAGGTGGCGATCAAACTGCCCCCCTGCCGGACATACTGCCTGAGTTGTTCGCATTGCGCATTGGACAAAGCCGCAATGTTCGGAAGAATCAACAACTTGTACTGGTTGATGTGTTCGGCTTCGAGCAACCGGTCGTTCACCATCTCGAAAGGGATACGCGCTTCGATTAGAGCATGATACATTCCCAATCCATGGCCGCTTCTCTGCTCCTGCCATGGCTTACCGCCGTAGTATCGGTCGGTCTGTTCCGAATAGACGACAGCTACCCGGGCCAGTGGGGCCACATTTCTCAGGTAGCGTTCATGGCAATGGTGCCAATCGTAGATCTTTTCAACGACCTTGAGCCAACGCTGGTCGTAGATGGTTCCGGAAAACTTGACAAACCAGGGCCGCATGTTATTCGCTGTCCCTTCCGCCACCCAAATCCGGACTTCCGCTTCACTTTGAACGGAATCTTTCCATCGATACGGTTCTTCCAAACCGATACTGAAGATACCACCGAGGGGCTTCATGCCCATTGTTGCTCGAAGCTCTTTCGCCCGTTTACCATTCGACCAGGGAGGAATCACGCCGCTTCTTGCCTGATGGTCGGTGAAGAAGATATCCGACAGCGCCCCCGTCACGACCTTATCGGGAAAGCCGTTGGGAATATACCGGGAAGTGGATTTGACAGCTCGGATAGTCCGGTCCCAGAGAAACCACAGCTCTCTAAGCTGGTCGATTCGCCATTGCAGATACTTGCGATACGCGGGATCCTGACGATCATTTGTTCGCGGTAGGGCCATCCCGGAAAAGGATTCGAAATTTTGAACGCAATGTTCACAATAGCAGGTTCCATGACCCGCCCAGCGATTGGAGAATATCCCGTCCACCTGGTATAATTTTACAATCTCCTCGTGAACCTGTGTCATGAAATCAAAGTTGTACGGCCCCAGCGCACAGGTGACCCATAATTCGGGATTCGACCAGTGCCGACGCGCCTGCCCGTTGGAAGTGACGGCGATCCAATCCGGATGGGCATCACGGACGTTGTTCCACGTCGCATGAGGATCGGTGCGCGCGATGACCGCCATGTCCATCTTTCGACACCCACGGACCAGGTAGCCAAACGGATCGGAATCGCCAAGCCATGCGCTGCGATGGTGGAATGGAATCATTGTGGGATAGTACGCCACAACGCCTCCGGCACTCAGACAAACACCGTCAGCGTGGACACGTTTAAAATAATCCAGCCAAAAGTCCGGATCGAACCGGCCGGGATCGTTTTCTACAAGAACCAACTGGGCCCAACGCATCGGGCGGTCGAACCATGGTTGGCCTTCTTCAGCAGTGACACGCCACGGTGCTCCCAAGATCGCATAAGCCCCGGTGGCAAACGATACCTTCATGAAGTCTCTTCGGTTCATTTTGCACAAGATCCTTCCGGGAGTTGAAGGAGCATCCTGCTTTAACTCTTTTCAGCATCTCAAAGATCTAAGCCTTGAAGGCTCGAAACATTCCCGTCAAGCAGGCTTCTGATATCTCTGGCCACAATCTCTGCGATGATTTGTTCCTGTTCAAAGGGCATCACCAACGGCTCAATCCGACGAGCAGCCGGTTTGATCGTCTTTGGAGCTGGGCCCTTTGCCCGCTTGCGGGGTCCTTTTCGTTTCACAGCAGAGAGTTTTCGCTGCTCAGCCAAAATCTGTTCGGCCAGATCGAATTTGGGTATCTCCGTCGGCTTGTGCTTCACTGGTCAGCCTTTCTTTGTGTTTTTGGCTCGACCGTACCCACGGGCACAATCGGCACGGCAGCGTTGTTCAGTTTCATCCGGATCTTCGCCGATTTCTCTAACCAAAACCTTATGCATCGCCTCGATGCGTGCGCGGTATTCGTCCTTGGTCGCAAGATTGTTGAATTCGCCGGGATCAGACTGAAGATCGTACAACTCCCGTTCCGCGGGATGGCCGGCATCGGCCGGCGTATGATAGACATACTTATATTTGGACGTGCGGATCATCGCGAAGCCGGAGGCGATATTGTGGGCATAGTACTCAGAAACGGCAAGGTCCTTCCAGTCGCTCTCGGGAGCGTCGAGCCAGCCAAGCATGGAGTCCCCGTCCCAGTCAGCGGGAACATCGGCGTCTCCCAGCTCGGCGATGGTCTGCACGACATCCACCAGCGAGCACGCTTCTGTTCGTCGCTGCGGGCCTTTCCATCGCGCGGGCCAACTAACAATCAGCGGCACACGACTGGCGTGCTGATACATGCAGTTCTTCCACCATAGACCATGCTCGCCCATATTCTCACCATGGTCGGTGGTGTAGATAACGATCGTATTGTCCGCGACTTCGCTGCCGGCCAGACTCTTGAGGACCTGGCCGATCTGGTCATCGACCCACTGCGTCAGACCATAATATAGCTCGCGGCCTTTGCGAACAATCTCATCCGGGACCTCTTCGACATCGAAGCCGATGCGAAGGTGTTGGTAATTTCTCGGCTGAGACTCAAGGTGCCCTTCGGGGATCATGGGCATGGGAATCCTGCCTTGATATTGTCGCCAATAAGTCTCAGGCACAATCAAAGGAAAGTGTGGGGCAAGGTAACCCGCTATCATAAAAAAGGGCTTGTCGGCGGCCCGGCGATTTTTCAAGAATTCCGTCGTCCCAGCGGTGACGGCGAGGTCGTGCTTGAGAATACTCGAATGGTTTCCCGTATGAAAGTCGTCAAAGCGAGAGGACATCCCCGGCTTGGGCGTCAGATCATCCGCCTTCCGGCGACGGCCTCTGCCCGTCTTGGTTGACCTGTTCATATTACCGCCGATTTCCCTGAATCCATAGCGACGGGTCCAGTCGTAGTGCATCTTGCCGCACAGAATCGACTCGTACCCGGCGGCGTTCATAATTCGCGGTAGTGAGGGGTAATCGGCGCTGGGAAGCCAGCAACTGTTGCTCCAGGCGCCGACGCGTGAGGCGTATTTACCCGCGGTGAAGGACAAACGCGACGGTACACACAGCGGAGAATTGCAGTAACAGCTCTCGAATATGACACCTCGCCTCGCTAAGCCGTCCAGGTTTGGAGTTCGGACGATACCGTTGCCATAACAGCCCAATACGCCGGCATTGTGCTCGTCTGATATGATGACGAGAATGTTGGGCTTGTTCGCAAGCTTGTCTTTGCCGAAAGTCAGGCCCGGAACGACCAGCGAACCAGCGGCAAAGCCTGTGATCCTGAGGAATTCTCTTCGACTTTGTTGATTCATATTCATCCTTATCTTGTTTACAGGCGTTTTGCATAGACATAGTACGCGCCGCGGGAGGTTCCTTCATCATCCATGAACCAAGTTTGCAACCGCGTCTTGCCGGCCTCAAGCTTAATCCTGAACGTCGCGGCCTTCGCTTCTGCGGGAACCGGTCTCGTCTCATCCACATTCGCCACTTTAAGCCGGGCCTTCGTTACCGCAATCGCCTTACCGTCGGGTATCGCCTCGTTGATCGGTGCATCCACTTCGATGGGCCAGCGCCGCAACTCGAACTGATACATCCCGCTTCGCCCTATTTCGACGGCCCAAAAGCCATTGGCCTGCATCCCATTGCGGACATGTCCCTGGTTCCACGGCACCTTTGGTGTATGCCAATCGTGGGACATCAGCCGGGTCGGATTCTGCTTATCGGAGCCGATAATGATTTCACAATATTCATCAAAGCGTACCGAGACGTCCGCCCACCAGTCTTCGTAAGCCTTTCGCAGCTTCTCAACGACCTGGGGGTGTGCATCCGCAATATCCATTTTCTGGTCGGGATCGGCCTTCATATCGTAAAGCTCCTTACCATTGATTAGTCTCCACCGATCAGTCATCACCGCGCTTTTGCGCCACTTTTCGGGATGCTCGATGCGTTGCGAATCCGTGATAAGAATCCGATCAGGCCAGCGACTATCGTTATCCATCAGGAGGCGAACGATGCTATCTCCGTCAAACTCCAAATCCTGCGGCTTCTTCAATCCACACAGATCGATGAACGTTGGTAGCAAATCGACGTGGGCCGTAAGCCTCTCGATGCCCCTTCCTCCCCTTAGATTACCGTCGGGCCAGCGGATAAAGACCGGCACCCGATGACCACCCTCGTATTCCGAGCCTTTTTTGCCGCGCATCCCGGCATTGAAACCGTTACCGGAGGTACCGTTGTCGGT
>Ga0272442_10009693_pt1 | contig 11998 bp, 26 predicted proteins | sample SSMForm2O_FD_200262 | JGI IMG/M metagenome (GOLD analysis project Ga0272442, IMG submission 200262) | Marine sediment archaeal communities from Little Sippewissett salt marsh, Falmouth, MA, United States - SSM-Form-2O | ecosystem: Environmental > Aquatic > Marine > Wetlands > Sediment ... | reverse complement strand
AGTCGCGATTATAGCGCATTATTTTACGTATCGTGTCACAGTACCTTAAAATGGTGCTACTGTGTACGTATAGTAACGTTGCATTGATTCCACTTATGACGCCTAATGATGTGCCCTATGGTGGTGTGTATTTTTAAAAAATTGTATCATGCATACCGTATTTTAAAAAATAATTATCTATATTTTTTAACAATATGATTTAACGATGTTTGCCATGTTCGTCTAATGTTGTTATTGCTCTGTAGCTGCTTCAATGACACTGTTCTCCATGATAATTTCTTAGGCCTTAACGCTGGTGATGTGAAGTCCTGTAATCGTCGTATGCGCTTACCCTTTGTTAATTCATAAAGACCGGGCGTCATACGTTTATATTTTTCTGTAAGAAGAAACCGACCACTGCCACGGCTACCAAGTACTCTCATCATGAATTGGAATTTAGAGTTGTTGTTGCGCCCCTGAAATTGAGATGGTTTATATATTTTATTCGATGCGCTCAATCGTGCCTGTGTTCTCATGCGTTTATGCATGTTTCCACCACGAGCCCATTTAGTTGTTTTGCGTTTACGCTGTGCAGGTTGTCCTGTTTGCTGTTCTTTCCATCCCGTAAATCGTGGCCGTTCGATACTATAAGCCAACGCAAATTGATTTTGAATTTTTGTGTTTTTGGCCTTTTGCACTAGAAGCGATGAATTAAGAAATCGTTCATCACGGATTATCATTCCGCGATGTAAATTTTTAATATCGTTTTTTCTGGTCTGAAATGCAAGTGACGAAAGCACATTGGAAGTCGCTCTCTGGAAATCTTTAGGAGAATTGAGAGCAAAACGTTTTAATTTCTTAAGGTCTCTTGCATCCATATGAAATTTTGTTTTCATGGGTAAAAAATAACTGATTATGAATAAAAGTCAAGATAATTAAATATTACCAATATTACCTTATCTTACCAAAATTTACAAAATAAAAAGGTAAGATAAAAACAGCTTAATTTATGTACAAAAATTATTAAACTGTTTACTTACCATATAGAAAACTATACATAATAATAATAATAATTATATATTATATATTATATATTATATATATTACCTTATTACCAAAAAGTAAGACCTATACTGTAATTTTTTATTTTTGAAAACGTCTTTTTTTTATAAAACGTGTTTTTTATATAGTATCTCATAGTGGCCGGTAATATTGGTAATATTGGTAAGATAAAAAATAAAACTTTGATTACAGGTGATTACAGGAGATTATAAGCAAATATAAGCACATTTTAAAAAACATATTTATTACTTTTTTAAAAAGGTAAGAAAGTAATTTCAGGTAATAAGCTGAAAAATTATTATTTTTTTGTAAAATAGATAAAATTTGATTGACTTTTATTATTATTTAATTATTTTATTGTTATTATTTGTTAATATTTTAACAATAAAAAAATTATTAAAAAAGGATAAAAAAACATGAATATCAATGTTTCTGACTCTGTTCATGCTGAATTAAAAAAACATTTAGCAGGTAAAAAAACAAAAATCTATGAATTTACCGAAAAGGCAATTTTAAAATTGATTGAAAAAGAACAAAATGATAAAGGTAAATTGCTATGAAAAACGAAAAAGAAATTGATAAAATTTACGAATTTGTCATCATGCATTGTGAAGCTATTTGCAGTAAGTGCGGCAAAAATGAAACACTTTATGCAATAGATGATTTTGAGGCATCCGAAAGGTTTTTTGAAAATGGTTGGATAGTGAAAGACGGCTCATTGCTATGTAAGGACTGTAGGTAATATTATGAACACACCAGAATACAATCAACAATACTACCTGAAAAATCGTGATCGTATCAGGCAGCGACAACAAGAACGCGCTGAAGAAATCAAAAAATACCAGGCAGAATATCGCCGTAAAAATCGTGAAAAAATAAATGCTTTACGCCGTAACTGGTACCGCGATTTCTACTGGTTAAATGGCAATGGTAGTTACTCAGGCCAGAGGGAGGGCTGAAGTAATGGCAGATATAATATTGTTTGTTATAATAATATGTTTAATTATATTTACATTTTATCAATCTGCCAAAGGTTACGATTGGATGGATTAAAATAATGGCTAAAATATATTTAAAGAAAGTGCCTGAATATGAAGGCTGTAAAGGATGCTTTTTTTATGATACAGACAATGAAAAATATTGCCATAAAACTATAGTAAAAAGACATGGCGGGTGTTTTAAAAAACACATTATCTACAAATTCGTAAGGAGAGAAGAATGATTGGTTTAATAATTTATTTTAGTTTTTTAGCATGGATTGTTTTTATAAACGCAGATGAATTTTATCAATTTTATAAAGGTGGAAAATAATGAAAAAACCAATTTTTGAAAATGATCAAGAAGCAAGAGAATTTATTTTCGATATGTATGACAGAAAATATAGTGTTGATGAAAAAACAATAAAAAGGATTAAACAAAAAGGCTACATCAAAAAATCAGTTGTTGAAGAAGCCGAAGAAATGTATTATAGATGGTCAAAAGAAAATAAATGTGAATTAGAGGTAATGACCGATTTAATACATAAAGAATTTGAAGCCATCCAGGAGCTAAAACAAAAAATTAAATACCTTGAAACAAAATAACTTGACAGATAATTATAATATATTATATTGTTTGTCAAGAGGTGAAAAATTATGAAACGAAAAAAAGAATCACGACGTGGTGAGAATAAATCAATTTTTATATCACGTGACAATATGCCATTTTATGAGGCTTTGCAGGACGAAGCAGAACGTAAAAAAATCGGTGTCGGTGCATTGATATGTAAAAAACTGAAAGAGGTTCGTAATGAAAAATAACGGTGGTCCAGCGTTTCCGGTTGAAGGATTTGAGAAAGACGAAGGCATGTCTCTCCGTGACTATTTTGCAGGGCAAGCATTGATAGGAATAGTAGCCCATAATAATGGTTTGGGTGGAATATGGGAAAAGGCGGCTGAACACGCTTATCGCGCAGCTGACGCAATGATCGAGGCACGTGATGAAAATTGATCTCTGTATATTCACAAATTGCATAAAATCGGCACCGTCTACGGTTATGGTTGAAAAAACGTATAATAGTTTTTTTAATGCATTCGGTCCCGTCGATAACGTAACCATATACATGGATTATCACGGGCCGCGGCAAAAAATGAAAACGAAATACCGTCAAAATCTATTGTTGAAATTTGGCAACGTCGTTCAAACAACTTCTTTATCTGATGGCTACATTCAGGCTGTAAAAAATTCAGACGCTCATTTTATTTTTATGCTTGAAGGCGACTGGATTTTCAAAAAAGAAAATATTAAGCATAATTTATTTTTAATTTGCGATATAATGAAGTATAAAAATTTAGTCCATTTGCGTTTTAATAAACGTGAGAATCAGCCTGAAAAATGGGATAAAACGTTAAAAGAAATAAAACTTGAAAATTATATTGATGGAGATTTATTTTATTGGTGTGAAACACCGGTATTGTCAAATAACCCTCACATAATAAACAGGGAATTATACATTAAAAAATGTTTGCCTTATATTAAAGTAGTTCCTGGATCAAAAGGCATAGAAGAAAATTTAACAGCACGTCCTGAATTGACCGGCGGCATTTACGGATCTCTTGGGCATCCTGCATGTATTGAACATTTGGATGGTCGGAAATGATCCGGTTAATCTGCAAAAAATGCGACTTTGAGCGCGTATTTCACGGTAATACACCAAAAACCAAAAAAGATTTTATCTGCCCTTATTGCGGACAAAAGATGGAAACCATAAAATGAAATTCTCCGAAAAAATAAAAAACCGTATAGATAATGACCGTAATTACAAACTGATAATTGCAAACGATAAAATATTGTCAAAATATTATGTTGATACTATCGTTAACCAGCCCTCACTTTTTGATCATCGCCTATATGCAGGTTACGACACAAAAGAGGCGATTTTACACCTTGATAAAAATACAGCTATAAAATCTTCAAACTCATGGCACAAAATACGGTTTTTCTTTGATGATTTTAAAAATCCATATTTAGAAAGCTTATCTGATTCATTAAATTTTTGTATGTATTTTGAGTCGTGGAAAAAAGACAAACCATCGACACATGAATGGGGATACCATCAGACCGCCCCTGGTTTTGTTGTTGAAAAAATAATTGCACCGATGCATAATTGCGTTAAACTATTTGTATTTCATGGACGTGTGCAATATATCTGGATTCAAACATACGACATATCAGAAAAAAAATTGAATATTGTTAATGCCGCAATGTATGACCGGCGCTATAAGTTCATCGATGAAAAATGGCTTGATATTGACAATAAAAATATAGGCGTGCCGGTTAACATAAAAGAAATGATTTCAATATCTGAAAAAATTGGTGCTGAATGGGATTTTATCAGAGTTGATTTTATGTATCACGATGATAAAATTTATTTTAGTGAGTTAACACCATATGCCGCAGGCGGTACAAATGGATTTTCAGAAGAGTTTGATAAAATAATGGGGGAATGGTGGTAGACATAAAAAGTGAGAACGACAATGATTAAGCCTGCAAATAAAATACAAATGATAAAAATAGCAAATATGTATGGATTTAAATGGAAAGTTATTTTTAGATGTTTTTTTACTCAAAAAAAAACACTGAGAAAATACATGGTAAAAAAAATAAAAGATATAATGAATTAAAGGCAGTTTAATATGGCATATTTAACACACAAAAAATATTTACAAAAAATTAAATCTTTAAACATGCCATACTGGAACGAGGGCCGCCGGTATCGATGGGACTACATGCTCCCGGTAATTGAATACATGAAATCAATAGGGGCAGTAAATACTCTTGAAATGGGAACCATGAGATTACCTCTTAACAATACATCATATCAATTTGAGCTGAAAAAATCTGACATCGTAACAAAAAGGGGGAAAATCCAGGACCTTAATAACCCGCCTTTCGGATTTAAAGATAATCATTTTGATTGTGCCGTTGCCCTTCAGGTATTTGAGCACCTTGATAATCAAGCCGAAACTTTTAAAGAATTATGCCGAATATCAAAAAACGTTGTTTTGAGTTTTCCGTTCAAATGGAATCACGGAGACAGTCGACACCGTGGAATTGATGAAAAGAAAATTGCAGAATGGACGTGTAATAAAAAACCAGATAATGTGATTTTAATTAAAGATCGTATAATTTATTTTTGGAGGACGGCATGATCGAGGTAAAGTTTAGAGAATATTGTAAGTTTGAAAGAAGGATTATATCATGGGAAGAATTATTAAAAGATAATGATTGTCATATTTCAATTTTAAAAGGTGATCACAATTTTATGCAATACACCGGATTAAAAGATAAAAACGGTGTTGAGATTTATGAGGGGGATGTTTTCTGGTCTGATTATGCAGACGCTTATTATCAGGTTATTTTTTCAACTGAATATTTGGGGTTTTTCTGCGAGACAGAAAATGAAAATGTTTTTTATGATGACAGAATAATCCCATTGTATGATCAACTTATCGAAATAATCGGCAACATTCACGAAAATCCAGAATTATTAAAAGGTACTGAATCATGATCAATACAATACAGTTTATTTTAATCGCGCTTTTAGCAGTTGCAATATTTTTCATAATGAATATAATATCTATTATATAGCCCGATTTTATCGGCATTAAAAAATTTAATATAAATGGAGGCTTCTCTTCTGGTGAAATAACTAACGGTAAGACATTCGATTGAATACGTCCCCTCCGGGGGACATGGAATTATTTATTTTTATATAACAGAAACCGGCGTATGCGTCGCTGAATTTAAGGAGGTATTCTTGTGGATAAAATAAGGGAGCAGTACAAAAACGAAACGGGTGTATTGCATGTACATGACAATGGTATGCCGACTATCCGTTATACAAGCTGGTTAGAAAAAAAAATTGAATCAATGGCGCATGAATCCGTGTTAGCTGATGTGCGAGCAGAGTTAAACAAAAAGGCTTTTGGCATAGATAATAAATATCATTCATGGGTTGTAGATGTTGAAGATGTTATGGAAATATTAATCGAGCATTTCAGCTAACATATTGGGCGTAATGTGTAGCGTACCCGTTACACATACGTACCTGTTAGGCGCAGTATTTTTGGCGATGCACAGAGGAGGTTATTATGTTTGATTATTCAAAAGGTAAAAATTTAGCGAGTGATATAATAACATCTAAAATTAGGGTGTCTACTGCAATGTTTCCGGGATATTATGGAAATGGGTTTGAAACCTGGATTTTTAGTGACGATGAAAGGCAAAAATCAAGACAAATATGGCATAAATCACAAAGGCAAGCATTATTGGTGCATGGTTATATTTCAAAGAATTTGCGCCAAAAATATTGCGCCTAACATCTAAAGAGCATATTGAACGTCCGACCGCAGGGAGGATGTGGCGAAGCCCGAAGTCAATATGCGATGTTGTATAAAGTGACCGCCGAGAAGGAAAAAGATGAAAAAACCAAGAAAAAATAAAACGTATAAAAAATGTCCCAGCTGTGGGTCAAATCAAATAACTTTGGAAATCAGAGGTTGCTGGACACATGTTTATGCAAATGAGAAACGAATACAGAGGACATGGGAGGAGTACGAACGAGTATATGAGTGTGCGAATAACTGTGGTTGGCGAGTTGAAATTTAATAAATGGCGGTTATTTTATACAACTATTCAAGGCTATACGAAGCCGAGAATAGATAAGATTTATGAATAATAAAATTAAGGCGGTTTTGTATAGCCTTTGTTATATGAAGGTGACGTATGATACAGAAAATTAAATATAGCGAGTTACACGGATGTAACGAAGCGTAAAAAAAGTTAATATTTTTATCTCTTTTTTACTTGACGAACAATGTTCGGCATTATATATTATAGATATAATGGAGGCTGAACAATGAAACTTGAATACTGGGAAAATGAAGGTGCTTCAAAACATTTAGAGAATCTAGCAGTTAATAAGTTTTTTAAAAAATCAAATAACGAATTAGTTGGCAATGAAATTATTGATTATTGCTTTAAAAGCAACTTAAAACATATTGGTAGATATGATCGGATGAAAGCAGCATTAAAAGCCATTGAACGATGCGAAGGTAATTATGACTATTACATTGAGGACTTCGAAAATTTCAGAGAAATGGTTAGCCATTATGAGTAAAACCGAACGTATCGGAATACGGATAACAAAAGAGTTGAAAAGAGAATTGGAACGACTGGCATATTCGGAAAATAGGTCATTTTCTAATTATATTGAAACTCTGTTAATTGACCATGTAGAAAACCGCACAGGACGTGCGGTAAAAAGTTAAGGCACTTTCATATAACACTATTTATCTGAAAAACTTTTCGCACATTATAAAAAAGGAGCCTATATCATGAACAAAAACGATAAAATTAAATGGCTTGAAAATGAAAATAAAAATTTGTATTTTGAACTGAAAGAGGCACGTGAAAAAAATAAATTATTGATTGATGCTTTTCAATATATTCATGAAGAAATCAGAGACATTAAAGTTATTCTGAAAAAATATGAGGCAAAAAAATGAACCATCGACAACATGAAGCATATTTTTCAGGCTATGATGGCCTGGAAAAAACAAGGGCAGACGATGCTTTTAAAAATAAAAAACCGGTTAAAATAAAAAAAGATGAAAAACCTGAACATAATAATAGCAGCTCATAACGCGCAAGATTTTATTTTAGATTGTTACGATTCAATTAAAAATCAAAAAATTCCTGACAACTGGAAAATCAATATTTTAATCGGCGTGGACGGCTGCAAACAAACAGCGCGCGTTTTAAAAAAATCGGGAATCCCGTTTTATTTCTCAAAGGAAAATCACGGTGCATACATTATCAGAAACTCATTGATATACACCGACCTTTCAGCGGACGCATATTCCTATTTTGACGCCGACGACGTGATGAACCCGGGGTACATTTTTGAGACAATCAAAAAATTAAATTCCGGTGCTGATGCTGTTATGTGTGCCAAAATACAATGCAATCAATTTTTAAAACCGCTTTCAGGCGAAGCAATAATTGAAACAGGCGGGGCCATGACATTCACACGTGAAGTGTTGGAGGCTTTAGGCGGTTATTATCGCTGGAGGTGCGCAGGTGATACCGATTTCATGGAGCGCGCAAAAATAGCAGGTTTTGAAATTATAGAAATATATAAAGGCCTGTACATGAGACGAAGGCATTCTGGAAGTTTAACTAAAGGCGGAATTACAAAATATGGCAGTAAATACAGAAAACAGGCGTGGCAGGCGATGACAGAAAAACGTGAACAAGGAATTATTCAGATCACGCCAACTGTTGTAAAATTTGAGAAAAATTTTTAAAAAAGTATTGACAATAAATTATAATATATTATGAGTAAGTGATAATTAAATAGGTTTATCTGATACCTTTAAATGATTTGCAGATTGACGGCTCACTGAACCATGGATGTGATGACAGCCGGGAAAGACCGGCAAATTTTAAAGCGTGGGGGCGCATGACATGAGCATACCAGTAAACATTTCAGCATCAAGAGGCGCCGGAATATTAGGTTTATCAAAATGGTCAACACCTGTTCAAGAATTTTTAAAAATCATGGGTGAGGACTGGTGTATTAAAAGCGGTTACGAGTTTCCAGTAGTTGAATATTCATCGGTTATGCGTTGGGGTCATGCGTTCGAGAGTGCTATAATTGAACTTGCAGAAAGTAAAAATAATAGTAAAATAATAGATAGAGAAAAGTTATTCGAAAAAGATTTTATTAGTTGCCATATTGATGGATATTATAATTTTTCTAATCCTAAATTTATAACCACTAGAACTCTTCACGAAGGGAAAACAACTTCCGCCTTTTATTTTAAAGATAATTTTGGCATTCCCGGAACCGATCAAGTCCCTATTGAATATCAAATACAATGTCAGCATCAAATGATTTGCACCGGCGCTGAAAAAGTTATTCTATCCGTTTTAGTGTTTCCAAAAATGGTTGACGAATGGGAATCGATGGGATGGGTTGCTGATAAAAATATATCTGGAGAATATAGACTTTTTAAAGATAAAATGGAAGTAAATCCAATTGAATGGGCCTTTATATTAAATGACATGGGATACTTTCATCAGTACGAAATAAGCGCTCACCCAGAACTACAAAAACTTATGATTGAAAAATATACATCATTCTGGAACGATCACGTATTAACAGGAATACCACCAAAACCAAAATCATATGATGATATTAAAGCTCTGGTCCGTGAACCTGTTGGAACCATTATCGCAGATGAAGAAATTACTAATCTTATGGCTGAATATAAACAGATTAAACAAGAACTAGGATCATCAGGAAATTTGTCTAACCGTGCGGAAATGATAAAAGTTGAAATCTTAAACTATATGCGAGATAAAGAAAAAATTGACGATGACGATTCACAAGATAAATTTATTCTACGTGGTCAAGACGGGAAAAGGTTAGCAAGTTATAGTAAAAATAAAAAAGGGAGTTATGTATTTCGATGAAAATTAAAGACATAAAAATTGACGGTGGAACTCAAACAAGACAACAACTTGATAATGATGTTATACAGTCTTATTCTGAATTGATGTTAAATGAAGTCAATTTCCCAGCTATAACTAAGAAAAATAGATTCTTATGCAGGCCGACATGATTCATACGCAAGAAAAGAAATTATGTCTTATACATGGAGCATAACTGATCCGTCAAGATATCACGATAAAATAGTAATGATAAAAAATTTTGATTGGTATTTAACCGAAATGAGAAATGCATTTTATGATAAATGTCATAATGATTTATTACAATAAATAAAATTAAAGGAGTCTAAACATGGCAGAATCAGCACTACAGAAAACAGATAACAACGTCGCCGAATTTCTCAAAAAATTTGGCAAGGGATTAAAAGACTATGCAATCAGGGATTACAATCACGATGCCTTTATGAAATCGGCTATGATTGCCATTGTCGATAACCCAGAACTCGCCAAAGCCGTCACCACTGAGCCCGGTAAACTTTCTCTTTTTAATTCCCTGCGATATGCCGCCACCACAGGTCTGTCACTGAACCCACAGGAAGGGAAAGCCTGCCTCATTCCTTACGCCGGGAAAATACAGTATCAGGTCATGAAAAACGGCATGGTCGATCTTGCTCTTGAATCAGGGAAAGTTGAGTTTATCATGTCAGATGTAATCCATGAAAATGATACATGGCAATTTCCGCAAAATCCAAATGACAATTATATTTACCAACCTGCCCGCCGTAACCGTGGAGGCATTGACGGATTTTTCGCGGCCATGAAACTGAAAACCGGTGCTCTGCTTGTCAAATATATTGACATCGATCAAATGAGAGACCACCGTAAAAAGTACAGTTCGAAATCACAGATGCCAGAAGTCGGCTATGGTCTTAAAACAGTTATCAAGGCGTTACTCCGCACCACGTCACTGTCAGCAGATATTGATAACGCTATTGCAACTGATGATTTTTATGAGGCTGAATTTACGGTGCATGGTACGACCGCCGATAAAGCCACCGAAAAAATAAAACAGCCTGACAAAAAAGTCGAAGCCGAAGTCCAGGGGGATTTGTTATAACATGGAAAAACTATACGACCTTGCATCAATAATAGAACTTAAAAGCATGAGGCTCAAAAGTCATCCTGCCCAAAAACTAAGCAGTAAAATTGGTATGCGTTATTATTTAAAAAAAATGTATACCAGAGAAAATGCGAGACTGAAAAAACTTGCTGAAAACAAAAATTATTACAGGTAATTTTAATGAAAAAACTATATGACCTTGCAGTAAAAACAGGAACTTATGAAAAAGACGGAGAAACAAAAAACCGGTATGAAAATATCGGTGTCATCATGGAAAACGACGAAGGCGGCAGAATGCTTTTTATTAAAAGGCATTTTAACCCTGCAGGCGTGCCATTTCGTGACGGTTATGACAGTATTCTTGTGTCAATGTTCAAACCGAAAAATGTACAGGAAAATCAACCAGCACTCGAACACCCGCCGCAAAAAAACAATAACGCGTTTTCGGACGATGACATACCGTTTTGAAACAATGGTTGAAAACATAATAAGTGCACAGGTTGAACTAATCGTTTTATCTGTTGTTCAGCTTGTGTGCTTATTATCAATAGTTATTTTTTTTATTTATAAAATCAAAAGGGGTAAAAAATGAAAATTGCAATTGTCGGCATGGGATATGTTGGTCTCAGTAACGCCGTGTTATTAAGTAATAAATTTGATGTCATCGGTTACGACATCGACATCAAAAAAATTGACTCATTCAAAAAGAGCCCTGAAAACTATAACTTTAGAGTGACACATTCGCAATTTAAAGCGTTATTCGATGCCGAATGGGTTTTCGTCTGCGTACCAACTGACAGCAAAAATGGCCGCCTTGATTGCTCAATTGTCGAATCGGTAATATCAAATTGCGCTGAAATTTGTCCCGATGCAAAAATTGTCATCAGGTCCACGGTGTCGATCGGGTTTACACAACGCATGAACAATAAATATCACATGGACGTTGTTTTTTGCCCTGAATTTTTGCGGGAAGGAACTGCAATTGTTGATAGTTTTTTTCCTGATAGAATTGTCATCGGTCATACAGAAAAAAATTATCATACCGCTGAAAGGCTGTGTAATATCCTTATTGACTGCATAATGTCTGCTAACATACCGGTTTATTTTTGCACCTGCGAAGAGGCAGAGGCGAGTAAACTTTTAGTCAATACCATGCTTGCGGCAAGAGTTGCACTTTTTAACGAGATTGATACATTTTGCAGAATAAAAGGATTGAACTCTAAAAACGTAATTGATAATATTTGCAGTGACCCAAGAATCGGGAATCATTATAACAATCCATCTTTTGGTTATGGTGGTTATTGTTTGCCGAAGGATTCGATGGAGATATTTTTTTTAATA
>Ga0272442_10009692_pt1 | contig 11999 bp, 7 predicted proteins | sample SSMForm2O_FD_200262 | JGI IMG/M metagenome (GOLD analysis project Ga0272442, IMG submission 200262) | Marine sediment archaeal communities from Little Sippewissett salt marsh, Falmouth, MA, United States - SSM-Form-2O | ecosystem: Environmental > Aquatic > Marine > Wetlands > Sediment ... | reverse complement strand
CCGAAAAAGACACGGCAGAAATCATCCAAGGACCGGTTGCCGTCTGTTTGCCGTCGGATGATCATATCTATCTCCAGCCAGATCAGCATGCCCTCGCGGTAGAAATCCACTGTGCGCCGCCAGGCCTTCCAGTCTGCACGTGCGCCGAAAAGCAACTGGGCCGAGACCGCAGTGTCCTCCAGCGGTCTCCAGGTCCGTCCGCGCTGGTTCTGCACCCAGTCTGCGTAGAAAGCCAGTACCTGACGGTACTGCTGCGCAGTCCAGAGGCCGCTGCGCGCGGTAAGCACATAGCCCAGGTGCGTGGTGAGCCCCTCGTAAACCCAGAGCAGGCTGGTGCGTTTCGGCTGCTGGTAGTCGCCGGTTGCCATATCCGCAGGCCTGCGGTACTTGCCGTTCCAGGAATGGACGAACTCGTGCGGCATGAGGGACGCCCTATTAAGGTGGATTTTATCGTCTATAAGCATCCGCTCCGGCACGCGATTATCACTTGACTGGTGGTGTTCCAGGCCGAAATGGGCGATATAGTCGCTCAGCGAGAGCAGGAATTTATACGAGCCGTAATGCCGCGCGCCGAAAAGCGCTTCAGCCTCGGCCACAAGATTGCTGTACCCGGCTTTCAGCTCCGGTTTCAGCTCCAGCGCAGCCTGGTTTTCCGAAGCCATCAGCAGGCTGTGCTGCGCACTCCCCTGCGAGCCGAGTTCAACCTCGCGGAAATGTTCTCCGCACAGCAGGGGGGAATCGATCAAGGTCTCCAGGGACACGGCTGAGAACCTGGTCCTGATACCCGAGGTGGACTCCACCGGCAGCGCTGTTCCGAATTTCCAGCCCTCAGGCAAGCTCAGGCTTGTCCGGAAAAGAATCTCACTCGCTTTTTTCCCTTTCGGATAGAGCAGCAACTGGTTCCAGCTGATTATCGCCAGCCGTGCGGTAGCCGAGGCTGCGGATGTAAAGCCTTCCGCAGCAGGCGGCGCCGAGAGAAAATCCAGGGAAACCTCCACTGCTTGAGCCCCGGCGGGCACCTGGCAGGCTATGGCGTACATGTCGGTTTCATCCCGGTGCCAGGCGATCCGGCGCCCGCCGGCTGTCACATTCAAACCAGCCAGGTCGGTGATCGGCCCCGTAGGTCCGTGTTCTCCCGGGATCCATTTCGGGTAAACAAGGGTCAGAGGACCGGGCTCTGCCGGGATAACCAGGCGCGCATGAACGATCCTCCTGGCCACCTCCGAGGCGTCCACATCGAGTTCGATCAGCCCTGCCGGCGCGGCCAGAGCCAGGGTACCATGCAGGAAAACCGAACCGGCCAACAATCCGAAAAATGAGATTTTTCTCAGCATTGCTCCTCCGAAAAAGTTCAGAGATGAAAGAGCCGTATCCTGACAGACTAACGGCAAATATGACCTTTCCGCCTTTTTCATCAATGCATGGAATAATATCTCCCGCTCTGTTGCTTGTCAATCACCGAAAGCAACCGGCGCAGGCGGAAACCGCCTTCTGCCAGATCGTGTTTCAACCGTGCAGCAGTCCTGTTTCCACTTAAAACATTCCGTTCGCCGGCAAAACTGTGTAGATTAGCATTCACAGAAAGCTTGCATTTTCTGCTAAAACACGCCTTGTCTCTTTCCTCGAAAGCTGAAGGAGAAACGGATGAATAAGAAATTTCTTGCTCTATCCGCCCGGCCGGCAGTCAACAGTCTCCCGCGCGTTCTCGCCCTGCTTGGGGCCCTGGCATTGTTCTCCGGCCTCTCTTTATTGACCGCGGCTGATCCTCCCCTGGCCGAGCTTTATATAAAAATCCTGTCCGAGGGTACCGGCCGCGCCCTTGAGGCACAGAGCGATGACGGGCGCTACAACTCTTCGGTCGAAATGAAAAACAGGCCGCAGGCCACTCTCGACCAGTACGCCCAAATGGCGATCTATCCGGTTGCCTATTTCTACAAGACCCCCCACCCGCTGAATCCTTACAGCGGCCAGAAACGCCTTCTCGATTCGGCGATCGCCTGCGGGGACCTTCTCTCAGGGTACGAATCCGAGACTGTCTGGCCGCTGGGCAACTGGACTCTTTATACCTGGATCGAGGCTTTCGACCTTCTGAAAGACTATCTGGGCCCTGAGCGGAAAGCCAGATGGGCCTTGCGCATCCAGTACTGGGTCGGCCATTATCTGGGCTATGTGAAGCGCAGCCGGGGCAAGAGAAACTACACGGCGGTTGAGCTCGGGGTGAGCCCCAACCATTACTCGCTTTACATGACAACCGTTTTCCGCGCCGGTCAGGTGTTCGGGCATCCCGAATGGCTGAAACTGGTCCGGGAGGAATTCAAAAACATACTGCGCACCCAGCACCCGGACGGTTTCTGGGCCGAGCATCACGGGCCGGTCAATTCCTACAACCGGGTCACCACGCACGGAGTGGGCCTGTATTACGCTCTCACCGGCGATCCCGAAGCGCTCGAGGCTCTTCGCCGGGCAAAAGACTTCAACCTGAGATTCACCTACCCGGACGGATCGGCGGTTTCTGTAATCGACGAGCGCAACCGCTACAGCCCCGGTATCAGAGCCTCCTGGGGACTGCTGGGCCACAGCCATTTCCCGGACGGAAGGCGGTACAACCGCCTGATGACCACGAAACTGATGCAGCGGATGGGACTGGCCCCGGGCGGGGAATCAAAAACGCGGGCATCATCCGGATACAAACCTTCTTTCATGGACCTGGCCTGGATCCTGGACAACCTGAAATATTCCGCAGCCGGGGAGGAATCACCCGCTCCGCAGCAGCTCGACAGCTACCAGGCGCGATTGACCAGCGGCGCCTGTCTCATTCGCCGGGGAAGCTGGGTAGTCTGTCTCTCCGGCATAATCAGCCCGCCCTGGGAGGGAAACCGGTTCTTCCTGGACCGCTACACTTACCTCGAGCTCTGGCACGAAAAGCTGGGGGTCGTGATCGGCGGCGGCAACACCAAGCGCCAGCCCCAGATCGCGGGATTGCTGATGGAGCCGAGCCACGGGGGACTCGATTTCTGGCCCAGGGAAAGCCGGATAACCAGCCGGGGCGACACCCTGAGTCTCGAACTGGGTTTCGATAAGTTCAGAGCCTGTAAAAAAGTTGCGATAATCGACGACCGGACGGTGAAAATAGAAGTCCGTTTTACCGAAACCGCACCGCCGATTCTCTGGCCCAACCGCTACGAATGCAACCTTCAGCTTCAACTCAAAGCCGGAGAGCATCTGAGCACAGCGGCCGGGCAAACGCTGGATTTGAGCAGCCGGAAAAGCCGCTTTGCAGAAGAGCAGGTCGGCTCCAGAATCGAGACAGCCCGGTGGAGCCTCGAGGTTCCGAAGGGCAGGGCCAGCCTGCGTTTCCCCTTTCAGCCGTTTTTCAACTACAATATCGACGGCATCGGGTCAGCCGGAAACGCCCTCGGAATCCTTTCTGCTTACACGACAGACCCGAGCGCAAGTTTCAAATATGTTCTCAAGGTGAAGTAGCGCAGGAAATGACAGCATCGTTTTTTGCCTTTTCACTTTTCAGCCCGGCTAAAAGTTTGTATAATACTTAAGCTGGAACAGCCTGACTCCTTGTTCCGCTCTCCAGTTCGTTTATCTAACCTTTCTTTCCGGGTCTTGTGAGATGACTCCACGCGGCCAAATCGATAACCGGCCCACCCGTGCAAAAAAAACGCGAAAACCCGATAAAAAAAGATATATTTCAGGCTGGTTGATCCGGGGATTCAACTTCGATCTGGCCTTACTCTCTTCGATTGTTCTGGTCATTGTCATACTGGCCTGGCTGACTCTTCGCGAGATCAGGGATACAGTCCGGCTGGAGATGGAACTGGCTCTCAGCTCGGTGGTAAATTCGACTTCCGAGCAGATGCACCACTGGATATCAGACTGTATGCGCCATGCGGAAATCTGGGCCGCCTCCCCGGGCATGCGCAAGCTGGTCGAGGCCCAGCTTGCCGTTCCAGCCGAAAGAGAAACGCTGCTTGCCAGCCCGGCGCAGGCTCAGATGCGCAGCTTCTACCATACGTATATCGAGAAACACGGATTCCCGGGTTTTTTCGTCATTTCACCCGAATATATCAGCCTTGCATCTGCCGAAGACAGCAATATCGGCACGCGGAACCTGCTTGCTGAAAGAGGCGATTTTTTAGCCGGTGTTTTCCGAGGCAGCAGCGCTTTCAAGCTTCCAACGGAGTCTGATGTTGCTTTTCCGGGGATTTCCGGGCAGCCCGGAGAGAATGAGCCGACCATGTTCGTAGCTACCCCGGTTCGCAGCGAAGGGGGGTTGGTGATTGCAGCGCTAGCCCTTCGTGTCGAGCCCTCCCAGTGCTTTATCCGTCTATCCAATTACGGGCGGGTAGGGAAAACCGGCGAGACTTACGCTTTCGACAGCAAAGGGAGGTTTATCACCCACAGCCGTTTCGAGAGCCGGCTGCGCGAAACCGGCTTACTCGAGGAGGGCCAAAACATCATTCTCGCAGTGGAGCTGCGCGATCCCGGCGGTGACCTTCTCGAAGGTTTCAAACCTTCCCTGCCGCGCAGCCGGCAGCCGCTGACTTACATGGCCAGTCAGGCCTTGAGCGGAATTTCCGGGAACAATCTGGAGGGATACCGGAACTATCGGGGAGTGCCCGTGGTCGGCATCTGGAAATGGGACGAAGAGCTGGGCTTCGGCATGGCAACGGAAATCGAGCTGGCCGAGGCTTACGAGACCTACAATATGATTCGGCTGATGGTGCTGTTTTTACTTGGGCTGACCGTACTGCTGTTTTTCACCCTGCTGGGACGGCTTTACATGAGCAGTAAGGAGGCGCTCGACCACGCTGAGCGGGCCACCGCAACCAAGGACCAGCTTCAGAAAGAAATGGAAGTGCGCCGGAATGTTGAAAAAATACTTCGCGAAAACGAGGAATATATCCGGGCGGTAGTAGATTCGGTGATGGACGGCATTATCACCACCAACGACACCGGTGAAATCGAAACATTCAACCCTGCTGCAGAGAAAATGTTCGGCTACAGGAATTCAGAGATTGTGGGGGATAGACTTTCTCACCTGCTTTACGACGACTACCGCGAACGGTTCAACAAACAACTGGAAAAATACAGCTCATCCGGCAAGGCCGCCATCCTCGGAGTGAGACAGGAGGTGGAAGGCAAGCGCGAGGATGGTTCCACATTCCCGATGGAACTGTTGATCTCTGAAATGCGTCTGGGAGATTACCGCAAACTGGTGGCGATCACCCGCGACATCACCAGGCATAAAAAGCTCGAGAAAAGACTGCGCCTGCTCTCGACTCAGGACGGGCTGACCGGCATAGCCAACCGCCGTCTTTTTGACAGAACAATCGAGGTTGAATGGAGCAGGGCCGTTCGAAACTCGCTGTCGATTTCGCTGATAATGATTGATATCGATTTTTTCAAAAACTACAACGACAGCCTCGGCCATCAGGCAGGCGATGATGCCCTGAAAAAGATCGCTGTTACGATGCAGCAAAACTTCAGGCGTCCGGGCGATATTGTAGCCAGGTATGGAGGTGAGGAATTCGTGGCCCTTCTTCCGGAAACCAGCCCGAAGGGTTCGGCGATGCTCGCCGAAAGGCTGCGCAAAGAGATTGAGGCGCTCAAAATCCCTCACCCTGATTCAAAAATCGGCGAATTTGTCACGATAAGCCTTGGTGTGACCAACCTGGTACCGCGCCGCGGCTCAAGGCACAATACGCTTATCTCTTTAGCCGACAAGGCTCTTTACCAGGCCAAGCATGAGGGCAGGAACCGGGTAGCGAGTATAAACATGCTCGAGGAAACAAAGGATAAAGCGAAAAAAGACCAGCCGGACTGCCCTCCCCCTCCCCCCTAGTCCCGGTGGAAGATTCACGGTTCTCAAAGCAACCGGCTCCAGAAATTCAGATCGCCAGCCGGAGCATGCAGGATCGTGACACTGCCGTCGGTTTATTTAAGAATCTTCCGGAGCCGACAGCTTTTCTCCCGAGACTGAGCGGCGAACCAGCTCGGCACCCCAGCGCGCCGCCTCCAGAGGCGGGACCGAGGCCTCGCAGTTCTCGATAGAGACGTAAAAATCCACTTTTTCCTTTTCCAGAACCGGGAGAAGCCTGGAGTAATGAACCAGGTTGTCTTCGTGCTCTCGCCAGGGGTAAGGGTGAATGTGCATGTGCAGCACTTTATCCTGAAGGGCTCGGTAGAACTGGAGAGCGTCCATGCCGGACCAGCGGGGGACCACACCGAGCTGCAGGATAAAACCGTGGTTCGGCTCACCGACGTCTTCCACGAACTTAAGCGCCCCGTCCGCCGTATCCACGAAAGTATCGCAGTGGGTTTCCGAGACCAGAGTCAGTCCGCTGTCTGCCAGGATCCTGCAGTACTGCCTGAAAGCATCCACGACCCACCGGTAATATTCGGGGTCCGGGTTGCGGCTGCTGATCTCGCCCACAAAGCCTGGAAAAGCCCGCACAAGCCGTGCCCCCAGCCACCCGGCAAGCGTAGCCAGTTTCCGGCAAAGTTCCAACTGCTCGTCCAGGTCATCCATTTCCAGGCGCAAAACGCCGAGCACACTTGTCACTATGGGCAAATCGAGTTTCTTTTCCGTGCACAGCGCCGCCAACTCCCGCGCCTTTTCGCGGTCCATTCCGGCAATATCCGGCAGCCACAACTCGACAGCCTTGTATTCGTCCAGCGCTGCCACTTCGGCGATGATCTCCAGCAGACGGTCCTGCTCGTTGCGGCAGGCGATCGTGTTGAAACAAAGTTTCATTTCGGCATTCCTTTTCTGGAGTTTCCAAATCCCGAGAGGATTATTTCGGGATTATCAGTAATCGAGATTTTCGTAGAACTCAATCCGCACGGTGCTGAAAAACGGCTGCTGTTTGACAAACAGCTCATCGTGCTCTGAATCCTGACCGGTGAAATCGAGCCAGTCGCCAGCGGCTTTCAGGTCCGGGAATTCGCCCTCCCAGACCAGGGTGTTCGTAGGTTCAGAAGCTGAGATGGGCTTGGTGCGTTTGCCTTTCACATAATCCGGCCTTCGGCGCTCGAGCTCGGCAAAGCGTTTTTCAAGTTCCAGGAATTCTTTCTCTTGCCTGATATCGTAGTTCTGAACAATGCGCATTGTTATACTCATAACTTTCCTCCGGTGCGAAAAACAATCAAGGAATCTGCCCTTTTATTCCCAATGGGAATCATGAGGGAAAAAATCGAGTGCCGGATACTGCCAGCCAAGATTTTTCCCCGGGCGCAAACACATCCCGATTTCAACTGCCCGGGCCTGGATCATCAAGGCAACTCCCCGGGCGCGATTTATCGCTGTGGCGGCTGTGGAACGAGCCTGCAAATCACCTCCCGCCCCTTCATCCGGCAGGAAAGTCAGCTTGCCGCTTCTTGCGCAAACAGTCGACCCGGTCCCGATAATATATCAGCCCACCCCACCAAGAAAAAGCTTTCTTGAAAAAACTTTACGCTTTACTTTGTAGGTAGTTCGAAAGTGTAAAGTCCCGCCAATTCAAACCAGGTAATATGACCGGATATGAAACCCAGGGTATCGGTTATTGTCAGGGAAAAATTCAAGGATTTCCTTCTGCCGGTATCGGTTAAACAGCGCCTGGGCTCCTTTGCCGACTTCGATATCGTGGTCAGTGACGGCCTGAGTTCTCCCGCCGGGTATGCCGCCTCGTTCAAGGGACTGCAAGGCGTGATTACCAGTTGGGAGATTCCCCGGATGGACCGGCGCGTGCTGGAGCAGGCGGAAGAGCTACAGATAATCTCTCATGCCGGCGGCATGGTGCGTTTTTTCCTGGGCGAGGAGATTTTCACTCTCAAGCCCGGCCTGGTGATATGCAACGCCTCCAATGTAATGGCTCAGCCGGTTGCAGAATATGCTCTTACGGCAAGCCTGGCCTGCCTTCGCCACCTCTGGCATTTTCGCGAATGGGTTGCCCGGGGAGAAAACTGGGAGCAGTACGCACCGGAGATGAATGTCAGCCTGCTACGGAAAAAGGTCGGGATTGTCGGCATGGGCCAGATCGCCCGGAAATTTATCGATCTGGCGCGTCCGTTCGATGTAAATCTGCATGTTTTCAGCAAACACCTCACCGGGGAAAAAGCAGCCAGAGAGAATCTGGTGAAAAGTACTCTCGAAGAGCTGTTTTCCTCCTGCGACGTGATTGTCCTCAGCGCGGCAAATACTCCCGAAAACAGGCACATGGTCCACAGCGGCCTTCTGAAAATGATAAAGCCGGGCGCAGTGTTAGTGAATATCGCCCGGGGCGCACTGGTCGATGAGCAGGCGCTGATAGAGGAACTCGAAACAGGGCGTTTCATGGCTGCGATTGATGTCACAGACCCGGAGCCACCTTCAGCACAGAACAAGCTTCGCAAGATGCCCAACGTTCTGCTGACTCCACATATCGCCGGGCCGACACCCGAACAGCGAATCTGGATGATGGAGGAAGCGGTAGAAAACCTGGAAACCTTTTTCCAGGGCGGCAAGGTAAGCGGGCTTATCGACCTCGAACGCTACAGGTATATGGCTTAGACGCCTACAGTCTGTATCACGACCGCAATCTTACCAGCAGTCGGTCTCTTTTTGCACTAAGCGAAAAAAACAAAGGTCTGGATTTTCTTTTCGGTGAATGTTAAGCTCAGGCAAAGGATTTAAGCCCAAGGATTCTTACGGAGGAACGCTAAAATGGACAGCAACGAAAAAGAGCTGATCGAGCTTACGATTAAACTTGTAAACAAATCCAATATTTCTTCAATCAAACAGGTCGTTACGGAAATATTGAAGATTATTAAAGATGAAAGCTCGAGTGCTAAAGATCTTAAAAGAATAGTAGAAAAAGATCCTCCCCTCTGCGCCAAAGTATTGCAGCTTGCCAACAGCGCGCAATACGGCTACTCGAAATCGATCAGCGACATCCAGGAGGCGATTATCTGTATCGGTTTCGATGCGGTCAAGGAACTGGCGCTGAACCAGAAAATCTGCGAGCTGTTCATGAAAGAAGATACTATTCACGGCTATTCCAGGCTGTCGCTGTGGAAACACTGCTCGGCCGTGGCCTTATGCTGCAAAATGATATATCGCAGGGAATTCAGGGAACGGGGGGATGACATTTATGTGGCGGGCCTTTTACACGATCTGGGGATTATCGTGGAGGACCAGTTTTACAGAGAGATGTTCGAGCAGGCTTTGAAAAAATCGGCGGAGGAACAGATAAACCTCTACGCCGCCGAAAAAGAGACGCTCAAAATCGATCATGCAGCTATCGCCAGAGCGATTGCCGATGACTGGGATTTTCCCGAAGAGCTGACCCATGCCCTGGGCCTGCATCACGAGCCGATCGAGGTCGAAGCTGAATTCGAAAGAATCGTCTATACAGTTTATGTGGCGAACTCTATCTGCCAGAGGGAAAAAATCGGCTATTCAGATGCTCCACACGTGGATATCAAGCTGCTGGGCAAATGCATGTCCAGCCTTGGAATCAAATCAAAAGCGGCAAATATCATTGCAGAAGAGCTCAAACAAGAAATCAGAAAATTGGATCAACTGGGGTGGTTTATATCATGAAAAATGAAGAGCAGAAGTACACCATCGATTCTCTTGAGATTCAACTGAGACATCTCAGAAACGATTTCGAGCTTACAAAAGAGGAGTACGAACAGGCCAGCGCCAAATATCTCAACATACTGGTTGAGCTCAAGGAGAAAAACCAGGAGTTGGTTCACCTTCATAAAAACCTCGGGAAAATAGTCTCACAGCGGACCCGGCAGTTAGAGAAGACAAAAAAAATCCTTCAGCAGAAAAACGAGGAGTTACAGACCATGATCGACTCCTCACCTGCGATGATTTTCTACAAGGACAAGAACAACCGCTATATCAGGGTAAACAAGGCAGTTGCCGAGGTCATCGGCTTACCGATCAAGAAGATCATCGGTAAGAAGGATAAGGAGCTGTTCAAGGGGAAATTGCATTTTCTGCAGGATGATCTGGAGGATTTAAAAGAGATCCGCAACGGCAATCCGGTTCTGAACAAGGAAGAAATCTGCCTGACCAAGCATGGCAGCCGGATTTTACTGGTCAATAAGATCCCGCACAAGAATATCGACGGCAAAACCGAAGGTATTATCGGCTTTGCCATGGACCTTACAGATCGCAGGCGTCTGGAGGAGGAGCAGAACAAGGCGAGTAAGCTCGAATCTCTGGGCCTGCTGGCCGGCGGGATCGCCCACGATTTCAACAACATTCTGACTGCGATCCTGGGAAACATTTCTCTTGGAGAAGCACTGGTCAACAAGGATGATGAAATCTACAGAAGGCTGAAGGAGGCAGAAAATGCCTGCTTGAGGGCCAAAGACCTGACCCAGCAGCTTCTCACTTTCTCCAAAGGGGGCGCGCCGATCAAGACTACAACCTCGATCACTGATCTGATCAAGGAAAGCGTCTGGTTCGCGCTCAGCGGCTCAAATATCCGCTGCGAGTTCAACATCACAGAGGACCTGTGGTATGCTGAAGTTGATGAAGCCCAGATAATTCAGGTAATAAACAACCTGGCAATCAACGCCAAGCAGGCCATGGAGGGCGAAGGGAAAATAAAAATTACAGCTGAGAATTTCATTTCCCGGGACAATGGCAGTGCAGCCCTGAAAGAAGGCAAGTATATCAAGATTTCCATTGAAGACCAGGGGCACGGCATAGCGGAGGAACATCTGCCCAAAATATTCGACCCCTATTTCACGACCAAAGCCCAGGCAACCGGGCTGGGGATTACCACTGCCTGGTCGATCATAAAAAGGCACGGCGGTTACCTGGCGGTCGAATCCAAAAAGGGTGTCGGCACCAGGCTCGAAATCTACCTGCCGGCTTCCACTCAGCCGGTAAAACAGGGGGAAAAAGCGCCTCAGCAGGCCAAGACAATCAAAGCAAAGGTTCTGATAATGGATGACGAGGAGATTATCAGAAAAGTAGCCGGTAACCTGCTTGAGCACCTGGGGCATGAAGTGACTTTCGCCCGAAACGGCAAAGAGGCGATAACTCTCTATAAGCGGTCAAAAAAAACCAAGCGGCCATTTGATTTGCTGATCCTGGATCTGACAGTGCCGGATGGTATGGGCGGCAAGAAAGCCTTAGAGAAGCTGCTCGATTTCGACCCGGATGTGAAAGCGATAATATCCACAGGATATTCCAACGATCCCGTGCTGTCGGAATACAAAAACATTGGCTTCAAAGGCTTTATTATCAAGCCTTACAAGATCGACCAACTGAGCGATATCCTGAAAAAAGTGCTGTGCTGAAAAATCGGTCCCAGCCCTTCGAGATATTCGTAAGCCGGCTTGTCCTTTTTCGCCGCCTGCGAACTGAAATCACTATTGCCTTTCTATTTCTCCATTTTCCTGCTATTTTTTCACCCGAAGCGGTTCTGCTTTTTACCGGCTGCGGCGTGAAGGAACGTCTCTTTTTCACCCCTGCCTGGCGATAGAGTTAAATGGCCCGATTGATTCTGCCGATGAATCATACAGCGTTGTATTTACCGGCGGGGGCAGGGATTGCTGTGTTTGTTGCCGGAAACTTCAGTATTTAAGGCTTTTCTTGACACCCGGACATAGAATCCTGTAGAATGTTGATAAATCCTCAGCCTTGATTTATTTAAATTCGAGGATACCTTGAATCTGCTAATTCCGGGAATCGTAATCCTGGCCTTGCTTGTGATCATTTTCGTGAGGATAAAAAGCGAGCAGAAACTACTCGATAAGGTGAAAAGTTACGAAGCTTTCCTGCGGGATGCCAGGGTCACCCGCTGGCAATACTTTCAGTGCTTGGAGAAAAGCAAGGAAATCCTCAAGGATTACGATCGGATGAGCGATAATTTAACAATGCTCAAGGCTGAATTGCTGGGACTCCGCTCGGATTTCAGGGATGAGCTTAGGTTCCTGTGGGCGGAGATTAAGAAATCCACCGGAACCGAGCTGGACAAAAGGACTGTCGCTCAGAT
>Ga0272442_10009691_pt1 | contig 12000 bp, 12 predicted proteins | sample SSMForm2O_FD_200262 | JGI IMG/M metagenome (GOLD analysis project Ga0272442, IMG submission 200262) | Marine sediment archaeal communities from Little Sippewissett salt marsh, Falmouth, MA, United States - SSM-Form-2O | ecosystem: Environmental > Aquatic > Marine > Wetlands > Sediment ... | reverse complement strand
GCAGCGTCATTGCTAAGGGCAGTTGAGTTGAAGGGTGCAGGGAGGCGACCCCATGGTAACCGCCCGGGTCCCAGCCGGCAGATCCACGTAATTGGTGGTGAGGTCTTCAAAGGCCTGGAAGCTGCTGTTGTAACCCAGAAACGCCTCGGCGAACAGGAAGCAGCATTCCCACTCGATCCGGGAGGTGATTTCCGTGTCGTTGCAAGCACCCACGATGACGATCTCGCCCAGGTCTTCTAGCTCGGAGCAATGACACTGGGGCACCTTGGGGGTCACCCCGTCGATCGGGGGGGTTATCAGCGGCATGGTGGCGTAGTTTCCCACCCCAAGCAGCCCGGCGCCGTCGTCGCGGATCAGGGCGATATGGAGTATGAAGGAGTTTCCACCCAGCGGTGGGGAGGGGTTGACCACCCGGCCGGTGAGCGTCATCGAGCCGGTTTGCATCGGTGGCGGCGGGGAGGGCGGGATGATCTCGATGTAGCTGTTGGCTACGTCGGCCTTGTTGGCCTGCTCGACATGAACCACCGCCCCGACGATATCATCCAGCAGGGTGAAATCGGTATAGAGGGTGATGTTGAACGGCACCCCGTACTGGACCACCAGCGGCCCGTCGATTCCCCCGGAGGGAATCTGCGGGTAGTCGGGGTCATCGGCGTGCTCTTCGGGCGGCGAGCCGTCCACGACCGTGCCGTTGTCGAACACCAGCTCGTCGGTGAACTCGTCCGACAGCGCGTCGGCCAGCGCGCGGGGATCCAGCTTTTCCCCGGATGAACATGCCCCGGCCAGGGTGAACAGGCCCGCGATCAGCAGAGCCGGGATAATCTTGTTCATGATGGATTTCTCCCCTCCCCCGGGAATCGGTCAGGGACACTTCAATTCGACCGTGCAACGCGGAAGGACCCACCAGGTTTCCGCCTGGGTGCCCGACGGCATCTCGGCGCCGTATTCGGCGTCCTGGTGCGCCAGTGAGTTGCTGTTGAACTCGGTGAGGGCGGAAGCCCAGAGAGTGCACGGGCTGTTGGCCAACTCGTCAATAACGCTGGTGTCGGTGCAGGTGCCCACCACTTCTATGGTGCCCGCCTCGCAGGTGCACTGGGGGACCTTGGTGGCGGTGGTGCCCACCTGGGGGGTGACCAGGTAGACGCTGGCGTAGTTGCCCACGCCCCGCAGGCCGGCCCCGTCGTCGCGCAGCAAGGCGATGCTCAGCTTGAACATGTTGCCGCCCAGCCGGGCGCTGGGATTCATGATGCGGGCCCGCAGGGTCATGGTGTTGTTCAGCAGGGCCGGCGGGGCGGGAATTACCTCGATGTAGCTGGCGGCCGCGTCGGTCTTGTTGGCCTGCTCGACGTGCACCACCGCGCCGATCACCTCGGCCTCCGGGGTGAAGAATGTCTGCAGGGTGATGTCGAACCAGTTGTCGTACGCAACCGTCAGGGGCGCGTTTACGCCGCCGGGGGTGATCTGCGGGTAGTTGGCGTCGTCGGGATGTCCCTCGGGCGGAGCGCCGTCCTGCTCGGTTCCGTTTTCGAACTCGACCTCGTCGGTGAACTCGTCCGAAAGCGCGTCGGCCAGCTCGCGGGGATCCAGGCTCTCCCCTCCCGAGCAACCCGCCAGTGATACTGCCAATATCGCCGTTAAATATCTTTTCATCACGGTTTCCTCCGGCTACCAGTATGCGATCATTCCCGCGGAAAAAACCAGCCCGTGGTGGACCCGCTGGATGGCGTAGAGCTCGTAGTAACGGTCCACCCGGGTGTCGGCGCCCACCTGGTAGGGCAGGCTTTCGCCTTCGTAGGCTACCCTCAGGTCGGCGGTGTCCTTGAAGGCGTAGGTCAGGTGGTAGCGCACCTCGGCCTTGACGCCGATGTGGTGGGTCAAGAGCCATTCGAAGCCGGCCGCGGCCATTACGTCCATTCCCAGCAGATCCACCTCCCCTTCCGGGGACATCTTCTGGTCGCGGATCTCGCAGAAGGGGCTGGTCTGGCCCGGCGGAGTGTAGGGCTGGAAGGGAGGCGGGCAGGTTCCGTCTGACAGGGTTTCGCGCAGCACGCCGACGGTGGCGTCCTCGAAGGTGTAGTTCTGCCAGGAGACGCCCAGGCCGGCCAGCGCGTAGGGGATGAACCGGCCGGTGTCGGGGGCCACCTTGACCCCGAAGCCTAACGGGATGCGCAGGGCCGAGTAGTTCAGAGACACCTGGGTGGCCTGCAGCCGGTAGCCCTGCTGCGCGCCGCCGTCGTCGAAGATCCCGGTGAGGTGGTTGTCTTCGGTGAGGAACTCCTCGGCGATCGAGGTGCCGAATGACAGCGATCCGAACAGTCGGATCCACGGCCACAGGGGCATCTCCGCCTCCAGTCGCAGGTGGTAGAAGGTCGGCCGCATGACCAGCAAGCTGTCCTCGGAGGCCTTGGTTCCCACCGGCACTTCGTAGGCCGGCGAAAACGAGAGGTAGATGGTCTTGGGCTTCTCGGAGATCTTGAGCTCGTCGATAAGCTCCTCGCTTATGTCCGGGGCCACTCCCTTCTCTTCCAGGGTGATGGCCAGCACCGCCGCGCGCAGCGAACCCACCAGCTCCTCCTGGTCGCCGATCAGCGTCTGGCTCACCCGGCGGACCACCTTGACCTGCTTGGCGTCCAACAGCTCCAGCGACAGCAGGTAGGCCTGGCCCACCCGGCCCAGGGAGCTGGCCAGCAAGAACGGCGCGTCCACCTGGTTGGCGATCTTGGCCAGGTTCTCGTTGGTCTGCTCGTCCTGGCCCAAAAGCAGCTTCTGCTCTTCGACCTTGATCAGGGTGCGCAGGTCCTGCTGGGAGATCACCTGGTATAGCCGGCCGCGCTCGATCTCCAGCTCCAGCAGGTCGGTGAGGCTGGAGGCCACCTCGGAGGGCACTCCGTGGGGGGCGATGTCCAGAAGCAGCAGCCGCTCGGTCTCCGCGGCGGCCGGGGCGGCGATAAAGAGCAAGAATAGAAGGGAAAGGGTGCGCTGCATGGCTTACGCTCCTTTGGCAGAGCAGTTTGCCTGTCCCCGGACGGCAGGTCAAGCTTGGGATTTGCGAACTTTTCCGTTAATATAGGGGAATTCAGATAGCGGGAGGCGTGATGAGGACGGTTGGGTTGTTGATGGGATTGGCAATCTTGCTGGGCGGCTGCTCTTCTTCGGAGGACTGCGCGCCCCACGACTCGGTGTACTGCCAGGACGGCACCACCTACTGGATGGACGGCTGCGGGAACTTCGACGATGTGATCGAGCAGTGCCAGTGCGGCTGCACAGCCGACCACTCCGGGTGCCGGACCCCCTGCGACTGCAACCCGCAGTGCACGGGGAAGTGCTGCGGCTCCGACGGGTGCGGGGGCACCTGCCCGGATAACTGCGCCTCGACCGGGCAGACCTGCAACCAGCAGACCTGCCGGTGCGAGGGCGGTTGCAATCCCCAGACCTGCGAGACTTTGGGCAAGCAGTGTGGAAGCTGGGACAACGGCTGCGGCACCTTTATCACCTGCGGGCCCTGCCCCGCCGGGCAGACCTGCACTTCCGACGGGCAGTGCACGGCGGGCGACTGCCCCGCGGGGTTTTCCCGCTGCGGCGATTATTGCGTCGACACCGACTCCGATCCGGTCCACTGCGGAACCTGCAACCATTCCTGCGGCGCCGACCAGATCTGCAGCGGCGGCGCCTGCGAGGATCTCCCGGCCACCTGCCCCGCCCAGGGATGCCCCCTGGGCAGCTACTGCGACCTGAACCAGAACAAGTGCGTCCCGGGCTGCCTGGACGACTCCGGCTGCGTCTTCGGCTACATCTGCGAGAGCCGCGCCTGCGTCCTGGGGTGCCGCGACGACTCCGGCTGCTCGACCGGGCAGATCTGCCAGAGCCAGGAGTGCATCCAGGGCTGCCGGCTGGACTCCGACTGCCTCTCCGGCCAGATCTGCGACAACCTCCAGTGCCGCACAGGCTGCCGGGTGCACACCGACTGCCCCACCGGACAGGTGTGCCGCAACACCGACTGCGAGCCCGGCTGCCGCACAAACAGCGACTGCCCGGTGGGCGAGATCTGCGTAGACACCCACTGCACCACCGGCTGCGACACCGACTCCAAGTGCCCCGCCGGCCAGATCTGCGAGGGCGGCGGCTGCCGGGTGGGCTGTCGTCCCGCCTCGCCGACCTGCACCGGCGGCCGGCTGTGCTGCTCCGACACGCTGCTATGCGAGGACTGCTGCGACGACACTACCTGCCTGGAAGACGAGATCTGCGAGCCGGAAGGCATGGACGGCACCCGCCTGTGCCGGGAGGGGTGCCGGGTCCATGAAGACTGCGTTTTCATGCTGGATCCATATTACGACGACCCCTACGAGGCCCTGGGCACCTGCAGCCCGGTGACCAAGACCTGCTACCTCCCCTGCTGGCTGGACTATTCCATCCAGGGCTCCCCGGTCCAATGCGACGGAACCTGCATATCCGCCGGCCAGCAGATAGGCGGGGCCACCTACAACTCGGTGGTCTGTGTGCCCACCTGGCCCGACCCGGGATTCCCCTACTGCGACCCGGGAGTGCCTGATCCGGACGACGGAGTATGCTGGGAGCGCCCCGGCTGTCCCGCGGGCACCATGTGTAACAAGACCTGCACCGGCTACAGCTGCGAGCGAACCATCTACCCCGAGCCCTCCTGGTACCGCATGTGCTGGCCGATCGACCTCCTGGAGGGCAAGGGCGACCTGGGCGCATGCAGCTCCTGCGGAGACGAGCCCTGGGGCTCCTGCGCCGCCGGAAGGTGCGTCGAGCGCAACGAGGGCGAGGGCTACTACCAGTGCGTCGACTGGTGCGGCACCCGCAACAACTGCTGGAACCCCTAAGAGATCAGAGGGTCAGAGGTTAGCACTTTGCACTTAGCCTGGTAACCATACGTTTTCATTGAGAGCTAAGTGCAAAGTGCTAACCTCTGACCCTCACCTCTCTTCATATGCGCCTATTGCGGGCGGGTCGGCGTAGCACTCGCCGTCCATGTCGCCTTCCACCTCCAACAGCGGAATTCCCTGCCCGGCCGCCGGGCTGTTCGAGTCAATATGATAGTTGTGGGCCGCGGTGTTTTCGAAACCCGGATCCTGTCCCACCACCGGGTCGGTCTCGGCCACCGGCAGGTTGGTGGGCTGCGACTGGCCGGGATCGTCGTGGGCGTACCAGAGGTTGTTGGTGAAGGTGAAGGTGTCAGGGGCGGTGTCCGGCCCGATGTTGACGTAGGTGGAAAGGGCACTACGGCTGAAATAAACGAGATTGTTGGCGAAGGTGCAGTTGCTGGCCGGGAGGAATTCGTACTCGGCGGTCGAAGTTGTTTCCTGGAGGATGCGCAGGATCCAGTTGTCCGGGTCTACAATGGTGTTGTTGGCCGCCAGGCAGTCGACACAGCCTACGAAGGCAATCGGGGCGATGCTGCCCTCCATGACGTTGGCGATCACCCGGATGTCCCGGGCCTCGGCATTGGGCTGGGTGGTCGAGAGTGACGGCCGGAAGAAGCTAAATCCCGTTGAACCGCCCATGTTGACCGAACGCTCGCCCGCGTCCAGCATCCAGTTACGTCGGATCTCGATATCGAAGCTGCCCCCCTTGTTCTGGACGGCGTTTCCGGACATTTCCTGGAAGTGGCAGCCGGCGATCAGCCCGTGGTGGCAGCCGACGTGGTCGATGCCGCTGCCCGACCCTCCGCCGCCGCAGCGGGCGAACTGGGAGTCGAGCACGAAATAGTCGTCGATTCCGGAAAGCTTCAAGCAGTCCTCGTTGCCCCCGCTGCCGATGTCGTGAATGTTCAGGTTGCGGAAGATCACGTATCGGGTGGCATCCGGATTGTCGTATTCGCTCCCGTCGTCGCAGTTTATTCCGTTCTGGCTCGCGCCCCGGACTTCCAGATCGTGAAGAATCAAATAGCGCACCTTTACCAGGTGCATTCCTCCGCTGCCCCCGTCGATGACCGGCTTCGACTCCCCCGGTGCGCCGCCTATCCATATAGGGGCGCCCGGCTGTCCCGAGAGGTTCGAGATGGAAATCCCGCCCGGGTAAGTCCCGGCATGCACCCGGATGGCGCTCCCCGGGCCGGCGTCCTGGACGGCCCGCGTGATGGAGCCGTAGGGATTCCCGGCGCTGCCGTCACCGTTGCCTCCTTCGGCCACGTGAATTTCGGTTGTGGGTGTCAGTCCAGTTTCAAAGGTTGTTATTTCAGAGCAGCTCGTGATGCCTGGATCTCCAGCATTATCACCATGACCGGCATCGTCTCCCTGACCAGCATCCGCGTCTTGTGCGTTCCCGTCTGTTGGGGCATCCCCCGGACCGGAATCGTCCCCTGGATTTGTGTCGTCTCCGGTGCTGGCATCATCGCCACCAGGGTCTCCGGCATCTTCGGCATCCACCACCGGCTCACCACCGTCCCCGTTCTGAACCGAGCCGGCGCTGCAACCCGCGATTAGTAGAGCCAGGAATATACGCCAAGGCATACCAGTATGGTATCCCGCCCAATCCGTAGGCACAACACCGAAAATATGCTTAAAGCACCTTGTGAGGTAATATGCTAATCACTCCGGAAATAAAAAGGAAAAATTATGTTTTTGACACGCCTTGACAATGGTGTTCCCGGGTGTATCTTTATATAGGACCAATTAGGTCAAATATGTATGAAAGGAGTTCCTTACCGAGCGTTCCCACCTATAGGTTCAAATAGAGCCCCCGCCCCTCTCCCGTCGACTCGTCCCCCGCTCGGCGGCGGGAGGGGGGAACCTTCCCGCTTTCATTTTCTTGCGATTTTCTTCCAGAAGGACTTCTCGTCCTTGCGCTCCTGAAGCGCCCTTCCGAACAGCAGATCCTGCACCGAGAGGACCACTATCCGGTAGTAGGAGAACTCGCTCCCGTTGAAGGCGTCGACGGCCTCGCGGATGGAAGGATAGACCGGCTCTGAGAACCAGCAGCAGCGTTTCTTGCGCCAGTCGTTGAAGGACACCCAGCCCCAGCGGGAATTCTCCCGGTAGACGGCGATGGCGTGGCCGGCGGAACCGCCTACCGCCTCGCTGGTTTTCTTGCGCCGGCCCATCAGCTGCACCACCCGCACGTCGTACTCGGGATCGTCGTGCAGCATGGCGGCGAAGGCGATGGCCCCGTCCTCGCAGTCCCCGGAGCCCAGGGCGTAGGTTTCTCTCAGCGAGGTCCAGCGGTCCGAGCAGCGGCAGAATTGGGCGTCGTGCTCGCCGTGGAAGGCGATGTCCTCCTCGATCCGCGCGAAGGCCTCCCTGGGGGTGTGGACCGCCCCGACGATCTCCTCGATCTCATCCTGGGTGTGCCGGACCGGAATCCGGTCACGGCAGGGGTTCTCCAGCAGCGAGTCCACCGCCAGGTAGCCCAATAGCGCCCCGGCCAGCAGCAGCCGCCAGGAAAGCTGCTGCCAGTCGCTAAGCCGCCGTTTATGCCCACTTTGTGCTTGCATGGCCTACATTTGTTGAGACGATTCTGGGGTTGAAAAGTTTTTACAGCTGGGATAAGGAGCCGATCATGGCTAAAAAAGTGCGATTCGGCATCCTGGGCGGCGGAAGAATGGGCCGCCTGCACGGCAAGAACCTGGCTTTCAGGATACCCGGGGCGGAGGTGGCGGCGGTCTCCGACCCCGTCGAGAAGGCCGCGGCGGAGTGCGCCGGAGAGTGCGGCTGCGCCACCTGGCACGCCGACGCCGGCAGGATATTCGACGATCGGGACATAGACGCGGTGCTGATCTGCTCCTACACCGACCAGCACGCAGTCCAGATCATCAGAGCGGCCCGGGCCCGAAAGCACATCTTCTGCGAAAAGCCCATCGCCCTGGGGCTGGACAAGATCGATGAGGCTCTCGCGGCGGTCGAGAAGGCCGGGGTGAAGCTGCAGATCGGGTTTAACCGCCGGTTTGATCCCGGGTTCTCCCGGGCGCACGACATGGTGATGGAGGGCAAAATCGGCACGCCCCACCTGGTGCGCATCACCTCGCGCGACCCCGGGCTGGCCCCCATGGAGTACGTCGAGACCTCCGGGGGAATCTATGTGGACATGACCATCCACGACTTCGACATGGCCCGCTGGATCATCGGCTCGGAGGTCGAGGAGCTCTACGCCATGGGCAACGTGCTGGTGGAACCCCGGCTGCGCGACCTGGGCGACGTGGACACCACCATCGTCATGCTGCGCTACGTCTCCGGGGCCCTGGGAGCCATCGACAACAGCCGCGAGGCGGTCTACGGCTACGACCAGCGGCTGGAGATCTTCGGCTCGGGCGGCTGCGTCGTGGTGGGCAACGAGAGCCCCAACCGGGCGGAACTTTCCGACCAGGACGGGGTACACGCCGACAAGCCGCTGTATTTCTTCGTGGAGCGCTACGAGCAGTCCTACCTCAATGAGATGAATCACTTCGTCGACTGCGTTGTCAACGATCGCATCCCGTCGGTCGCCGGGATCGACGGACGCATACCGGTGGTAATGGGGATGGCCGCGGGCCGCTCGCAGCGGGAGAACCGCCCGGTCAAAGTGGATCTGGACCCCGGTCGGTAATTTAAGTAAAATATATAGATGGAGTTCGTCTGGATAGATACCAAGCATCCCCTGTACCAGTCGGAACGCAAGCTGCGGTTCCAGTTGCTCTATCAGCCTTTCGGCTTCTTCGAGATGGAGGAGCTTCCCACCGAAGAGGACAGCCTGCACCTGGTGGCCCTCAAGGATCACAAGGTCATCGGCTGCGTGCTCTTTTATCCCGAGGGGGATACCGGGCGGATGCACCAGCTGGCGGTGGCGGACGGACACCAGGCCCGCGGCATCGGCACCCAGCTGGTCCAGGAACTGGAAAAACACCTCCAGGGTGAAGGCTACCAGAGTCTGTACAAGGAAGTCCGCCTGCCGGTGATCGAGTTCTTCGAAAAGATCGGCTACCGGCCGGAGGGGGAACTGTTCGAAAGGTCCGGTCTGGACCACCGCCGCATGAAGAAGGATCTCAGTCCGTAGACAGGATCCTGGCGGATAGCCTCACTGCTAGAATCGCCAGGTCAGGGCCAGGTGGGCGCTTTGGGGGCCGACGGCCACGGTGGGGATGGGAATGCCGTCCAACTTCAGCGCGGGGCCTTCGTCCATTAGCTCCTGGTTGTAGGTATCGGCCGCCGAGGAGATCGAGCCCCAGGCGATGAACTCGCAGACGAAGCTGAGCACCAGGAGCCCGCCGCCGCCGATGCCGGCGATCAGCCACCCGCCGTTCTCTCCCAGGTCGAGGTCCTTGGCGACCTCGTCGTAGATGCCCTGGTACAAGAGCCCCAGGGCGATGAGCCCCAGGGAGGTGCCGGCGGAGATGTTGGCGATGGTGTGCCAGGTCTTGAAGCCGTTGAAGCTGCTCAAGGCGTCGGCATTTTCCTTGAGGACGTTTTCCAGCGTGTTGCCTTCCTCGTAGATCCCGTAGGTCTTCTCATCCATGGTGTACTTCTCTCCCGCGAAGAAGAGGAATCCGTGATGGATGGTGACCTCCTGGGCCCCGGCGGAGCCCGCCCCCAACGCGAAAACAGCCAGAATCGCCACGGTGACTAGTCTCTTGCTCATGACAAATCCTCCAAACCGTTCACTTCTCTATCTGAGTCAAGATCAATGGTTTCAAGTGATCCTTGCAAGCCAGAATCTTCTTGCCGAACTGGTTGACGATGGCCATCAGCAGTTTCAGACAGGCCTGGGGCTTCTGCTTCTGCAGCTTGGCGAAGTCCCGGCGGCTGATCTCCAGCACATCGCAGTCGGTCTCCGCCGTTGCGGTGATCATGCGGTGGCCCCCGATGAGCAGGCTGAGTTCACCGAAAGCGTCGCCGGGCGCCAGCACTTCCAGTACTTTATCTTGGCCCTCGGTCGAGCGGATGCTCAGCCGCACGATCCCCATCACCACGATGAACATCGATTCGGCGACCATGTCCTCGACGAAGATCGGCGTGTTGGCCGGAATTTTGCGTTCCCTGGTGATCTTCTCCATCATTGCCATGCCCGAATCGGAAAAACCCTTGAAAAGCGGGCAGACTTTCATGGCGACTTGTTTGGACATGCCCCGTCTGTATAGCAAAATCTGGCATATTTGGGCAAGGGGAAAATGCCCGCAATCGGAGTATGAGTGGCACGGGTTTTGCTTCTAGATTGTTGACAACCGTGTCACTTGGGACGAATATCCATTCCGGCACCACCTGAAAGGAGTACCCGATGGCGGACAGTAAGAGAGAAATTCAGAGTGCTTCGGGAAATCTGGGCATATTGATGCCCGGCCTCGGGGCGGTGGCTACCACGTTCATAGCGGGGGTCGAGGCGATCCGGCGGGGAATTGCCATGCCGATCGGCTCGCTGACCCAGATGGGCACCATCCGGCTGGGCAAGCGGACCGAGGACCGGGTACCTACCATCAAGGAGTTCATCGACCTCGCCGATCTGAACGGCCTGCGCTTCGGCGGCTGGGACGTATTCCACGACAACTGTTTCCAGGCGGCGGTCAACTGCGAGGTGCTGCGGCGCGAACTGCTCGACGAGGTGCGGCCGTTCCTGGAGCGCATCGAGCCCATGCCGGCGGTATTCGATTCCCGCTACGTCAAGAAGCTTCGCGGCGACATCAGCAACGTCAAGGCAGGCGCCACCCTGATGGACAAGGCCGAGGCGCTGATGCGCGACATCGACGCCTTTGCCGACCGGGAGAAGGTCGACCGCCTGGTCGTCGTCTGGTGCGCCAGCACCGAGGCCTACCTGGAGGTGAAGCCGGTCCACCGGGATCTGGCTGCTTTCGAGAAGGGACTCAAGGAGAACGACCCCGACATACCCCCCAGCATGGTCTACGCCTACGCGGCCCTGAAGAAGGGCGTCCCCTTCGCCAACGGCGCCCCCAACCTGACCATAGACGTCCCGGCCATGCTGGAGCTCTGCGACCAGACCGGCACGCCCATCTCCGGCAAGGACTTCAAGACCGGCCAGACCCTGATGAAGACCATCATCGCCCCCGGCCTCAAGGCCCGCCTGCTGGGCCTGCGGGGCTGGTTCTCCACCAACATCCTGGGCAACCGCGACGGCGAGGTCCTAGACGATCCCGAATCGTTCAAGACCAAGGAAACCTCCAAGCTGGGAGTGCTGGACTACATCCTCCAGCCGGACAAGTACCCCCAGCTCTACGAGGACTTCTACCACAAGGTGCGCATCAACTATTACCCCCCGCGCGGCGACCAGAAGGAGGGCTGGGACAACCTGGACATCTTCGGCTGGCTGGGCTACCCCATGCAGATCAAGATCGACTTCCTCTGCCGCGACAGCATCCTGGCCGCCCCCATAGTCCTGGACCTGGCCCTCTTCTCCGACCTGGCCAAGCGGGCCAACCTCAAGGGCATCCAGGAGTGGCTGAGCTTCTACTTCAAAAGCCCCATCCACGCCCCGGGCCTCTACCCCGAGCACGACCTGTTCATCCAGCTGATGAAGCTGAAGAACACCCTGCGCTACCTCCAGGGCGAAGACCTCATCACCCACCTGGGCTCGGAGTACTACGACTTCTAAGCTCGCTGGAAGTGTGTTGCAGGTTCACACTGTGGCGTGATCCCTACGGCTGCTGTATGTGGCCGGCCCGCTCGAACGCATCCTGCATGTGAATGAACGACTCCCCGGCTACACCCTCGATGATGATCGAAGCGCAGGCGGCGCCCAGGCGGGCGGCTTCTTCCGGCGTTTGTCCCCGGGCCAGTCCGAAGAGGAATCCGGCGGCGAAGGTGTCGCCGGCGCCGGTGGGGTCGACTTCGGTGGCGGGATGGATTCCCACCCAGGTCTGGCTGCCGCCCTGGATGATGTCGCAGCCCTTGCGCTCGTGGGTCAGAGCCACGGTGGGCAGTGCGTCGCAGAGCCGTTGGAGCAGGTCGCCCTGCCCGGCGAGGTCTTCATCGCTGAGGCAGGCGACGTCCACGCCCTGCAATTCGTTCTCGCCGGGCGACCAGCGGCGCGGGGTGACTTTTTTGTTGTCCGCCGAGCGGA
>Ga0272442_10009690_pt1 | contig 12001 bp, 10 predicted proteins | sample SSMForm2O_FD_200262 | JGI IMG/M metagenome (GOLD analysis project Ga0272442, IMG submission 200262) | Marine sediment archaeal communities from Little Sippewissett salt marsh, Falmouth, MA, United States - SSM-Form-2O | ecosystem: Environmental > Aquatic > Marine > Wetlands > Sediment ... | reverse complement strand
CAAGAGCTTTTGCAAGATTACAAATATCAAAAGGTGGTTCGATATTTCCATAAGGAGCTGTTGTTGCAATACTACCCAATGGTGCAGTGGGTGCAAGCTGACCTCCGGTCATACCATAAATGAAATTGTTGATCATAATTACTGTCAGATCCATATTTCTTCTGGCCGCATGAATAAAATGATTTCCACCGATACCCGCGCAGTCCCCGTCTCCTGTAAATATTACAACATTAAGATCGGGATTTGCAGCTTTTATACCTGTTGCAAATGCTATTGCTCTGCCATGGGTTGTATGAAGACCATCAGCATTTATGTAACCAGGCATTCTAGAGGAACAACCTATTCCTGAGGCAAACACTGTTTTATCCATATCCCAACCTAGTTCTTCAAGAGCCCAAAGAGTATATTCAAGAACTACTCCATGGCCACAGCCGTTACAGAAAATCGTAGGCCACATTCCATCCCTAAGAAACTTTTTATTTAAATGATCGCCAGTTTTAACTTCGGCCATTCTATTTCACCCCCAAATATTTTAAAAGTTCAACAGGAAGATGCATTTCACCACCTATTTTTGGAGCAACCTCAACTTCACAATTACCACATGCTGCTTCTTTAACTGGATGATAAATCTGACCAAGATTCATCTCAGGAACAATTATTTTATCAACCTGTTTTGCAAGCTTAGCTACAATTTTTTCTGGGAAAGGCCAAACAATCTTTAATGTAAGAAGCCCTACTTTTTTACCCTTTGATCTTGCTATTTCCATAGCAGTTTCTGCAGGGCGAGCACTTGCACCATATGTTACAAAAACTGTATCTGCATCATCAAGGTTGAATTTTTCAACTTTAACAAGTTTATCAGCATCATCTGTAATCTTTTCAGTAATTCTTCTAACAAGTTTTTCATGATCTTTTTGTTTATCAGTTGCTGGAAAACCTTTCTCATTATGAGTAAGACCTGTGACATATGTATGATAACCTGTTCCAAATGTTGGAAAATCTGGAACCTTACTTCCTTTCACAGTTTGAGAATTTGTAAATGGGATGTATTTATTTTTTGCAATTGTCGCCTCAACTCTATTAATCAGCTTTAGATCTTTTTCATCTGGAATAACTATCCTTTCACGTAAGTGGCCCATCTCCCCATCAGTCATAACAACTACAGGGTTGCGATATTTTTCAGAAAGATTAGATGCTTCAATTGTGTAATCAAGACATTCTTGCACCGTACTTGGTGCAAGCGCTATTGCTTCAAAATCGCCATGTGTACCATATCTTGCTTGCATCATATCTCCTTGTGCACCAAGTGTTGGTTGTCCTGTACTAGGTCCTGTTCTCTGAACATTAACAATTACGCATGGCGTTTCTGTCATAACAGCAAATCCATAGTTTTCCATCATAAGTGAAAAACCAGGTCCAGATGTTGCAGTCATGGATCTTGCACCACCCCATGAAGCACCAATTACTGCAGCAATACTTCCAATTTCATCTTCCATTTGGATATATGTCCCACCGACACGTGGGAGCATTCTTGCCATGCCTTCAGCAACTTCTGATGCTGGAGTAATAGGATATCCACCAAAAAAAGAAACACCAGCAAGTATTCCTCCATAAACACAGGCCATATCACCTAGTAAAAATTGGACTTTTCCGCCCAATACCTCTCTTATTTTTTTAGGATCACGTTTATACATCATATTACTTCCTTCCCCCTACTGGTCTTAAAAGGGATTTTCTTTCATCTTCTTTTTTTTCTTCAGGAATAACAGTTATTGCCATATCTGGACATAGTAGCTCACAGAGTCTGCAATAATTGCATTCATTAACCTTCTTTAATACAGGTGGACGCACACCTCTCTTATTCAATTTATCAGATTGCTCCAATGCACCAACTGGACAACGATCTATACAGATGTTGCAACCTTTACACCAATCTTCTCTTACTTCGATCATAATTTTTCCTCAGAAAATATCAAGTGATCTAGAAATCGCCATTTCACCACGATATTCTGGTAAAATTATAGGAGCTGTTCTCTTTGGTTTAATTCCGGCTTTTTCAAGCATTTTGTTGTATTTATCTAAATGGTTTAGTGTGAGTTTCCCAACTTTTGCTTTTTTAACATATTTTGCAGCATATATTCCAGCCCTACGCCCAAACACATTGAAATCAAGCAGTGAATTACCCATAAGTCTGTTTTTACCATGAACCCCACCGCTTACTTCTCCTGCTGCAAAAAGTCCAGGTATGCGAGTTTCACATTTTTCATTAATCTCCACACCACCATTCTGATAATGAAGTGTTGGATAAACAAGAATTGGATGTTTTGTCATATCTATTCCAAATCGTTTGAATTTGCGAACCTCTCCTGCAAGTTTTGTTGCTATTGTTCCTTCACCGTGTTTTATTTCAATCATCGGTGTGTCAAGCCATACACCAGGCATACCAGTTGGTGTTACTATTCCACGGCCTTCTTTACATTCACGGATTAGTGATGCAGATTCTACATCTCGAGGCTCTAATGGAAATACAAATGGATTGCCATTTTTGTTAACTGGTTTTGCACCAAGACCCCTGATTTTCTCAGTTGAAAGAATTCCAACAATTGGCTCTGGAAATGCATCTCCAGTTGGATGTATCTGAATTGTATCAAGATCACGTAAATTTGCACCAACATGGTAAGCCATGACTAGGCCATCACCGGTTGCACCGTAATGATTTGTAGTTGGATAATTTGAAAGATGAAGCCTGCCAGATCCCCCCGTTGCGAGAATTGTCGCTTTTGCTTTAATTATGTGATATTCATATGTCTCAAGATTGAAAGAAACGGCTCCTGCGACTTGTCCCTTATCATCCATTATTAATTCTGCAATAGGACAAAATTCAACAACAGGGATTTCAAGGTTTCTTGCTCTGTCTCGGATGTTACGCATTATCTCCATACCAGAGTAGTCTTTACAACTGTGCATTCGATTGCGACATGTTCCGCCACCCGAGAGTTCTTGGAACTCACCATCGTCTTGCCGATCGTACATAACTCCAAGATTTTCATGCCAGTTAATTATTCCAGGTGCATCCAGGGCAAGCGCACGGGCAAGTTCAGGTTTATTTGTAAAATGTCCACCTCCATAAATGTCAAGATAATGAAGAGCAGGGTTGTCCTCAGGTCTGTCGGCTGCTTGTATTCCGCCTTGTGCCATCATGCTATTTGCATCACCATGACGCAGTTTTGTAACTATCAAAATCTTTTCAATCGGAACACCTGACTCATGTGCAAACAAGGCCGCAACAGTACCAGCGCCTCCACCACCTATTATTAAAAGATCTACATCAGAATCAACCTTAGTTAAATCAACATCTTTAGGATTAAGAACAGGGGCCGCTTCCAAAAGATCTACAATACCATTGTATAAAACCTGTCCCTTATCAACACCGACTTTTAATTCACGACGAGTACCTTTCATATAATCTGGATGATATTTACTGAGCGTGTCTTCTCTTTCTTTCATACTCATTGGTTTAACAGGATGCTTCATGTTATAATCCCGTTTCTTTTCCACTTTTTTAATAGACTCCATCATATAATCAGGATAACCATCAATCATCTTCAAAATTAGTCACCCCCCAAATCTCCTTCTTCTTCAGCTTCAATCTTACGTTTTTTGTATAATTCTGTAATATCTTTATTTGCCATTTTCATAAGTTTAGCGATTTCATCATCATATTTTCTTTGATCTATCTCTTTTAGTCTTTTTGCAAGGTTCTTAGATTTTGGATCAAGGTATTTACCACGAAGTCTTCTAGCTAATTGAGCTAAGTGATAATGCTTAATGTCGGCAGGACAGCGCATGGCACAAAGACCACACTGTATACAATCAAAAGATAGTTCAGCACATCTTGCAATATCACCACGAACTGCCATTTGAATATATTTCATAGTCTCTATATCTTGAGGGCAAGACTTGGTGCATGTATTACATGAAACACATCTGGCAATTTCAGGGTACATCTCTATAAGTGTTGTCTCAGTAGGTTCTATTTTATTAATATCATATTCAGCTTTTGCAGCTGGGACAAAAGGAAGCTGAACTAGATACATTTTATCTTCAACGACCTTTTGGCAAGCAAGATCAAAACCAAGTTTTTGCTCATCTTCTATTCTATAAACTGTAGAGCATGCACCACAAAAACCTGCTCGACATCCACAACCCCTAATGAAACGATAGCCTGCATATTCTAAGGCCTTCATTATTGTAAGACCAGCTGGAACTTTGTAACTTTTACCCATGATAAAAACTTCAACTTCACCAGCTTTTAATTTTTCATCCTTAGTATTTTTCTTGCTAGTTTCCATCTTTTCAATAAGCACTTGTTTACTTTTGTTCATGTTATTTTCCCCACAAAAAACAAAATAAAATTTCAAAAATTGTAAAATTACAAATTTTTGCTTTACTTCCACCTAAGATGGCTTTATCTGCCATATGTTCAACCAAAATGGTTCCTCCCGCATACTGCGCAGTGAGAAATCATATATAAATATCTATTAAATACTTTTTGTTATAATTACCAAAAAAGCAAGTAATATGCCAGCAATCAGTTATTTGGGAGATAATAGTTAAAAAAATGCTCTTTTTATCAAAATATAGCCAAATATTTGGTTAATTGATAAAAACATTTATATGCAAATTTCACTTATTCGTATGAAAATGAAAGCATTTGATTTAACGCCGAAAGAAAAACTTGTCTTATATGGTCTTGTTAAATATCCAAGGCTAACCGATAAACAACTTTCAGAAAAATTAAAATTAAAACACTCAACAGTTACATCTATAAGACACAGGCTAAGAAAAAATGAATACTTCAGAAGACTAATTATCCCAAAATTACAAAACTTGGGATGTAAAATGTTGGTCACAATTTACACAAATTTTAGTCCTCTAATTCCACTTGATGAACGTGTCAACATAACAGGAAAAACTATCGAAGTTTTTGAAGAGGTATTTTTTTCAGTTGGTGAGCAAGACAAAGGATTTTCATTAAGTCTTTCTAAAGATTATTCAACAATTGGTAAAATTAATGATATAAGAACTCAAACTTTTGGTGGAAGAGGATTGTTGGAAGACGAATATCCAAGTATGGTTGTCTTTCCATTTGAAATAAGTCGAGTTTATAGATTCTTTGATTACGGGCCACTTCTTAAAAAAAACTTAAATCTTAATCTTAGAGATGAGGATCCTGTAATAAATCTAGCGTTTCAAAATGCAACCGACGTAAAATTTTCTGATACACAAAAAAATGTTTTTTGCATGATGGTAAGCTACCCAGAAATGTCTGATAATGATATCGGCAAAGAAATCGGTGTTTCACGGCACACTATATCAAGACTACGAAGAGGTTTCGAAGAGGATAACCTTATTAGACATCTTAGTCTTCCAAATTTACAAAAATTAGGTTTTGAAATCCTTTCTTTTTATCATATTCGTTTTGATCCACGTAATCCTCCAAATATGGATAATGATGAAGCTGCAACGCTCATGAGCGATTCAACGGTACTTTTTGCAAGTAGAAGATTTGAGGCTGTTATGATTTCACTATATAGAGATTATGATGATTATAAATCAGATATGATGGATATAATGCATAGCTTAAAACATAACGGTTGGATTGCAGAAGATCCAATAATTAAAACATATGGTTTGAATACAATGGTTTTTATTAAGGACTTTATTTTTGCTCCTATTACTAATAAGATTGTTGGATCAGATTTCTGGGTAAAAAAGCTATTAAATATGTGAATTTGCATTCAGTCTGCCATGAAACTTTTTGAGTATCGGGGGAAGGAACTGTTTGATAAATATGGAATTTCAGTTCCAAATGGAAAGCTAGTAACAAGCGAGAAAGATTTTTCAAGTCTTAATTTTCCTTTAGTTTTAAAAGCACAAGTTCCAATTGGCGGACGTGGTAAAGCAGGCGGAATAAAAACAGTTAAAAACTTAAAAGATGCAAAAGAAAAACTTTCTCAGATTCTTGGAATGAATATTCGTGGATATAAAGTCGGTAAGGTACTTGCTGAAGAAATGGCCAATATCAAAAAAGAATTATACCTTAGTATTTCATTGGATAGATCCAAGAGAATGCCTTGCATTATGGCAAGTGCATCTGGTGGTATGGACATCGAATCTGTACCTGATAAAGATATTTTCAAAGAATGGGTCAGCCCACTTATTGGTATCCAGCCTTTTAATATCAGAGCCATCGTATCCAAATTAGGTCTTGATAAAGAACAAGGAAAAGAAGTATCAAAAGTTCTATCAAAAATATACCGCCTTTTCCGAGAATATGATTGTGAACTTGTAGAGATCAATCCATTAATTATTACCCGAGATAGCGGTGTCATGGCATTGGATTCTAAGGTAATTATTAACGATGATGCAATGTTCAGGCACCAAGATATAGAACCAGAACTTGTTGAGCTTACACCTCTTGAAAAAGATGCAAAAGAAAAAGGAATTGCTTTTGTTCAACTTGGTGGAAATATCGGCGTTATAGCAAATGGTGCTGGACTTACTATGGCTACACTTGATGCACTTACTCATTTCAAGGGAGAAGGAGGAGTATTTTTAGACCTTGGTGGAACCGATGATCCTGAGAAAGTTAAACAAGCTTTTGAGCTTATGAAAAAAGCAAAACCAAAGGTTATTTTCCTAAACTTGTTTGGCGGAATTACTAAATGTGATACCGTTGCAACTGGTGTAAAAGCAGTTATTACAAAGGAAGGAATTGACTGCCCGGTTATTACTCGTATCAAAGGAATGAATGAAGAGGCTGCAAAAGATATCTTAAAAGATGCCGGTCTAATAACTGCTACAACTTTACAAGATGCTGCACAGCGTTCATCTGATCTTGCAGGAGGCAAATAAATGTCGATTTTTGTTGATGAAAAAAATAAAGTTTTAGTTCAAGGTGCAACTGGTCATCAAGGTGTTTTTCATATTGGTGAGATGAAAAATTTTGGTACAAAAGTTGTTGCAGGTGTAACACCAGGTAAAGCAGGACAAAAAGTTCAGGGGGTACCAATTTTTAACACTGTTCAAGATGGAGTTGATGCAACAGGTGCAGATACGAGTCTTATTTTAGTTCCAGCTCGTTTTGCAAAAGATGCTGTTTTTGAAGCACTTGATGCTGGAATTAAAACAGTTGTGACAATTACTGAAAATATTCCATTTCATGATGCAATGGAGTTTGTTCATTATGCAAAATACAAAGATGCAGTATTAATTGGTCCAAATTGTCCAGGTATTGCAAGTCCAGGTAAAACCAAAATTGGTATATTACCTGGCAGTATTTTTAAAAAGGGAAATGTTGGTGTTGCTAGTAGATCTGGGACTTTAACTTATGAAATTGTTAATTCACTTAAAGAAAAAGGCATAGGTCAGAGTACTTGTGTTGGTCTTGGTGGAGATCCAATTATTGGTACAACTTTTATTGATTCACTTGCTGCTTTTGAGAAAGATAAAGATACAAAGGCAATAGTTCTAGTTGGAGAAATCGGTGGTACTGCTGAAGAAGATGCCGCTGAGTATATAACCAAGTATATTAGCAAACCTGTTTTTGCTTTTATTGCAGGGCGAACTGCGCCACCGGGTAAGCGTATGGGCCATGCTGGTGCGATTATCGCTCGTGGTAAAGGTACTGCTGCATCAAAAATCAAGGCGTTTGAAAAAGCAGATGTAAAACTTGCAAAGTTTCCAACAGATGTTGCTGATCTTGTAGAGCAGCATCTATAATTCTCCTTTTTTCCCAACTTTTGTTATTTTTTCATTTATGGTTATTTTACACATAAACTATTTATAATATTATTAACAAAGTATAACTTAGTATAATAATGGTGAGGAGATGGAACATGGCAAATAAAAAAAGAGTATTAATAGTAGACGATGACCCAGATATAATCCTATCACTAAAAGTTTTACTTGAATCAGAAGGTTACAAAGTTTATTCTTTTGAAAATGGAGAGGAATGCCTAAAAAGTTTAGAAGATGGCATAAACCCCACTCTAATAATATTAGATGTAATGATGCCTTTTATGAGTGGTTGGGAATTACACAGAAGATTAGGAGAAAATCCAAAATGGAAAAAAATACCGGTTGTTTTTCTAACCGCCAGAACAAATGAGACTGTAGAAGAAATGTGTACAAAATATGGTGTTGAATATATCAGCAAACCATTTGATGTAAATAGTTTTAAAGAACGTATTAAAAAAATACTTTTTTCAAAACAAAAATATGCAAAAAAAATGTGCAAATGCCATGTTTCTTTCTAAAAAGATTCTTTGATTTTTTTAATTGCTAAATCAATATTTTCAAGAGTATTTGCATAAGAAAAACGAATGTAGCCTTCACCATAAGGTCCAAAAGCAGTACCCGGCAATACTGCTACGCCTGCTTTATACAACAAGTGATCAGCGCATTCTTGGGAATTCATACCTGTTTTTTTGATATTTGGAAATGCGTAAAATGCACCACGAGGGTAAAGACAGCTAAAGCCAGGTATTGAATTTAAGCCTTTAACAATGCGATCTCTTTTTTCTTTGAATCTTTTCATCATTTCAGATATGAAATTCTGGTTTCCGGTAAGTCCTTCAACGCCTGCTCTTTGTGTAAAATCTGATGTACAAGAAATTGCACTAACAAGAAAATCTTGTAGCCTTTCTGCTAGTTTTTTTGGTGAAACCATAAATCCAAGTCGCCAGCCCGTCATTGCATAATATTTGGAAAAACCATCAAGAAGAACACTTCGTTCTTTTGCACCATCTCTAGAGGTTGGAGTATAATGTTTAGTTTCATATGTCATTTTGCCGTAGATTTCATCTGATACAACAAAAATGTCATGTTCTTCTGCAAGCATTGCAATTTCTTCTAACTCTGATTTTGTCATTACCGAACCAGTTGGATTTTGTGGCGAGTTTACTATAATAAGTTTGGTTTTTTTAGTAATTCTTTTTTTAATATCATCAGGGTTCATTCTAAATTCGTTTTCTTCTAAAAGCGGAATCAGAACGCCTTTTGCGCCTAGAAAAGATGAAACCGAGCCATATGTGGGATAACCTGGGTCCTGATAAATTACTTCATCACCAGAATTTACCGTTGCAAGCATTGAAAAAAATATACCAGGTTTTATACCAGGGGTAATAATAACTTGTTCTAGATCGGGACGATATCCACGTGTTTTTTCTACTTCATCAATCACGGCTTTTCGCAGTTCAAGTATGCCGACTGATGGAGTATAATGTGTTTTTTTATTTTGTATAGCTTTAATCCCTGCCTCTGCGATATTTTTAGGTGTTTCCATATCTGGTTCGCCGATTTCAAAATGAACTATCTGCTTACCTTTTCGTTCCAGTTCTTGGGCTTTAGCCAATACTTCAAAAGCAGCTTCGCCATATATCCTATTTGCACCTTTACTTAATTCAGGCATTTTTTATCACCAATTTTATACATACTTGGATAAACCAAGTTTTTCAAGTTTCTCTTTTTTTGGGATTCCTTTTTCATCCCAACCTCTTAAAGAGTAATATTCTTGAAGGCTTTTTTTAAAGTCTTCTTTTTTGATAATTACATCTTTTGCAGGTCCTTTTGTAAATGATTCTTTTAAAAGTCTGGATGGCAATTTATCGTCACCTGTCGTCCAGCCTTCTCTAATATTAAATAAACGTATTAAGTTCCAAATCCGCTCACCGCATTCTAAATAGCTTTCAACAGTATGGTTAAAACCTGTTGCGATATTCCACATATCTACACAGTTTTCCTCAGAAATCGGTGCAAAATCACAAAGAACCAATGAAAAAAATGCTGCTCTTTCATCTTGAACATTTTTAACCATTGAGGCTTTTTTTTCAAATGAGAAACGCTTGAGTTCTGGATCGTTTAGCTCAGCTCTAACTGTCCAGGCTCGCTGGTGACATGCACCTCTGTCAGATGTTGCATATGCAAGGCCCATTCCAAAAGTTCCACGCGGGTCATAGCCTGGTACATCCATTCCTTTGCAATGAACTGCAATGTTTTCTGCACCTAATTTTTCGGACGCAACCTTTACCCCTTGACCAAGCAGTTTTGTAGTTTTTGTTTTTTGGTAAACAATTTTTTCCATTAATTCTGCTAGTTCTTTTGGCTTGCCCCAGTCAAGCTCAATGCCACCAGTATCTTTTTTAGAGAGTATTCCTTTTTTATACGCCTCAACTGCAAAACCTAAGATTCCGCCCATTGAAATTGTATCCATCCCAAGTTCATTGCATCTGTCGCAGATATATGCTACATCCTCAATTGATTCTAATCCCAGATTTGAGCCCATTAAAGCAATGGTTTCATACTCTGGACCGATAAGTTTTACTCCTTTGAATTGACCTTGTTTAATTGAAGATCTATTCCAGCAGGCAATCACACAGTTATAGCATGCGCCGCCACCGTCAACAATGCGTTTTTGCATGGTTTCAGCATTGATTTCTTCACCATGTTCAAAATATCCTTCGGAGTAGTTTTTTGTAGGAATAAAACCTTCAGTGTTGATCGTTTGAACCCAATAAGGCGTTCCATATTTTCTTCGTACTGGGACAAAACTATTTTCTTGAACTTGTTTTAAAACTTCTTTTGCTTTTTTATTAAAGGCTTCCTCATCATGTAAAGGAATTTTTTTAGTTCCAGTTAATGCAATTGCTTTAAGGTTTTTAGAGCCCATCACAGCTCCAGTTCCGCCACGTCCAGCATGTCGGTGTCCATCTATTGTTATACAAGCTATTTTTACTAGGTTTTCACCAGCAGGACCAATAACTGCAGTTTTTGTTCTTCCTACATTTTGTTGTAACCATTCATGGGTCTGCAGGCATTCAAAACCCCAAATGTTTTTAGCATCTTTAAACTCGACTTTGTTATCTTTTATTATTAGATAAACAGGGTTTTTTGATTTGCCATTAATAACTATGAAATCCCAGCCTGCTTTTTTCATTTCATTTGCAAAAATTCCTCCAAAATGAGAATCAAGAAAAAGACCGGTTAGAGGACTTTTAGTAACTACTGTTCCACGGCCAGATGTCTGAGCTTTTGTTCCAGTTAGCGGCCCTGTTGTAAAAATTAAAATGTTTTCAGGAGACAAAGGATCTGTTTTTTTTGGAAGGTTATCAATTAAATATTTTGCTCCAAGTCCCTTTGCCCCGATGAATAATTTGGCATCCTCAAGGTTAGTTTTTTTCACACTAGTTTTTTTTGTTTTTAGATCGATTATTAGTGTTTTACCAGTGTAACCACCAACCAAAAACTTCACCTCAACACTTCATTCTTCGATTAATATTTAACAAATCAATAAGCAGTGAAAAACCTGTTTCTCTTTTGCCTGCACCAGGTCCAACTATAGTTACTGAGCCAAGCTCATCGGTAAAAAACGTTAAAGCATTTGTTGCTTCGTTAACACCTGCAAGTGGATCATTTAAGGAAAGTTTTTCAGGCCAAACACGAGCTTTTACAGCTCCATTTGCCTGTATCTCAGAACTACCAATTAGTTTCCAGCGTTTGCCTTCTGCCTTTGCTTTTTTTACATCTTCAACAGATATCTCAGTGATCCCTTTGCGTTCTACATCCTGCCAAGTAATATTTTTTCCTAAAACAACGTTTGTTAGAATTACTACCTTTCCAAGAGCATCTAAGCCTTCGACATCGCCTGTAGGATCTGCCTCTGCATAACCTAGCTCTTGAGCTTTTTTTAATGCATCATTATATGACATACCTTCTTCCATTCTGGTAAGAATGTAGTTTGTTGTGCCATTTAAGATGCCTTTGAAGCCTTTAATGTTGTTACCTGCAAGAGTATATTGTGCAAGATTTACAGCTGGTGTTCCTGCAAGTACAACACCTTCAAAACCATAGTAAACCTTGTTTTTTTCTGCTATTTTTAATAAATCTGTTGCTTGTTTTACAACTGGTCCTTTGTTTGTTGAAACAACATTTTTACCAG
>Ga0272442_10009689_pt1 | contig 12001 bp, 8 predicted proteins | sample SSMForm2O_FD_200262 | JGI IMG/M metagenome (GOLD analysis project Ga0272442, IMG submission 200262) | Marine sediment archaeal communities from Little Sippewissett salt marsh, Falmouth, MA, United States - SSM-Form-2O | ecosystem: Environmental > Aquatic > Marine > Wetlands > Sediment ... | reverse complement strand
GGCAGCGCCTACTGCCTCCCGGAATGGGACGGGAAATGGGTCTACTTCCGGGACGATCAATCCGGTTCTCACGCCCTCATATCCGCAACGTATGAAGGGGAAAGCGAGGACGGAATCCGGATTCTTTCCACGGAGCTCGAACTTCGAAGAGGCGGGAAGGTCAGGGACTGTCTTGCTTACCTCTACCTTGAACCGGAGAAAGGGACAGTCGATGCATACCTTAACCCCTACGAGACCCTGGAAAACGGGGATATTCTTTTTTCAAGGGAGGTATTGAGCCCGGAAGAAGGAGACGTCCTGACCGCATATGCCCCCCTCTACGGAAAAGACGGAACACGGAAATGGACAGTGCTGGAACAGATCACAGTGGGGAAAAATGCCGGATTCGTCTTTGACGACCTGCCCGAAGGGACCTACTATACCGCGCTCTATGCAAGGGATTTTGGATCTAACTTCAATATGAGTGAAGCGGTGGAAGTGGTTACGGCCTGAATTCAAACCAGGGTATTCAGGATTCATACGATCCGGTTCCTTTTTACAAGCCTTTTCACAAACCTTTTACAAGCCTTTTCACAAACCTTTTACAAGCCTTTTTTCATTCTTAACCAAATTTATCTTTATCCAACCAACGCAAACAGATACTTAATTAAGCAAATGATACGGTAAAAATAAAATTTCAGCACACATAACCTATACTAAGACTTATACATAGCAAAGAAAAAATACCCGATACGGAATAGAGTGCCATTTGCGCTGCAGGAAATTAAGAGGAAAACCCGAGGTAAAACATGGGTACGGATATAGGCGATCTGCTAGAGAAAAGAAAGGTTGAGCTCTCATACCTTGCAAACCGTGTGGTTGCAATCGACGCGTTCAACACCCTGCACCAGTTTTTAAGCATCATCCGCCAGAGGGACGGAAGTCCCCTGCAGGACTCCTCAGGGAGGGTAACCTCCCACCTTTCAGGCCTGCTCTACCGGACCGCAAGCCTGGTGGAAGCCGGGATCAGGCCCGTCTTTGTCTTTGACGGCAAACCCCCTGACCTGAAAGCCGAAACCCTGAACAAACGAAAAGAGGTCCGGGAATCTGCCTGGGAAAAGTGGGAGACGGCAAAAGCCAGCGGAGACCTGGAAGCTGCCTATAAATACGCCCAGGCTTCTTCAAAGGTCGACCAGCAGATTGTGGAGGACGCAAAGTACCTTATCGATATTATGGGCATCCCCTGGGTCCAGGCTCCTTCCGAAGGCGAAGCCCAGGCTGCCCACATGGTCCTTAAGAAAGACGCGGATTTCGTGGCTTCCCAGGACTACGACTCCTTCCTTTTCGGGGCTCCTGTTGTTGTCCGGAACCTGGCGATCACGGGAAAAAGAAAGCTTCCCGGAAAGAACGTTTACGTTGACGTCGAGCCCGAACTTATCGAGCTTGAAGAGACTCTCGAAGCCCTCGGGGTCGACAGGCAGCAACTAATCGACATTGCGATCTGCGTGGGCACGGACTACAATAAGGGGCTTGAGAAGGTGGGCCCGAAAACCGCCCTGAAACTGGTCAGGAAGCACGGGGACATCCATGCCGTGCTCAGGGAAAAGAAGGTTGAAATCGAAGCCCTCGACCGGATAAGGGACTTTTTTATCGCCCCCGAGACCACGGACGACTACGAGCTGAAGTGGAAAAAACCGGACCATGACAGGTTGATCGAATTCCTCTGCAAGGAACATGACTTTTCGGAGGACAGGGTCGAAAAAGCTTTCGAACGCCTGAAGGCGGCATCCGGGGGACGGCAGCAGACCCTGGACCAGTGGTTCTGAAAACACCCTTAGAGGTTGCGAATGTCCTGTGCGGGATGTTCGAAATTCCATTAGAAAGGGCAATTAAAAGGGGTAATTATAGTCCTTAACGTAAATATTTACACTTACTTTAAACCACGGAAGACACGGAAAGCACGGAAGGGTTGTACACCTATTTTCTTTATTCCGTGTTTTCCGCGCTTTATGTGGTTAAATTCTCACTTGAGATTTATGAAAGAATTTGGGTTATTGACTATAAAAGGAGTAGTTAGAAGGGGTATGTGGTGAGATAAGATGGCAGAGCTGGCAGAAAAGGATTCACATGAAGGGAGGGATTTCGAAAAACAGCCGCATGGAAAAGAAACCGAAGGCACGCATCCCCATACCCATACCCATTCTCACACCCACGGCGTAGTAGACCCTGAGCTCCTTTCCACGGAGAAGGGGCTTTACGCAGTCAGGTGGTCTTTTGCAGGGCTCATGCTTACCGCACTCTTCCAGATTGTTATTGTATACATCTCAGGCAGTGTTGCCCTCCTTGCCGACACAATACACAACTTCGGAGACGCCGTAACTGCGATTCCCCTGGGTTTTGCCTTCCTGCTCGCCCGGAAAAAGCCCAGCAAACGATTCACCTACGGGTACGGAAGGGCAGAAGACCTGGCAGGGCTCATAATTGTTTTTTTGATCCTATTCAGCGCCTTTGTTGCGGCATACGAATCACTGCGCAGGCTGTTTTCCCCGGAGCCGGTGGATTTCCTGGCTGCGGTGGTTGCCGCCTCCCTGATAGGCTTCCTGGGCAACGAACTGGTCGCCAAATTCAGGATTAACATAGGAGAAGAAATAGGAAGCGCCGCCCTTGTGGCGGACGGCTACCATGCGAGGGTGGACGGGTACACAAGTCTTGCCGTGCTGCTCGGGGCAATCGGAGTCTGGCTTGGTTACCCTCTTGCGGACCCGTTAATCGGCCTGCTCATAACCGTTGCAATCCTCCATATTGTCCTGGACGCGGGAAAAGCCGTGTTATCCCGCATGCTCGACGGCGTGGACCCCGAAATCGTTGACGAGATAAGGCAGAAGGTCGGCACGATAAAGGAGGTGAGGGATGTTAGCGAGGTCAGGGTACGCTGGCTCGGGCACAGGCTGCATTCCGAGGTGAACATTGCGGTGGACCCCGTACTCTCGGTGGAAGCCGGCCACGCCGTTGCAGTGGAAGTGCGCCACAGGCTGCTGCACGACCTGGGATACCTTTCAAATGCCGTCGTCCATGTGGACCCCCTTGGCTCCTCAGGAGAGGAATTCCACAGGATCCGGGAGCATGAACACGATGGTTTGCCCCTGCATTCCCACTAAATTAAATTTGAAATTTCATTTCCTGCTTTTCGCTTCAAATTCTGGAAATCTCCGCTCCGCTGTTTTTAGCCTTAGTCATGAAGACTTTCCCGCCAACGGACTCATCGAGCATTTTCTGGACTTCTGCCTGGAGTTCCTGCCCTTCGGCTTTGTTGTCCACCAGGGAATAGACCACAGGCCCGAATGAGCTAACCCCTGCACCGTAGCTGCGGGTGCGCATGAAAGCCGAGACTTCCTTGACAATATCCGGCCAGACGTAGTGTTCAAGCCTGTTGAAACCCACGTTCTGGACGTGGTTTACGGCCGCCCCGAAACTCTCGATATCTTCTTCAACAACGGCAGGCATCATTTGCATGAGCACCACGTGGGCAACTTCCCGGACCTCTTCTATGGGAAGGGGGCAGAATTTCTTGAAAACCGCAACTTCCTCTTCATCGTGCATCCCCTTATCATTCGGAACGGCAATTACCAGGTCCCAGTCCGGGAAGTCCTTCCTGAAAAGCACAGGCCCGGGAGGTACCCTGCTGGCAGCCGAGGGTAAAAAAGCTCCTTTGTCCTTGAACCTGTGCCCTCCATCCACAATGAACCCGCCTTTTTCAAATGCCCCTACTCCTATCCCCGAGGTCCCCCCCCGCTGCACGGCGAATGCAAGGTCCCTGACACCCAACCCGAGCCCGTAGAGCTCATTCACGGCTGCTGCAGCCGAAAGAGATGTCTGGGTCCCGGAACCGAACCCGACATGAGAAGGAATGAGAGACTCAACATTTATCCTTACACCTTCCCCTTCAGGGAGCACGGCTTCAACGGCCCGTTTCATGCGCTCGGTAAAAGCCTCCGCGCCTTCGATCCGGATTTCGTCTGCTTTTTCAGCTGTTAGCGTGACGTTGGGAGTGGGAAGTGCAAGGCCTGCTCCTCCATCGACCCTTCCGATCTCCCCGTTTAAGTCAATAAGAGTCATGTGAAGCCTGCAAGATGTAACTATTTTGATCATTTTTGGTCCGACCCGGAAATTACCATTTCCTGTGATTTATAATATTTTGAAAATGTGCGTTGTCTTTAATAATTGTTTATGATATATAAGTTTTTAAGAAATTTCCGGAATGGGAACCCCGAAATTATAAAATTTTTTCACACACAGAGCTTTTCCGGAAGAAGGTATAAAGGAAATACCCGGCTCGGAATAAAACCAGGGAAAGGGTTTAAATCATAACACTATTTTCCAAAAAATTCCTGCAGAATCGGATCCCTGTGAAAAACAAAATGAAGAAGTGAAGCATATAGATGAAATCAGCAAAAGAAGGGTAAACAGACGTGATGAAATCAGCAAAAGAGGGGTAAACAGACGTGATGAAATCAGCAAAAGAGGGGTAAACAGACGTGATGAAATCAGCAAAAGAAGGGCAAACAGACGTGATGAAATCAGCAAAAGAAGGGTAAACAGACGTGATGAAATCAGTAAAAGAAGGTTAAAGCAGACTGACTCCGCCCGAACCGATTTCAAACCTTATTAACTCCAGTTTGATGCATGTCCTTCGCATTTTAGGGATCTGAATGTGGCGCTCGAGGTTGCCGGTATAAGGATTTTCACTCAGCATGAGCCGGAGAGAACCGCTGGAAGAATACTCTGCAAGGCCCCGGGTCATTTTGCATGCGGTTTCGTCCATGACGAGCATGGCCGTGCAACCGTCCCTTGTGCTGAGGATGAAATTGAGGGCGTCGAACTGGTCCCTGAAGTCCTGGATCGAAAGTCGAAGGGTAAAAACACCCATGTTGTCGATGACGACGACATCGGTCCCTTCGGGCACATAGTCTGCAAGTGAAGGAAGTTCGATTTCCAGGCCCTCGGGGGTGAACCCGAATTTGGAGGTCTGGACTTTCTCGGACCGGTTCTGGAATGCTTTTTCTATAACCAGCTGGCCGTTATCATAAAACCGCGAAAGCCCTAAGCCGAGCATTTCGGACTGCTTGATGATATCTTCAGGAAGCTCCTCGGTTGCGACCAGCACGCAGCGCTTACCATCCATGCATGCCCTGTACAGGAAATGGATACCGAAGATGGTCTTACCCGTACCGGTGCTCCCGGTAACCATGATTACCCTGCCCTCGGGATAGCCACCGTTCAGTTTTTCGTCCAGTTCAGGTATGCCCGATGATATACGTTCCATTTTTGTTGCACCCTTTTTCCTGCCATTAAAACGGTAAATTCACAATAACGACATGACAAATATATTGAAAAACGCCTGAATTAAAAATTTTTATGCCCGAAAAATGTTTTTCGGCTGCCAGATGCCTCTCTACTACCAGTCTTTAATAAAACATTTAAATTAAATTTATGCTAACTTTGAATGATACCTATAATATGTGGGCATAATGGGCGTCCCCTATAAAATACTATCCTTACACAAATTTTTTACCACATAAAGATAGGAGCCATCATATAAAAAATAGTACACATCAGAAATAATTAAATTAAGATTGAGGAGAAGAAAAGAGTAAAAAAAGTAGAGAAAGAAAACTCAGATGGAAAAGAAAATAAAAAAGTAGAAACGAAAAAGAAAATAAAAAAGTAGAGACGAAAAAGAAAATAAAAAAGTAGAGACGAAAAAGAAAATAAAAAAGTAGAGACGAAAAAGAAAATAAAAAAGTAGAGACGAAAAAGAAAATAAAAAAGTAGAAACGATGAAGAAAATAAAAAACGTAGACGAAAATGAAGGTAAAGGAAACGACGAGAGGGGGATTCGAACCCCCGAGATGCAAAGCATCACAGGATTAGCAATCCTGCGCCATACCGGGCTTGGCTATCTCGTCATTCAGGTTGTAGAAGACGCGATCCCACTAAATGCATTTCAGATATTTAACCTTTTCTGGGAAAAACAGTTCAAAAAACTGTATTTCCAGTCCGGATCTGGAGTTTTATACCGGGTCAAAGGTTTGAGCTAAACCGATTAAAGTTGTTTAGTGATGAGCACGCCGCAGGTCGGTAAAGCTTGGAGATCCCAGGGGACTGGCACCTCTTCTCCACCCCGCAACCCCGCAAGCGATGGTTGCCCACGGTAAGTCTGCTCCCTTCCGGGCCTCGACCGGTTCCCGCAGTTAAGGTAGGAAGACCTGTTCTCCAGCAAGCCCTCAAACCAGCACCATCCAAGCAGGACGGGGCTTCTCAGTTGAGGCTCCAGGCTCGAACCTCTTTGATAAACCTTCCATTGGCTTCGTCCCCCGCGTATCGGCGATTTCGGGTTACAGGTAACGCCGGGCTACCCGGACTAGCTCATCAACCATACAACACGCTAGTAATTTATAAAAGTATCCCTGCCGATATGTGTTTTTTTCCGACATTCGGGCAGGACATCTCATCTTCCCGGGCATTCCTGAAAAAAAGAAGCTCTGAAGTTCTCTTTTTCAAAATTTTGCATTGAAAGAGGGGAATTAGAGAGAAAAGATCCCGAAAAAACCTCATTTTCCGAAAAAAATCGATTTATTGAGTTAAAAAAATATATAAACCGCTATGAATGCCCCTATGTATTTATACGTCGATTTACAAAGTAATGCGTATAATAGATCTCAAACGACTTAGGGATCTTAAATAATTACAAACAACTGATACGTTTCAGACGACTTGTGGGAATTACTTGCTAAACACACCGGAATGCCGGAAAAAAGTAAGATGAAATGGGGGAATTTTATGAGAGTCGGAGTTGCAGTAGACCTGGGAACGAGCGGTTTTAGAGCTCAGAAAGTAGACCTCGATCGGGACGAAATCAAAAGAACGGTAATCACACTGAGAAACCCCCTGCCGGGAGCGAATGTGATGGACCATATGGACTTCGCAATTCACTACGGGCAGGACCTGGCCCACGGGCTTTCCGTAAATGCGGTAAAGAACCTTCTTCAGGCCCTTGATGTTAAGACAGAGGAACTTGAAAGGATTTCCATCTGCGGGAACCCCATCCAGCTATCCATATTCCAGGGGATAACCATTGAAGACCTTGCCTACGCAGGGGAGAGGAAGAAAAAGAAATACCACATCGAAGACCAGAAAAGAGACGCAGGGATAGTGCAAAGCAGTGATATCGCCGGGCTTGAGGAACTTGAATGTGAGGTGAGGGTGCCCCCGGCAATCAAGCACGAAGTGGGGGCCGATGCCCTTGCCCTGATCGTAAAATCCGGGATGCTTGAAAGCGATGAGATATCGATTGCAACGGATTACGGGACAAACGCCGAGATGGCCCTGAAAGTAGGAGATGTCATTTATACCGGCTCTGCTGCTGCAGGGCCTGCACTGGAAGGGCAGCAGATAAAGCACGGGAACCTTGCATCCCCGTTCACGATCTCCGACATAGAATTCGAAAACGGGGCTCTCAGGAACTATGTTTTGAGCGAGGAGATGAAACCGATCCCAGGAGACCTTATTGATCCGGCAACCGGGGAAATTCTCGAGGAGGGCCAGATCAAAGCCAAAGGGATCACGGGTACCGGGGTTATAGCCCTGATCGAAAAAGCGCTTGACAAAGGCCTTGTCGAGCTCCCGAAAGTCAAGACTCCCGAAGGGATCATACACCTCCAGAATAAGATCCTTTTCTCGGAGCATGACCTGAAAGAAGCCGGAAAGGCTATCGGGGCAATTCGTGCGGGGCATATCACCCTCTGTGCAACTGCCGGGATTACCATGGAAGACATCGAAACGGCTTACATGGCAGGAGCCGCAGGCACCTACATGGACGCTGCAAAAGCCCAGAAAATCGGGCTGATCCCCTACGGAACGGGCAGGATCTGCCAGCTAGGCAACACCTCGCTTACCGTGGCAAAGGAAATCCTTGTTTCCGAAGATAGGCTATGGGAACTGCAGGACGTTGCGAACAAGATCATAGGTACCCACACCATGTTTGCAACTGCCCCGGAATTCCGTGACGCTTACGTCCTTGAACTTGCTTATTGGGAAGAAGGGATGCCCATGAAAATGTTCAAGAAGTACCTCAAAAAGAAGGGACTTCCAACCCTGAACGACCCCATAGAAAACCCGGTAATCGAAAAGCGTGTGGAAAGGGACATCCCGGTGCTGGGCGAAGAAGGGCTGCACGTACTCGAAAGGGTAGGGACGCACCTCACAATGGTTGTCGAAGACTGCCCCGAGTGTCAGAAGTGCATAAAAGTCTGTCCCAATGATGCCATCAGCATTGACGAGAACAACAGGATAATGATCAGCACCGACCTCTGTGACGGGGCCCACTGCCAGAAATGTATCAGGGCCTGCCCGCCGGAAAAATTCAACTGGGAAAACCTGGAAGTTTACACATAATTCTTAATCCGCATCTTAAGCAAACAGCCGGATTCCAGGAACCGGATAAAAAATATACTTCCGGCTACAGCCCCGGCCAAACCCATCCATTCTCTGAAAAGGGCGACCCCCTGTTGCCACCCATATAAAAAGGTTTCGCCAAATTAATAAGTACAACAAAAAGTGAATGTGTTTCAGGAGATGGGAAATAGCCCGGGCCATTAAAGGAAAAAAATCGATATCATAAGCCTTGAAAGAAATAGAAAAAATAGAGAAAAAATAGAGAAAGAATAGAGAAAGACTCAGGATATCGGTTCAAAGCAGGTAATAAAAACAGGACAGAGTTAAAGAAATTTAAGGGCAGTTGAGGAGTTTTGGACGGTTGTGTGCATATTCAGCACAAAATATATAAGCAACCTTATCATAGGAAATTATTGAGGCATCTAATCCACTTTCACACCCAAAATCATCTACCACATTTTGCCCAAATAGACCTTTTAAAGTTACTCAACGCCTTTTAGGTGCCTCAATATAACATTTTTAAGTAACGCTTTTTTGGAGAATAGACTCTTTATATATAAAGATATATATTTTATATAAAAAATAAAAATATAGTGAGTGATGGGTCCCATTAAAGTAAGATACATAGATAGCAGCCCTGCTATAGAAAGAGCATTGAAACCCAGACATATACAAACATATAACGAGCTCTGAAGAACTAACTACTTCTTTTTTTCATGCAAAGCCCGGCCGGGCACAAGGAAGAGCATAAGGTAGGGCATGAGGAGGGGCAGATAGGATAGGACTACAAGTTAAAAACTGCCCCCAAAGGAAAAACTACCCCGGAAATGTGAACCAATTTCAATCCTGCAAAAGTGATCCAAACTCAAGAAAAAGGTTTCCTGCCCCATATGAAAAAGATAAAAAAGAAAAAAATCCTGCAAATTTCCAGGTCGCCCATCAAAAACCAGGAAAAAAACCGAAAGAAGTAACAAAAGGGAAGAGCTTAAACAAAAAAATATAGACAGCTTGGAAACAAAATGCAAATATAGTGAAAAATTGCAGGAAAATGAGGGAATATTGAGATAGAAAGAGCTTCAGTGAGATGAAAACACAAATAGTGTGAACATAGGAAGAAAAATAAAACGATGAGTGAGAATAGTTTTGGACGGTTGTGCACAGAACGAACACAAAGTATATATGCAACCTTAACATAGGAATTATTGAGGCATCTAATCCACTTTCACACCGTAATTAATCTACCACATCTAGCCCAAATAGACCTTTTAAAGTTACGCAACGCCTTTTAAGATGCCTCAATATACCCATTTTTATGAAGACGTCATGAGAATAGGGGTCATCACATATAAACATTTATATTTATTTTTTAGAATATATTTAGTGGAGAGTACATCCTGTGGCATTTAGACAAGGATATCTACTTTGATGCATGCACATATTCCGGATGGCCCGGAAGTGTACATCCCGCTAAATTGAGGAAAACTGAATTTGGGAGCTTGGCCCGGGTAGAAATTGAAGGAAATAAAAGAAAAAGGCTTCTAGAAAGGCAAAAAAGAGCGCCTGAAAGGTAAAAGGGCTGCAAGAAAGATAAAAAGTAGAAAAGGTAAAAAGGGCTGCAAGAAAGATAAAAAATGGAAAAGAAAAAAAGGGCTGCAAGAAAGATAAAAAATGGAAAAGGTAAAAAGGGCTGCCAGAAAGATAAAAAATGGAAAAGTAAAAAATTAGAGGTCGTAAGCCTCCCGCAGTTTCACGGCAAGGGACTCGACCTGTTCCACGGCAGTTCCGATGTATTTTTCAGGGTTTACAAGGTTTTCGATATCCCCGGCACTCAGGTATCTTGCGACCTCCGGAGCTTCCAGAAGTACGTTTTTGAAGTGCTGCCCGGTTTCGTGGGCTTTCATTGCAGAGGCCCGGACAAGTTCATGGGCTTCCTGGCGGCCGACCCCACGTTTTGCAAGTTCTATCATGACAGCTTCGCCCATATTCAGGCCCCGGAGCAGATCAAGGTTCCGGCGGATGTTTTCGGGATAAAAGCGCAGATTTTCGATCACACTGATTCCGAGTTTTATGATATGGTCCGTTAAAACGCAGGCTTCGGGGAAGACTATCCTTTCACAGGAAGAGTTTGTCAGGTCCCTTTCATCCCAGAGGGTATTATTCAGGAGTTCGGGCTCGACCATGGACCGCACGATCCTTGCAAGCCCGCATATCTGTTCGGACTTGATGGGGTTTCGCTTATGCGGCATGGTGGAAGAACCTACCTGCTTTTTCCCGAAGCTTTCTTCTACTTCCGCAATCTCACTGCGCTGGAGAGACCTTATTTCAACTCCGATTTTATCAAGGGTCGTAACCGTGTTTGCCATCCACATCACAAACTCGGCATGCCGGTCTCTCTGTATTATCTGGTTCGAAACGTCAACCGAACCGATACCCAGGTGCTGCATCGTGAGTTTCTGGACCATGACCCCGGAAGACCCGAAAGCAGCCTGTGTCCCGACCGCTCCTGTCATCTGCCCTACGGTTGCCCTTGGAGTCAGCTGAGCCAGGCGTTCCAGGTGCCGCGAAACTTCCGAAGCCCATATCGCAAAACGGAGCCCGTATGTTGTGGGGACCCCTATCTGCCCGTGGGTCCTCCCGCAGCAGACCGTATGCTTGTGGGCTTCCGCCTTGTCAAGGAGGACCTTGAGTAAGATTTTCAGTTTATCGTCCAGGATATCAATTGCATCTTTAATCTGGAGTGCCGTTGCCGTGTCCAGAATATCGTTTGAAGTTGCCCCGAAATGCACCCACTTTCCTGCACCGTCCCTGCACTGTTCGGAAATTGCAAGGACCACAGCCATCATATCGTGGTGGATCTCATCTTCAATCTCGTTTACTCGCTCGGCCTTCACCAGACCGATGCTCTGGGAAATAATCTCAGCAGCCTCGGCAGGGACCAGTCCCATGTCCGCCTCGGCCCGGGCAAGAGCACCTTCGGTCTGTAAGATCCGGGAAAGCCGGTTTTCCTGACTCCATACATACTTCATTTCTGCAGTACCGTAACGGTATTCTATCGGATGAATCGCCACAACAATCACCATTCCTGGAATACGGAGAATTTAACCTTTTGAATCTAAATTCGACCTTAAGTCATTTCAATATTGACTTAATCAATTTTGACTTCAATTTAATCCTGACTTCAATTTAATCCTGACTTCAATTCAATCCTGACTTCAATTCAATCCAGAATTTAATTCGCATCGTCTATAATCCATAATTGAGAACAATTAAGAGCAGGGGGGAATAAACAACATAACTAATAAATAAACTTTAAGTCGCGAAAGGAAAAAACCGGGGAAAGGGAAGAAAGGGAGAAGGGAGAGAAAAAGAAAGGGAAAAGGGGAAAGAAGGGGGACTGTCACTGAAGACGAGGTTCTCAAATTAGAATTTTTACTTAAAAACCTATTCCTTTTTTCACTAACGCTGGCAGTTATCTGTTTTTTTTCGATAGCGGTAGCTTTAAATAGTATAAAATTGGCCGCTCTCATGGCAAAGAAAAGTATTGTGTATAAGGGAGTCCTCTACGAGG
>Ga0272442_10009688_pt1 | contig 12001 bp, 13 predicted proteins | sample SSMForm2O_FD_200262 | JGI IMG/M metagenome (GOLD analysis project Ga0272442, IMG submission 200262) | Marine sediment archaeal communities from Little Sippewissett salt marsh, Falmouth, MA, United States - SSM-Form-2O | ecosystem: Environmental > Aquatic > Marine > Wetlands > Sediment ... | reverse complement strand
AATTCATGAGAGTTCAAATATAAAGAATTGAAATGCATATATATTATAAATTCAGGTTTTTACCCAATTCCTTCAAAAATCCAACGCCTAAATGACACAACAACCCTATGACAAAAAGACTCAAGGATGCGTGATATGAAACGCTTCGCATTAATCGGCGCTGCTGGCTATATCGCACCCAGACATTTAAAGGCCATTCAGAAGACCGGCAATCAGCTGGTTTGTGCCATGGATCCCTCTGATTCTGTAGGTATTCTGGATCGATATTTTCCGGAGTGTGATTTTTTTACGGAATTCGAGCGGTTTGACAGACACGCGGAAAAGCTGAGACGTCTTGGCAAGAGCAAACGTATCGAATGGGTCTCCATATGCTCTCCGAATCACCTGCACGACGCACATATCCGGTTTGCTTTGCGCCTGGGTGCCAATGTGATCTGTGAGAAGCCTGTGGTGCTGAATCCATGGAATGTGGACGTACTGCAAGATCTGGAACAGGAAACCGGAAAAGAGGTTAATGTGGTACTTCAGCTTAGGATGCATCCGGCTATTCTGGAATTGCGAACCCGGATATTAAAATCCGGAAATGCAGAGAAACACGACATTGAGCTGACATATATCACAAGTCGCGGTACCTGGTATGATTATTCCTGGAAAGGAGAAATCCGCAAATCCGGCGGCATTGCAACAAATATCGGCATTCATTTTTTTGATATGCTCATCTGGATTTTCGGTCCGGTGCAGCATTCCGAAATTCATGTCATGGAAAATCGCAGGGCTTCGGGATTTTTGGAACTGGAGAAAGCCCGTGTGAAATGGTATTTATCACTGAACCGGTCCGACCTGCCCGAAACCGCTGTTCAGGCCGGTCAGTCGACTTTCCGGATGATCACCATTAACAACCTGCCACTGGAATTTTCATCCGGATTTACAGATCTCCATACACTGTTGTACAAGAAGACTTTTGACGGAAACGGATTTACACTTGAAGATGCCCGCCCCTCGATCGAGCTCGTGCAGAAAATGCGGTATGCGGATAGGGTTCAAAATGATAAAAACCGGGCACATCCTTTGGTTTTCAGGGGAAATTTATGAATTAAAAGAACAAACGATAACCAAACAAGAATGAAGAAAAGAAATTTAAAATTTTAAATAACAACCAATGAACAGAAGAAAAAATGAAAAAAATTGATCATTCTGAAAAAGAAATCGCATTAAGATGGATCAATGGTTGGAAAAATGCGGAAAAAATGATTGAGCAGGAACGGAAAAAAAGAATCGCTGAATCGGATTCATCTGAATTCATTCAAATGACAGCCGGCTTGGTTCATTCATATTTAGTATCCAAAGGATTCCGTGATTCATCAGGACTTGTCGAACAGCAGCATTTTTTCAGGAAAATGAATCATGCATGAATTGATTGAAGCGGGTCTTGAAATTCAGGAATATTTTAACACTCAGAAATGGCAATACAGTTTGATCGGCGGGTTGGCACTTCTTTGCTGGGGAGAGCCGCGTTTTACACAGGATATTGATTTGACATTGTATACAGGATTTGAAAATGAAGAAAAGATCATCGATCAAATTTTATCCCGTTTTCAATCTCGTATTGATGATATGCACAATTTTGCTATAAAGAACCGCGTTCTGTTGATTCAGACAGCCAATGGAATTCCTGCAGATATTGCTTTGGGCGGGCTTCCCTTTGAAAAACTTTTAATCGAACGAAGTCAGATGTATGCATTCATGCCTGGCAAGTTCCTTCGCGTTTGTACGCCGGAAGATTTGATTGTTTTAAAATCATTTGCTGCAAGACCCAAAGACTGGATCGATGTTGAAGGAATTCTGGTCCGCCAAAACAAACTGGACTGGAAATATATTTTAGAACATCTGCACTATTTAAGTGAATTAAAAGAGGCTCCTGAAATTATAACGAAACTTGAACAGATGAGAAAAGCGTTCGATTGATATTTATCGTCGCATAGTTGTTTGAATCATAAAGGATGAAAGACAAGAGATCACCACTTTGACATCAGGATTGCAAATTAATGGAGATTAAATAAAAATAAGAATTTGCTCTGTTCTCTGCGTTCTTCCTGTCCGCCAATTTTATAGGAGGATGCGCCTTTGTGGTTTTCAATAAAGAAATAAATAAATGATGCAAGTTTTCAACATTGTCGGCGCCCGTCCCAACTTTATGAAAATTGCGCCCATTCACCGGCTGATGCAGCAGAATAATGCCTTTCTTCCCATGCTGATCCATACAGGACAGCATTATGATGATAAAATGTCGAAATTCTTTTTTCAGGATCTGGGCATGCCTGAACCGGATATTTATTTAGGGATCGGTTCCGGAACGCACGCTGTACAGACCGGAAAAATCATGATCGCGCTTGAAAAGGAAATGACAGAGAAAAAACCGTACCTGGTTCTGGTGGTCGGTGATGTCAATTCAACGATGGCAGCCGCTCTGGTGGCATCCAAACTGCATATCCCTGTTGCTCATGTCGAAGCCGGCTTGCGGAGTGGCGACCGCACCATGCCCGAAGAGATCAACCGGGTAGTGACCGATTCGATTTCAGACGATCTTTTTGTAACGGAGCAAAGCGGCCTCGATCATCTGAAATCAGAGGGTATTTCTGATCAGAAGGTTCACCTGGTCGGCAATGTGATGATCGATTCTTTGGCGGCCAATCTGAAGCGGGTGAAAGCCGGACCTGTACTGGATCAATTCAGGCTTCAAGAAAACCAGTACGCGCTTGTGACTCTGCACCGTCCATCCAATGTGGATCAAAAAGCCAGCCTGAAGATGATTTTTGATGCATTTCAGCAAATTCAGCAGCATATGCCGGTCATTTTTCCGATTCATCCCAGAACGAGAAAAATGATCAGTCAATTTGGATTCAGTTCGTATATCAATGACATGTCTCACCTTCATCTTGTCGATCCGGTAGGATATCTGGATTTTTTAGCGCTTATGCAGCATGCCGGTATTGTATTGACCGATTCGGGCGGTATTCAGGAAGAAACCACAGTTCTGGGCATTCAATGTCTCACATTACGTCCAAACACAGAACGTCCAGTCACTATTACTCTTGGGACAAACCGTCTTGTCCCGCTCAATACCGATGGCATTGTCCAGGCCTTCCGGGATGCGCTTGACCATCCGAAAAAAGGACAGATTCCACCGCTTTGGGATGGTCAGGCAGCGGAGAGGATTGTGAATAATCTTATGGATATCAAATGTTAAAGTACATAATGAAAAGCGAGGATATTCATCGAATTACATAAATTCCAAATGGCAAATAATAAATAGCAAATAAATCACAAATGATAAAAAGCAAAATAATAAACCTGTTTATGATCTGGAAGAGCGTACGTTCCTATTTGCAAAAGAAATTTTGTATTTTGGATTTTATTTGGGTTTTGAGATTTGTAATTTTAATTATTAGGTTTGATAAATGTCATTATATATAGTCACCGACGGAGCGGGCTTCAGATCGTAGAAGCACTGGTCAAACGCAGGGAATCGGTTCGTGTTCTAGATAATTTTTCGACAGAAAAACGGGAGAATATTTAATCGTATTTCTTAAATCTTTTCTTTGCGCTCTTAGCGCCTCTGCGGTTTTCCTTAAAAGTAATCACTGCAAAGACGCAAAGTAAAATCCAAAAGGATATCATTATGAGACTTAAAGTGATTATTCATAAGGCAGAAGAAGGCGGGTTTTGGGCGGAGGTGCCCTCTATACCCGGTTGCGCAACTCAAGGTGATACGCTAGAAGAACTCATTCAAAATTTGTATGATGCGGTGGATGGGTGTTTAAGTATTGATATGGAATCTGTGGAACTTCAGGAAAGTGATACAGTGATGGATTTGATGGTTTAACATGAAATCTGTCAGTGGTAAAAGGATGTGTCAATTATTAGAGATGAAGGGATGGCATTTGGCACGGGTTACGGGAAGTCATCATATTTATATGACATCCGGTAAGAATGCAAGAATAACAGTTCCGGTTCACGGGAATAAAGATCTGAAAATCGGCCTCCAAAAATCAATCATGAAACTGGCAGATATTCAGGAACATGAAATGTAATATTGAATATGTTGTCTTTAATCTTTAATTTTTATATCTTTAATTTTTTTTTCGCTCTTAGCGCCTTGCGGTTTTCAATTCAAATAATATGTAATGCTTAAAATTATAAACATTATCGGTGCCAGGCCGCAGTTCATTAAATATTTCCCAGTTTCGAAGGCTATCAGTAAATTTAATCAGGAACATGGCGAACAAATAAAGGATGTTCTGATTCACACGGGACAGCACTATGATTATAATATGTCCCGGGTGTTTTTTGATGAGCTGGGTCTGCGCACTCCGGATTATCATCTGGAAGTCGGGAGTGCAGACCACGGTGTGCAAACCGCTGATATTCTTATAAAAACTGAAACCGTGCTTCAGAAGGTAAAACCGAACTGGGTTGTTGTCTACGGTGATACCAATTCCACTCTGGGCGGTGCTCTGGCAGCAGCGAAGCTGAACATCCCCATCGCTCATGTGGAAGCCGGATTGCGTAGTTTCAACCGGCGAATGCCGGAAGAGATCAATCGGATATGCACAGACCGGATATCCAGTCTGCTGTTCTGCCCAAGCTATAATGCTATTAATCTTTTAAAAAAAGAAGGTTTTTATATTAAAAACAGTCAAGACTCAAATCTCGATTTGTGTATACAAACTGCCCTGTTTACCGGAGATGTGATGTATGATTTATTTCTATATGCCTCTGAAATCGCACAATCCAGGTCGTCTGTTTTAAAATCCTTAAAACTGGAATATGAACAATACTGTCTGCTTACATGTCATCGGGCGGAAAATACAAATAACCATCCTCGATTTAAAGATATTATCAAATTTGTTAATAAAATCGCTAAAGAAATCGTGGTGGTGTTTCCGGTCCATCCACGTATTCAAAAAAACCTTGAATCAGAATTAAGAGAATTATCACCCAATGTCAGGCAGATAAACCCTGTCAGCTATTTTCAGCTGATTCATCTTTTAAATGCGAGTCGGTTTGTCCTGACCGATTCTGGCGGTCTTCAAAAGGAAGCCATGTGGTCCAAAAAACCTTGTATTACACTCAGAGACGAAACAGAATGGATGGAAACAATTGAAGCGGGCTGGAACGTGCTTTGGCAGAATTTTACAGGCCTGGAATCATTTCGAAAAGAAAATGTTCAACCGTATGGAGATGGCGAGGCAGCGGAGAGAATTGTGAATATTCTTATGATGGATATCAAACCTTAAAGAATAATGAAAAACGAGGATAGTCGTCGAGTTATATAAATTCCAAATAAATGAAAAAAGATAAAAATCAAAATAATAAGCCTGTTTATAATCTGGAAGAGAGCACGTTCCTATTTATAACAAAATTATAAGGTTTGAAATATGTCTTTGTATCTAATTACCGGAAATGCCGGGTTTATCAGAGCGAATATTTAAGGTTATACATGAAAGGTTTTTATTATGTTTAAAGATAAAATACTAATGATCACAGGAGGCACAGGCACTTTCGGCAATGCTGTGCTGAAACGATTTTTAAAGACCGATATCAAAGAAATCCGTATATTTTCAAGGGATGAGAAAAAACAGGATGACATGCGTAAGATGTATTCGAATTCCAAATTAAAGTTTTACATTGGAGATGTTCGTGAAGAAAACAGTTTAAAAGATGCGATGCAGGGAACCCATTTTGTTTTTCATGCAGCTGCTTTAAAACAGGTGCCTTCATGTGAATTTTTTCCCGTACAGGCCTTGTTGACCAATTCTTTGGGTACGGATAATGTATTAAAAGCGGCTATTAATTCCGGTGTTAAGAAAACGATTGTTCTAAGTACAGACAAGGCCGTTTATCCCATCAACGCGATGGGAATATCCAAAGCCATGATGGAGAAAATCGCTGTTGCAAAATCAAGAATAACGACTCATAATATGATCATTTCCTGTACACGTTATGGGAATGTGATGGCCAGCCGGGGGTCTGTGATTCCTCTTTTTATATCCCAGATTCAAAATGGAAATCCTATTACCATCACGGATCCTGAAATGACGCGTTTCATGATGACCATCGAAGATGCGGTTGAACTTGTCCTGTTTGCATACAAGCATGCGCAAAATGGGGATATTTTTGTTAAAAAAGCTCCCGCTTGTACAATTCAAATCCTGGTGGACGCCTTAAAAAAAATCTTCAATGCGGACAATCCAGTAGAGATTATTGGAACCCGGCATGGTGAAAAATTATATGAAACATTACTGACGCGTGAAGAGATGGAAATCGCCACGGATTTAAAAGAATATTTTCGTGTGCCCGCTGATACAAGAGACTTGAATTACGATTTGTATTTTGAAGAAGGATGTGAGGGTGTTTCACACGGGGAAGATTATAATTCACATAATACTCAGCGGCTGAATATCGATGATATGTGTGAATTACTGTCCGGGCTGGATTGTGTTCAGAAATCGCTGAGAGACGAGAAAATAGACATTTAGGGTTCTAATTTATGTCACGAAAAGAAACGATTAAAATATTGATAACTGGTTCGGAAGGATTTGTCGGCAGAAATCTTCGGGCGTGCCTCAAGCAGAATCAGGAATTTCAAATTTATAATATTGATATTCATAATACCGAAATTGATTTGGTCGATTCACTGAATCAAGCGGATCTTATTTACCATCTTGCGGGTGTTAACCGTCCTAAAAAAGATAATGAATTTTGGGAAGGGAATGTTGAATTCACACAACAAATATGTGAATATCTGATACAAAATCATTTAAATCCTAAAATCGTATTTTCTTCGTCGATTCAGGCTGAATTGGATAATCCATACGGAAAAAGCAAAAAAGCAGCTGAACAAGTTATCAAGAAATACGTTGAAAAAACCGGTGCAGACTGTGTTGTATACCGGCTGAAAAATCTTTTCGGGAAATGGTGCAGACCCAATTATAATGCCGTGACAGCAACCTTTTGTTACAACATTACTCACCATTTACCCGTACAGATATCAGATCCTGATCACACTATCGATTTGACCTATATTGATGACGTCACAAGCGCCTTTGAGAATGAAATCACAAAAATAAAATCCGGATTTTCCTTTGCCCCTGAACTGCCGTTTCATTCGATTTCGCTGGGATCTCTTGCAGAAAAAATCAAATCGTATCATAATATAAAATCTTCATTGATGATTCCGGATTTATCCATCGATTTTGAACGAATGATGTATGCCACCTATCTCAGCTACCTTGATGACAATCAATTTGGATATCGGCTGCAGATCAGGAGTGACGACAGAGGTAATTTAGCGGAATTCCTGAAGTCGTCGTTCGGAGGACAAATTTTTATCAGTCGTACGAAACCGGGCATCAAACGTGGAAATCATTATCACCATACAAAAACTGAAAAATTTCTTGTACTGGAAGGGCAGGCCCGAATTCAGTTCCGGCATATTGAAAAAGAGAATATCATTACCTATGATGTCAATGGAGATGATTATCAGGTGCTGGATGTCCCTCCCGGTTATACGCATTCCATTGAAAACAGAGGAACAACAGATTTGATTACATTGTTTTGGGCCAGTGAAATTTTTAATCAAGACAAACCGGATACTTATTTTAATAAGGTTGTAAAAGAAGATTGAAAAGCATAACTGACAGGATCATAGATCGCATCATTGAATGGGGGAGACCATTTTGAAGGTAATGACCGTGGTCGGTACGCGGCCTGAAATCATACGATTGAGCCGTGTGATTGCTGCTTTGGAAAAACATACAAAACATATTCTTGTCCATACCGGACAGAATTATGATTATGAACTGAATCAGGTGTTTTTCGAAGACCTCGAAATAAAGAAACCGGATTATTTCCTGAAAGCCGCAGGAAAAAACGCCGCTGAAACCGTTGGCTTTGTTATCTCTAGGGTTGATCAGATACTGGAATCAGAAAGACCGGATGCTGTGCTTATTTTAGGAGACACGAATTCCTGCCTTGCGGCCTATCCGGCCAAAAGAAGAAAAATCCCTATTTTTCATATGGAAGCCGGCAACCGGTGTTTTGACCAGCGTGTGCCTGAAGAAATCAACAGAAAGATTGTGGATCATATCGCGGATATTAATTTGCCATACAGTTCGATATCACGTGAATATCTGCTTCGGGAAGGCCTGCCGCCGGACCGGATTATTAAAACCGGGAGCCCGATGTTAGAGGTGCTCCTGTACTACAAACCAAAAATTGATGCTTCCGGCATTCTAAAAAAACTGAAACTGGAGCGGCAAAATTATTTTGTTGTCAGTGCACATCGGGAAGAAAATGTGGATTCGGAAAAACAATTTCAGAAATTGGTTCATGTCCTCAATCAGCTTTCGAAAGAATATAGAAAACGCATTGTCATGACCACACATCCCAGAACCCGCAAGCGGATAGAAGCATCAGAGATCAAGCTGGAATCTCATATAGATATGTGTAAACCATTTGGATTCGGTGATTATGTTCAACTGCAGAAAAACGCGATTGCAGTGCTTTCAGATAGCGGCACAATAACGGAGGAGTCTTCAATCTTAAATTTTCCGGCATTGAATATTCGAAACGCGCATGAAAGACCCGAAGGTATGGAAGAAGGAACTGTCATGCTGGTCGGCCTGGATTGGGTGAGGATTCAGGAAGGCTTGTGTATACTGGAAAATCAACCACGTGATAAGGACAGACTTTTAGCTATTGTTGATGACTATAACGCACCCAATGTTTCAGAAAAAATTTTACGTATTATTATCAGTTATACGGATTATATAAACAGAGTCGTGTGGAAATCATAATCGCAAGGGGCATTCGTCATATTTTTCTGATTGACTTTGCATAAAAGAAATCAATTATCTTGTGAAAGCATGCGTATCATGAAAAATCGCTTATGGAAAATATATCGTTGTATTCATCATTTATTGCCAAAGCAGGAATTGTTTTTTTATATCCATATTCCTAAAACCGCTGGCTCAAATATCTCTAAAAGAACGGGTGAGCACCCTTATTACAAACGCTTTATTGCCAAGGGCCATCCATATACTGTCCGGGATATAAAAACATTTGGCAGAAAGATGAAGGTTTTTGCATCTGTAAGAAATCCACTGGCATGGTATGTTTCTCTTTATAATTTTAAAATTCATACCGATCCAAGCAAGATGGAGAAAGATTATGACCGAATGGAAAACAACAGTTGGCATGATTTTTTTGATGACATTATATTGGGCAGAAATGGCTTGTCAGGATTTGAGAGGTGGCATAAGCCCTGGAACCAAAAAAGCCATATTCAGGAGATGGTTTCGCAATGGAACCGACAAATCGGTTTTTTTTCATTAAATTTCATTTATTACTGTTTTAAAGACTGGCAGGACATTTTAAAGCAGGCAGATATTGTCGATTATGTTTTGACACATTATTCGGATCTGATCAGCGTCGATTATATATTACGGATCGAGCAATTACAAACTGATTTTAATAAAATGGTCGTCGGTTATGATATCAATATTCAATTTAAAAAAGATGTAAATGTATGCAAACATCCACCCTACAGGGAATATTACACAAAAGAAATGGAAGAAATCGTCAGGAAAAAAGACCGGATTATTTTTGATCTGTTTCATTATTAAAGACTGTGAGAAAATTTGCTGACTCAAAGCAGCCATTTCAATAAAAACATAAAGAATAAAACCGAATGATTGAAAAAAACCTGAAAATTATAGCACCACGCAAAGGATGGAAGCTTATCGATATCAAAGAGATCATTGCCTACAAAGATCTCTTTTATTTTATGGTCTGGCGGGACATCAAGGTGCTTTACAAGCAGACTGTTCTGGGATTTGCCTGGGCAATATTGCGGCCGATTTTTACGATGATCGTTTTTTCAGTCATATTTGGAAAGCTTGCCAAAGTGCCCAGCGACGGGATTCCCTATCCGATTTTTTCATACGCGGCATTAATCCCCTGGACCTATTTTTCCAATGCCATGACAAAATCAACTACCAGTCTGATTAACGCAAAATCAGTGATATCAAAGATATACTACCCCCGAATTATTATTCCTTTGACGCCGGTGCTTGCCGGATTGGTGGATTTTTTGATTTCATTCACGGTTCTCATCGCAATGATGATCTGGTATAAAATAACACCAACTCTCAATATCCTTTTTTTACCCATGCTGGTCATATTGATGATGATGACATCTGCGGGTATCGGCATGTGGCTGACAGCATTGGCCATACAGTATCGGGATATTCAGCATATTTCACAATTTTTAACAGGCGTTCTAATGTACACTGCCCCGGTGGCATGGCCAGTGTCTTTGATACCGGACCAATATCGCCTGCTTTACGGTTTGTATCCTTTGGCCGGTGTCATTGAGGGCTTCCGTTCTGCGATTATCGGCGCAAAACCAATGCCCTGGGATTTGATTGTCACAGGCAGTATCAGCGCGGTTATATTGTTTGTCACCGGGGCGTATTATTTCAGGTATAAAGAACGCATCTTTGCAGATGTGGCATAAAGGAATTAAACTGCATGAAACAAAAAGCGATTGTTGTTGAGAACCTTTCAAAATGCTATCGAATCGGTTTAAGGGAACAGATCCATGATACATTAGGCGGCGCATTTTTTTCATGGTTATCTTCCCCATATAACAATTTAAAAGAATTACGCAAATTGAGTCATTTTAAAGAGAATGAAACTGATGAAGATATTATATGGGCGTTAAAGGACATCTCATTTGAAGTGAAAGAAGGGGAAGTAATTGGTATTATCGGTGCCAATGGCGCCGGAAAAAGCACCCTGTTAAAAATCCTTTCAAGTATCACAGAGCCAACATCAGGGCGGGCTATTATCAACGGGCGTGTTTCCAGTCTTCTGGAAGTGGGCACCGGATTTCATCCTGAGCTTTCCGGGAGAGAAAACATCTATCTGAACGGCACCATATTAGGTATGACCAAAAAGGAGATCGACAGCAAGTTTGACGAAATTGTGGATTTTTCCGGCGTGGAAAAATTCATCGATACGCCCATCAAGCGCTATTCATCCGGCATGAAAGTACGCCTGGCATTTTCAGTGGCTGCGCATCTGGAGCCGGAAATCCTGTTGATCGATGAAGTCCTTGCGGTGGGAGATATTGAATTTCAAAAAAAATGTCTGGGAAAAATGAGTACTGTTGCGAAAGCAGGAAGAACCGTGCTTTTTGTCAGTCATAACATGTCCGCAGTAAATCGGTTATGTGAACGTGCCATATTGCTACATTGCGGATCGATCTCAGCTCTTGGATTTTCAGAACGCGTTATTGAACAATATATACGGGCAAGTTATAATACATCATCCAGTAAAACATGGAAAATTGAAGAAGCGCCCGGTAACGCTTATATACGGTTGGATTCGGTGAGAGTCATTGATAAAGACCTGAATACGATTCAATCACTTGATATCCGTAATCCTGTTGGTATTGAAATTATATTTGCTATAATAAAAAAGAAATATAAAATAATACCAAGCATTGCTCTTTTTAACAGCTATGATATACATGTCTTTAATGCTATAGATATTGATAAATATTGGGACAATATCCTGGATGTTGGAAAATATAAATGTATTTCCTGGATACCCGGTAATTTTTTTTCGGAAGGAAATATGTTTATCAGTATTGTCATTTTTACAGCATCTTCAAAGCTGGCGATCCGGCATGTTGATGAAAATGCTGTTGTAACATTTCAGGTTTTTGATAAAAGAGAAGGGGATTCTGCAATCGGTACTTTAAATTCAAAATGGGAAAAAGCAGCTTGCCGGCCATTACTTGATTGGAATCATAAGAAATTACTGTAAATATTTCTTTTTGGAGACGTTTAATGATTTTATTTTTTTGTGGAGCACCAAAGAATGCAAGTCATTTTCAACAGCATATTATTACTGAGAGTCTCGAACAAAAAGG
>Ga0272442_10009685_pt1 | contig 12002 bp, 13 predicted proteins | sample SSMForm2O_FD_200262 | JGI IMG/M metagenome (GOLD analysis project Ga0272442, IMG submission 200262) | Marine sediment archaeal communities from Little Sippewissett salt marsh, Falmouth, MA, United States - SSM-Form-2O | ecosystem: Environmental > Aquatic > Marine > Wetlands > Sediment ... | reverse complement strand
AAGGCCCCGGGTGACGTGGAGGACGTGGCGGTGACGGTGTTCGTGCCGCGTGGACAGGTGCTCGAGCAGATCAAGGGTCGCGGGGTGGCCGAAGCGAGTGCCGACGCCGAAATCCCGAACGAGCTTGATGCGATCAAGCAGGCCATCGGGACGATGCTGATGGTCGTGGACACGAAGAAGGTCACCGTGCAGGCGGTGACGTTCCCGAAGCCGGCCGAGCCGGCAGCGGTTGAGCGCGAAAGCGCCATGGCCGGATACTGGACGACGCACGGACGCACGACGGTGCTGGGCGTGCTTTCGCTTCTGGCGCTTGTCCTGCTCTGGCGCATGGTGAAGAAACCGGTCGAGGTGACGGCGGGTCCGAGGCAGGCCTACGCTGCCGAACAGATCCTGACGGGTCTCGACACGACCGTCGGCGCACCGGATGCCGCCGAGGTGGTCGAGCAGAGGGTGCAGGGCATGGTTCGGCAGAGCCCGGGGGACGCTGCGAACCTGATCACACGTTGGGTCCAGTCGGAAGGATAACGGATGGCTCAGGCCAAGACACTCTCGAGCGCCACGGGCATCAAGAAGGCGGCGATCCTGCTGGTCTCGGTCGACCAGGCGGTGGCGGCCGACATCATGGGTGAGCTGGACCAGCCGACGATCGAGGCGGTGAGTGCCGAGATCGCCAAGCTCGGCACGATCACCAAGGAGGAGCGTGACAAGGTCATCGGTGAGTTCTACCAGATGAACGTCGCCAAGCAATACGTCCAGCAGGGAGGCATCGACTACGCACGCAAGCTGCTGGCGAATTCGCTCTCCGGATCCGATGCCGACAACATCGTCAAGAACGTCGAGCAGGCCCTCTACTCGGTGCCGTTCTCGTTTGCACAGAACGCCGAGTCGCAGAACCTCCTCACCTTCATCCAGGACGAGCACCCGCAGACCATCGCGCTCATTCTCACACACCTCGAAAGTCAGCAGGCCGCCGAGGTCATCAAGGGACTCCCCCAGGGCAAGCAGGTCGACGTGGTCCGCCGCATGGCCACCATGGAGACGACCAACCCCGAGGTCATCCGCGAGGTGGAGACGACGCTCGAGAAGCGCATGGCGTCGATCGTCAGTCAGAAATTCGAGCAGTCCGGAGGCGTCGAGACCGTCGCCGAGGTGCTCAACCTCACCGACCGGTCGACTGAGAAGGGCATCCTCGAAAGTCTCGAAGAGCAGGCCCCCGAACTCGTCGACGAGATCCGCAAGCTCATGTTCGTCTTCGACGACATCATGCTCGTCGACGACAAGGGCGTGCAGCAGGTGCTCAAGGAGATCGACACGCAGGACCTCTCGCTGGCACTCAAGACGGCGTCGGACGAGCTGAAGGACAAGATCTTCCGGAACATGTCGGAGCGTGCGGTGAACCTGCTGCGTGAGGACATGGAGTACATGGGTCCGGTGCGTCTGAGCGAGGTGGAGGCGTCACAGCAGAAGATCGCGGACGTCGTGCGACGGCTGGAGGAAGCGGGCGAGCTGATCATCCAGGGTCGCGGCGGCGAGGAGGAAGTGATTGTCTAGGGTGATCAAGAAGTTCGACGACAGCGTGCACGCCGACGCCAGCCGGGCGTTCGAGGTGACCGAGGTCGGCGACGACGCACGCGAGATCGTCGCCTCGGCGAAAGAGCGTGCCGAGACGATCGTCGCCGAGGCCCGCAGCGACGCCGAGCAGATCCGACGCGAGGCACATGAAAAAGGACTCGAAGAGGGAAAGGCCGCCGTCGCCGAAACGCTCGAAGCACAGATCGCCGAGGAGATTCGCAAGTCGCGCTCACGCGAGATCGAGCACCTCGTCAAATCGCTTACGACGATGATCCGCGAGGTGAACGACTACCGAGGCCGGCTCATGCTCGATTCGAAAGAGCAACTCATCTCGCTGGCGGTGAGCATCGCACGCAGCGTCATCAAGCGCGAGGTGAAACAGTCCGAAGACGTCGCGAAGCTCAACCTGGAAGAGGCCATTCGACTGAGCGCGAAACGCTCGCGACTGCTGATCCGCGTGAGCGAAATGGACATGAAGACGCTCGAGGACGTGCTGGAGCGTCAGAGGCTGGTGCGGGACGAGCAGTCGGCGGTGGAGTTTATTCCGAGTCCGGAGATCATGCCGGGCGGCTGTTTGATCGAGAGCGCCTCGGGCGCAGTCGACGCGCGCATCGAGACGCAGCTCGGGGAGATCGAGAAGGTCCTGATCGGGGAGGACGCCGATGTCTGACGCATCGTCCGGGAAGCCCCCGGTGGACCTGTTCGCTCGCGAGAACGCGCTCCTGGAGGAGACCTCCCCGGTGGTCATCACCGGACGCGTGAGCAAGGTGATTGGCCTCGTCGCGGAGTGCGAGGAGTTCAACTGTCCCGTCGGCAGCCAGTGCGTGATCGAATCGACCGACACCCCGAAACGGTTCGACGCCGAGGTCGTGGGCTTCAACGACAGCCGGACCATCCTGATGCCTTACGGAGACGTCATGGGACTGAACCGCGGCGACCGTGTGCGGTGTGTCTCTCGCATGCAGATGGTCCCCGTCGGACGCAGCATGCTCGGCCGCGTCGTCGACGGACGCATCAGCCCCATCGACGGGAAGGGACACCTCGCGACCGAAGAGCGTCGTCCGATCTTCGCGGATGCGCCGCACCCGCTGCAGCGCAAGCGCATCACCGAGCCGATCGCCACAGGTATCAAGGTCATCGACGCACTCTCGACCGCCGGCAAGGGACAGCGCATGGGCATCTTCTCGGGAGCGGGCGTCGGCAAGAGCACGCTGTTGGGGATGATTGCTCGCTACACGTCGGCCGACGTTAACGTGATCACCCTCGTCGGCGAGCGCGGTCGCGAGGTGAACGAATTCCTGATGCGCGACCTCGGCCAAGAGGGTCTGAAGCGCTCGGTGGTGGTGGTGTCGACGGGAGAGCAGCCGCCGTTGGTTCGCGTGAAGGCGGCGTTCGCCTCGGCGGCGATTGCCGAGTTCTTCCGTGACCAGGGACTCGACGTGATGTGGCTGATGGACTCGGTGACACGACTGGCGCTGGCCCAGCGTGAGATCGGTCTCGCCAGCGGGGAACCCCCGGCCACCAAGGGGTTTACGCCCTCGGTCTTCGCCATGCTCCCGAGACTTCTCGAGCGAGCCGGTCAATCGAGTCGCGGCAGCATCACGGGGTTTTTCGCGGTGCTCGTTGACGCCGACGACATGAACGAACCCATCAGCGACGCGGTGCGCAGCATCCTCGACGGACATGTGTGGCTCGCACGTCGTCTTGCCGAGCGTGGTCAATACCCGGCGGTCGACCCGCTGGGCAGCATCAGCCGCGTGATGAACGACGTCGTCGACCGCGAGCATCGTGAAGCCGCGCTGCGGTTCAAGGGTCTGCTGGCGGCGTATCTCGAAGTGGAAGACCTGATCAGCATCGGGGCGTACGTGCAGGGCACGAACGGCGACGTCGATACGGCGTGTCGACTGATGCCGGAGATTCGGGAGTTTCTGAAGCAGCCGATCGAGACGAGTTCCGACCTGTCGAACACGCGTCGGATGCTGCTGGAGCTGTGCGGGAAATCACTCGAAACGCCGGCGCCGGTCGTCGCTGAGCCGCCGCCCCCGACGGACCGAGCGCCGGCGAACACCTTGCAGAACGTCACCCAGGGAAGGGTGCTTCGATGAAGAAGTTCCGGTTTCGTCTGGAGCGCGTCTTGAATTATCGAGCGCAGGTCGAAAAGCAGAAGCAGATCGCACTGTCGGAGGTGCACCAGCTGGTCGTCGATCACGAGCAGAAGCTCATCGACGCCTACCGCGTGCTCGAAGGTGCACGCGACGAGCTGCGTCGCGACGCGAGCGCCGGAGACATGGACATCACCAAGGTGAAAGAGCAGCGCGTCTACATCGGGCTGCTCAAGCGTCGGGTGTCGGACGTGCTGAAGCGTCTGCGGAGACTCGAAATCGAGCTGGCACAGAAGCGTGAGGAAGCCGTCCAGGCACGCAAGGAGCGGAAGGTGCTCGAGATGGTCAAGACCCGTCGACGTGCCGAGCACGTCAAGGAAGTCAGCCGTGCCGAGCGCGTCGAGCTCGACGACATCGCCAACAAGAAAGAGGTCCTGAAGCGGACCGCAAGCTAGGAGAGACCGATGACGCTTCTGAAAAGCATCGGGAGATACGCGGTCATCGCCGCTGCGGCCGGGTTCGCGGCGGTCCTCTGCCTGACCCTCTATGCGGGTCTGCAGGGGTATCTGAGTTCCGAGAGTCTCGACACGATCGGGAAGGCGCTCAGCGGGGAACTCGTCGAGCCGCAGCCCGTGACTGAGAAGCCGGCGCTGCCGCGTGCCGAGCAGCTCAAGGTCGACGCCATCAAGGAGACCAGGCGTTCGCTCGGTGAACTCCAGAAGCAGGTGGAACTCCTCACCGTCGAGCTGAACGAGAAACGCGCCAAGGTCCGGATGCTCGAGGGAGAGGCCTCGAAGCTCCTGAAAGAGGCGGCCGAGGATCGCGCCGACCTTGCGAAGGCCGAGGCGGCGTTCAAAGCGAGACAGGAGACCTTCACCACGGGGCTCGCATCGACCGGTTTCAAGAAGGTCATCAAGACACTCGAAGGGATGGAGAACGAGAACCGCGCGCTGTTCATCTACGACTGTGACGACGATGAAGCGGTGACACTGCTCTGGGCGCTTAAGGACGACATGCGTGCCGAGGTGATGGTCGAGATCGACCGGCTCGACAAGCAGCAGACCGAAGAGACGGCCGAGCCGCGTGCAAAGAAGCTCCTGAGACGACTCTGGAAGCAGGAGCAGACGAAGAACGTCGCCTCACGAACGCGAACGGAATAGACCGCAAGGTCTGTCACGCATAAAGACGCTTGATTGAGGGGTATCGTTTCGGAGGTGTAACTCAGACTGCCTCGCGTGTTCGCAAGGACGCGCGAGCCCGGGAAAAAAACGAAAGGAGGTGATAACTTGAACACGCAGATTTTTGCCCTACTCGCCAATCGTGCCCCTGCTGCCGTCGAGGCGGAACCGGTGTCACGACCGGAACCGATCGACGGTGAGTCAAGCTTCGAAGGCATATACAGCGAGATGGTCGAAACCAGCGGCAACGGTGCGGCGCACGAGGTGTCGTCGACCGAGACGACACCGGCTGAGAAGCCCGAACCGGAGACCGTGGACGACGCGGGGCGTGACGAATCGGAGCCCGAAGAGGTGAATGAGACCGCTGTCGCGGTGCTCTCACCCGAGATCCAGGAGTCGATGACCCTGGTGGTGGCCGAGGAACTGACGCTCGTCGCCGAAGCCGCGGTTGTCCGGCCGATCGAGACGACCGTGCCGGTGATGCCCGCCTCGTCCGAGGAGGTCACCGACGCGACACAGGTTGTGACGGTGTTCGCCGAGGCCGAGACGTCCTCGACGTCGTCCGGTCACGTCGTCGCACAGACGACGCCGGTTCTGCCGGAGCTCCCCGTGAATGCGGAAGCTGAACCCGTGCAGGATGGGTCAACGCCCGTCATCGCGACGGCAGCCTCGGTCACGGAGACGGTGTCGGTGGATGCGCCTGTCGAGAGCGTGCCGGAGACGGGACAGCCGCAAGTCGAAGTCGTCTACGGTAACGTTCTCGCAGCGCCCGATGCGCCCGAAGCGCCGGCGGAAGCCGTCGCGGCCGAAACCGGCCGTCCGGCGGGCGCGCCGCCGGCGAACGCGCGCGAAGCGGCGCCGACTCCCGAGCTTCCGCTTGAGGAGCAGCCGGTCGAGCGTCCGGCTCCGACGGAGCCGTTCGCAGAAGCCGCCGACCGCGAAGAGGCACCGAAGGCCCCGTCGACTCCGTTCGAGGTGTCCGAGTCGTCCGAAGAAGTCGAGACGACCGAGGCGCCCGTCGAGAGCGACGAGGTGAAGTTCGTGCCGTCGGCTGCACCGGCGACGTCCGTCGAGCAGCCCATCGCAACGGAGCCCGTCCCGACGAACGTCGAGACCATCGACCGTCCCGTCGAGACGCATCAAGGCGAGGACAAGGGCACTGTCGAACTGGGACCGGTTGGCGAAGGGACCGGCGGTGTGGATCTCTCTGAAGTCGTGAAGCCCGCACCGACGCCGGAGCTCAACATGGCCCAGTTCGTGGACCGTGTCGTGCGCTTCGTTCGCACGATGGTCGGTCGCAACGAGTCGAGTCTCGAGATGCGTCTGAACCCGCCCGAGCTCGGAAGCGTGAAGCTCTCCATGACGATGAAGGCCGGAGAGCTTCGGATGGCGCTTCAAACGAGCACCGAGGCGGCACGTCAGGTCATCGCGCAGAACCTCGACGGACTGCGGTCGGCACTCGTGCAGCACGGCTTCGAAGTGGACCGTCTGGACGTGTCGGTCGGTGAGCAGTTCGCCGAAGGACAGACCGCCCAGAGCGATCCGGAGCCGGAGCACTTCGCGCGTGGGGATGCGGACGCACCGTCGGAAACCGAGGATGCCTCGGATGCCGAACCGGTGCTCGTGTCGGTCGCCACGAACCGTTACCTCGATCTGGTGGCGTAAAGACGGAGGTGCAGCGTGACTGAACTGAGCAACATCGGAAGCACAGCCGGGGCCAACTCACTCAACGATGTCGCGTACAAGGGTGAGATGACTTCCGAGCAGTTCCTCGAGCTGCTTCTGGCCGAACTCCAGAATCAGGACCCGATGGAGCCGATGAAGAACAACGAGCTCATGGCACAGATGACGCAGATCAAAAGTCTAGAGGCGACTCAGGATCTCGTTGAAAACCTCAATCGGCTGACGGAGGGGATGGAGATCGGTTCGGCGGCGTCGCTCATCGGGAAGCTCGTGAGCGGCAAGGCCGACAACGGCATCACCGTTGAAGGCAAGGTCGAGGGCCTGGTGATCGAGAGCGACCGTGTGAACCTGGTCGTGACCGGTTACCCGCTGCTTCCGGTGGCCAACGTGGAACAGGTGACCGTGGACGAAGCATCCGCGGAGGAGGAGAGCGGCGATGGTCAATGAGACGCAATTCATTCGCCGTCCCGTGATGCCGAAAGACGTCACCACGTCCCCAAAGTCGGGGCAGGTGTCGTCGGATGGGTCCTTCCGGAAGGTATTGGCCGACGAGCAGTCGGCACCGGAGGTGAAGTTCTCGGCCCACGCGACCGAACGGCTGGCGCAGCGGAAGATCGCGCTGTCGGACATCGAACTGGCGCGCATCTCGCGTGCCGCCGATACGGCCGCCACCAAGGGCTCACGGGAGTCGCTGTTTCTTCTCGATAACCTGGGGTTAATCGTCAATGTCAAGAACCGCACGGTGCTTACCGCGCTCGATCCTCAGCGGATGCAGGAGGGGATCGTCACGAACATCGACAGCACGGTGATCATCGGAGGCGGATGAGTGGAAAGAGCCGGACCCCGCACGTCGGGGAGGCTCGGCTGCGGATCGACTGAAGCAGCCATCCACTCCACATCCCGATTCGTCGGGAGAGGAGACTGATTCATGGCACTATCATCATCACTCTTTTCCGGTCTGACGGGTTTAGCGACCCACCAGAGTCGGATGGATGTTATCGGTGATAACATCTCCAACGTCAATACGACGGGCTACAAATCGGGGCGTGCGCTGTTTGAGACGGCGTTCGCCAGGACACGCGGGATCGGAAGTTCGCCCTCGGGCGAACTGGCCGGTATCAACCCGCAGCAGATCGGCCTGGGCGTGGGGATCGCGAGCATCACGCGGAACTTCGAACAGGGCGCCATCGAAACCACCGGGGTCAACACCGACCTCGCCATCGAGGGTGAAGGGTTCTTCATCCTGAACGACGAGACCGGCACGCCCGTATACACGCGTGACGGGTCGTTCACGCTCAACCCGGAACTCGATCTGACGAATGCCGCCGGGTACTACGTGCAGGGGTTCATGGCCGATGAGAACTTCCAGGTGGTGCCGTCGGGGACGGTCGAGCGCATCCGCATCCCCGTCGGACAGCTCACCATCGCGAAGGAGACCGAGAACGCCGACTTCACCGGGAACCTGAACGCCGCGGGTGAAGAGGCGACGACCGGGTCGCAGACGCTCAGCAACATCTTCAATGACACGCTGGGTGTGGCTGCCGGTGCGGGGACGCTCTTGACGGCCCTGCGTGACCCGGCCGACCTCGTCACACCGCTGTTTGCGGTGGGTGACGTGCTGACGGTCTCGGCGGACAAGGGCACACGGACGCTTCCGGAGGCGACGTTTACCGTGACCGCTGCGAGCACGTTTGGCGGTGCGGGCGTCGACAGCCTCGCCACCTTCGTCGAAGACGTGCTTGGCATCAACACCACGGTGGGGGTGCCGCTGAGTCCCGGCGTCTCGATCAACGGAACGGGACAGCTCGACATCCAGGGCAACGGCGGAACCGCCAACGGGATCAAGCAGCTCCAGATCGCGACCAGTGCGTCGACCTCGTCGCCGTTCACGTTTACGACGCCGGTTCAGGCTGACGGGGCGAGCTTCTCAAGTCCGTTTACCGCGTACGATTCGCTCGGCACAGCCCAGGTCGTCAGCATGACTTTCGTCATGGAGACCAAGGGCACCGGCTCGAACACGTGGCGGTGGTATGCCGAAGCGGACGCCGACACCGACCAAGAGCTTGCCGTCGGGACGGGAACCGTGACCTTCGCGTCGAACGGTGCCTACCTCTCGGACAGCGGCAACACCATCCGGATCGACTCGGCGGGAACCGGTGCGGAGACGCCGGTGATGATCACGCCGAACTTCGAGTCGCTGACACAGCTCTCCGACCAGTCCTCGGGTGTCGCACTCACCTTCCAGGACGGTGCCGGGAAGGGCACCCTGTGGGACTTCGAGATCGGTGAGGACGGCAAGGTGATCGGGATGTTCAACAACGGTCAGCTTCGTGACCTGGCACAGATCGCCCTGGCGACGTTTGCCAACCTGCACGGGATGTTCTCGGCGGGCGGCAACACGTTCCGTATGGGTCCGAACTCCGGTGCACCGAAGATCACGATGCCCGGACAACTCGGCAGCGGCAAGGTCGTTTCGAGCGCTCTCGAGCTCTCGAACGTCGACCTGGCCAACGAGTTCGTGAACCTCATCATCACGTCGGCCGGATTCTCGGCCAACTCACGGGTCATCACGACCAGTGACCAGATGCTTGAGGAGCTGTTGAATCTCAAACGCTAACGGGGACTGACAGCCGGGACTGAGCGGCGGGGGACGTCGCGGGACAAACGTTCTAAAAACTACAAGAGACTCGCGGCGTCCCCGTCGACTCGCACATGAGGTGAACACATGATCGACGTCACACGATTCGACGGACGACACGTCGTCATCAACGCCGACCTCATCAAGTACGTCGAGAGCACCCCCGACACCATCGTGACACTCACCACCGGCGAGAAGATTCTCGTCAAGGAGTCGGCGCGACAGGTGGTCGAAAGCGTCATTGCTTACGGACGACAACTGCGGATTTACCCGGAAGCATCCTGAGGGAAGCAGCATGGATCTTGCGACGATCATCGGCATTCTGGCGGGCGTCGGCCTGATGGTCATGGCCATCATGACGCAGGGCGAGCCGCTGACCACGTTCAAGGATACCGGCTCGATCCTGATCGTCTTCGGCGGCAGCATCGCAGCACTCATGGTCAGCCTGCCGCTCTATCGCGTGCTCCAGTCGATCAAGGTCGTCAAGAAGGTGCTCTTCAGTCAGAAGTCGGACCCCGAGAAACTGATCGCCGATCTCGTCGGCTACGCCGAGATCGCACGACGTGACGGGATCCTCTCACTCGAAAACATGACCAGTGAAATGGACGACGCGTTCATCGTCCGTGGCATCCAGATGGCCGTCGACGGGACCGATCCGGAGATGATCGAGCAGATCATGACCGGGGAGCTCCAGGCACTGATCGAACGACATAAAGTGGGCAAGAAGATCTTCGACCTGCTGACGAAGTATTCACCGGCCTTCGGGATGATCGGGACGCTGATCGGTCTGATCATCATGCTGCAGCACATGGAAGACCCCTCGAAGATCGGCGGGGGGATGGCGGTGGCGCTCTTGACGACGCTCTACGGTGCGATTGCCGCCAACCTCATCTTCGGACCCATCGCCGACAAGCTGGGCACCCGAAGCCAGGAAGAGATCCTGATGAAGGAGATCGTCATCCGCGGGGTCATGGCGATTCAGTCGGGGGACAACCCGCGCATCGTCGAGCAGAAGCTGAGGACCTATCTGCCGGCGCAAATCCGTGGCAGCGAGAACGACGAAGCAAGACGTGCGGCATAGGGAAAACGTCATGGCACTTGATACGAAACCGAGAGAAGAAGAGCACGAGGAAGGCGCACCGGCGTGGATGCTCACCTACGGTGACATGATGAGCCTGCTCTTGTGCTTTTTCATCATGCTCGTCGCGATGTCCGAGATCAAGGACGAGAAGTTCCAGAGACTGCTCGAGAGCATCAAGCAGGCCTTCGGTGCACATCCGGAGGGGATGGAGGTGGTGCCGGGGCCGAAGCCGAAGGCAGGAACGCTCTACGACAACATGCAGATCATCACCACGACCAGGGGCGAGGGAAAAACCGGGGGCGCCGAGGTCCAGAACCTGCACGGACGCGAGATCCTCTGCAAGTCCATTCGTGAAGGGACGCTTTACAGCGTCGGCGGGCAGATGGGCTTCGAGAAAGGCAGCACCGAAATTCCGCCCGGGATGAGAAAGGACCTCGACGCCATCGTCCAACTGACGACGGACTTCTCGAACCGTCTCTTCGTCCACGGACACGCGTCGGTCCAGGACGCACCCGAAAACACCACGCACTGGGAGCTTGCGTTCCGTCGTGCGATGGTCGTCAAGGATTACCTCGTCGCACGAGGCATTAACCCGCAGCGCATCCGTCTGTCGAGCTGCGGACGGTTCGATCCGAACGAAACCAACCTCACCCCGACCGGACGTCGGAGCAACCGTCGGGTGGAGATTATTGTCAGTGAGCAGTTGGCCACAACTGACGTGGGAAGGAGGATGATCGATGAGTGAGGAACCTCAGGCCGAGGAGGCGCCGAAGGAGGCGCCGAAGGACACACCGGCGGAGGAGTCGGCGGAGGCCGACGTCGAAGCAACGGAGGAAGCGCCGGCGGCGCCCGGTCCCGACGTCAGCTTCACGCTCCGTGCCCTCATCGTTGCCGCCGTCACGTTTGTCGTCGTCCTGGCCATGGTCATCGGCATCTACGTTTTCAACGTCTCCGGGAAAGCCGGCCCGGCGAAGACCGACCCGGAGGACGCGACCGAGAAGCAGGCACCGGCTTCCGCCGAGTTCGCCTACGTGAAGCTGCTCGAGAAAAACGCTGCACGCACCGTCATCGGGCCACAGGGAGATCGCAGCATCACCTGCATCTACACCATCACCGTGAAGGTCCCCGCGAACCGGGTCGAGGTCGTGCAGAAGCTCGTCGACCCGGCGGGGGACAACATGCTCGCCGCCGTCAAGGAGAAGGTCCGGCGCATCATCACACGCACCGGTTACCTCAAGCTGCGCAGTGAAAACCTCGACGGCGCCAAGCAGCAGATCGTGCAGGAACTCAACCTCCTCCTCCGCGACGACATCGTCAAGGACGTCGTCTTCGAAGACTGGAGTGTAACACAGTGACCCCGAGTCCCATGAGAGGGATGTTCCATGACTGAAGAAGAGAAACAGATGCCGGAAACGTCCGAACCGACCGAAACCCCCGCAGCCGCCGAAGCCGCACCGGCGCCGGCGGCAACGACCGAGGACACCGAACCCGCGCCCGTCGAGTTCACCGACCTCGGCACCGGTCAGACAGCCGCCGCCGGGGGCAGCATCGACATGCTCATGGACGTCACGCTCAACGTCCGCATCGAGCTCGGTCGAACCCGCATGAGCGTCGAGGATATTCTCAACATGCAGGGAGGCTCGGTCGTCACGCTCGAGCGACTCGCCGGCGATTTCGTCGACGTGCTCGTCAACGAGCGACTCGTCGCACGCGGTGAGGTGCTCATCCTCAACGATCACTTCTGCGTG
>Ga0272442_10009684_pt1 | contig 12004 bp, 11 predicted proteins | sample SSMForm2O_FD_200262 | JGI IMG/M metagenome (GOLD analysis project Ga0272442, IMG submission 200262) | Marine sediment archaeal communities from Little Sippewissett salt marsh, Falmouth, MA, United States - SSM-Form-2O | ecosystem: Environmental > Aquatic > Marine > Wetlands > Sediment ... | reverse complement strand
CCTCCAGGTTATGGCAAAGCAGAAAGCGATGACTATAAAAAACTGCAAAACTCTATCCGCAAGAACCTGGAGGAAATGGGATTTGCAATTGACATGTGGGAAATCGATGCGGCTAAACTCAAGGATTTCCCAGGGTCCGGCATTGAGCCAACGAAAGACCTCAGTAATATGCCTGTCGTCGTGGGAACGCTAAAAGGTCACGGAAAAGGGAAATCGTTGATTCTAAATGGACACTACGATGTTGTGCCTGTAGGAGTAATTGAGAACTGGAAACATGACCCTTTTGGAGGAGAGATACAGGATAACAAGCTTTTCGGTAGAGGGGCATGTGATATGAAGGGTGGCATTGCCAGCATGCTTGCGGCGGTTAAATCTATTAAACAGGCAGGCATTGAGTTGGCTGGAGATTTAATTGTGGAGACAGCTCCTGAAGAGGAAATTAGTGGAATGGGAACTCTGGCATGCTGCCAGAAAGGATATACAGCCGATGCGGCAATTATTCCCGAGCCCACTAACCTGGACGTACTCATAGCTATGCGAGGAAATGCAAGCGGTAAGGTAACGGTGTTTGGCAGAGCCGGCCATGCCGATGAAGGGGTACAACCTCACTGGAGTGAAGGAGGTGCCGTAAACGCCATTTCGAAATCCGTGAAGATATTACAGGCTTTAGAAGAATTGACAGAGGAGTGGAAAACAAGGCCAGATAAGCAACACAAACTCTTGAACCCTGACATGGTGATGCCGACGATCATAAAGGGAGGAGAATGGCTCATCATGTACCCTGAAAAAGTGGAAATAGGATTTAACGCAGATTTTATCCCCAGCACGGTAAACCTGAAGGGAGAAATAGAAGAGAAGATAATGAGCGTTGTAGCTACGGACCCATGGATGAAAGCACATCCACCTAAAATTGAAGGTGGCTATATGTACGGCGCAGAAATCAATGAAAATGAGCCCATAATCGCAACTGCCACAGAGGCAGCGAGGGAATTGAGCATTCACACCAAACTGGTAGGATGGGACACTATGACCGATGCAGTCCATATAATAAACTATTCAAAGATTCCCACCATTTCCGTAGGACCAGATAACACAACGGCTCACAAGGCAGATGAATTTGTGGACATCGGACAATTGGTGCAGACAACCAAAATCCTGGCCCTGTCCATATTGAGATGGTGCGGATATTCATGATTCCGGGTGACCCAGCCCCAGTTTAAGTCTCTGTCCTATTACAATGGCGGGGCTTATCCCCGCCTCGGGGGTTACCGGTGAGCAAGCACAGCCAATTGCAACTCGCTGAGACTTATCTTATAATGCATGTAACGAGACAAGGAGGTGGAAAATGTGTGATCTTGACATGCTTTTGGGAATGGGTAATCTTGGCATACTTTTGGGGCTATTCACAGGCATATGGTTATTGATCGGGATTGCGGCGTATGTCTGGATGGCGCTATGCCTGCAAATCATAGCCCGGAAGACCAACACGCCAAATACATGGCTGGCATGGATTCCAATAGCCAATATCTACCTTATGTGTAAAGTGGCGGGCAAGCCCGGCTGGTGGACCGTTCTCTTCTTCATTCCTATAGCGAACATAGTATTTGCGATCCTGGTCTGGATGAACATAGCCGAAGCTCGCAACCAACCAGGCTGGCTGGGGATACTGACAATAATACCCATAGGAAACTTTGTAATACCTGGCATACTGGCTTTCAGCGGCTAACATCACCAGCTAGCAGTTGGCGGTTACCAGTTGGCAGTTTAACTATCAACTGCTTAACTAATTATCAGCTCCACCCTTGCAATCCAACCCGCGGGAGGGGACAAGACCCTCCCTTACAACGCAATTGCATAGCCAGGCAAAGTAGTGGCGGGGTTTATCCCCGCCTCGGAGGGGATGTGGTGTCTGACAATGGGCTTTCGCGGGAGGGTATAAAACCCTCCCCTACTTACTGTGCATGTTTGCGGTAGTCCGGTGCGCTGTCGTAGGCGATTCGTGACAGGCGCCTATCCCCGAACCTGCTTCTTATTCGGTCAGGCAGCTCAAGAATGTCCTTGTTGGTGGTCAGGACAGTAGGCAGGGCGCTGGCAAATCTCGAGGTAAGAAGCTCATCGAACTTCGCCTGCTCCCAGTCGCTGCCATACTCCACTCCCCAATCGTCCAGAATCAGCAGAAAAACCCCTTTAAGCTCTGTTAAAAGGTCATCCGTGCTATGGCTGCGCATCGACCTGCGTAGGTCGGAAAAGAGGTCGGCCACGCTTACCATGCGGGCGTTCTTGCCACTGGAGATCATCTCCAGCGCAATGGCATTACACAGGTGGGTTTTGCCATTTCCCACACCGCCGTAAATCAACAGCCAGATGAACTGTGCTTCCTCCTGCACCAGCGCTTTAGCATACTTGAAGGCTTTCTCCGTGCCGGGGATGTGGTCAAAAGCGTCGAACGTCTGTTCCGTCCCCGTAATGCCCTGCTTCCTTATGAACAATTCGCCTCTCTTATATGCCTTCACGCTTTCGAGCAGGCAGGAACGAGCCGGGCAAGGAATTATGTCTCTATAGTTGGGGACACCATCTTCTCTCAAAGGGTGAACAAATCCTATTCCCTTACAAAGCGGGCAGCCGGGGTTGGGACTATAAGGCATGTCCACCCAGTCACCTTCAATCCTCATAGGCAGGTGGTTGAGTGTACTTTTCCGGCAGCTCTCTGTGGTGTTTTTTGTTGTGCCCATTGCCGTAGCCCTCCTGTGCTTTTTCCAGCCAATTTCTCAAGACAAGCCATGGCCTTTTCAACTTTTTCCTGTCGCCCGTCCAGTACTCGACAAATTTCTTGAACTCGAGCCTGTAATTCAGGTTGGGATAATCGGCTTGAAGCTCGCGGAGCCTCTCCGTCGGCTCATTCCTGGGGAAGGTTGGTATTCTCTGCAGAATCTTAAATAACTCATCTACACAGATATTTGAGTTGTCGCCTCCTTCTGCAGTAGTCTCTGTAGTAGTTTCTGTAGTAATCTCTGTTAATGATTTGCGAAGCCTTGACAATTCCATTTGTGAAACCTTAACGATTCCATTTGCTAACCCCTGACAATTCCATTTGCGAAAATCGGCTTTATTACGTTCCAGGAGCGAATTCAACATCCCTCTAAGCACATCGCCTTTGACCCTGAAGTGCACGGTGGGACTGCCGTGAGCCCTCCGGAGTTTAACTTCTATTAAATCAAGCTCGATAAGCCTCTTCCTGGCTTTATCCACAAAGTAACGGTTGAGCCCGATTTCCCTTTGCCAGTCCTTGTGGCTCTTGTATATCCATCCATCTTCATCGCTGGTTCTATCGCTCCAGTAAATAAGCTGCGACAGGAGCAATGCAGAGTTGACGTCAAGCGTTATGTCAACAAGAAAACGCGGTAAAATAACTATCCCTCCCTGCCCGCTTATCTTCTTCACCAGATCTAATACTTCAGCTCTCATTTTATCTGTCCATTTCACCGAGTCGAATTCTCCCTTCACCACATTCCATGCCCTAATCACAAGCTAGCCCACCACACGGTATAACGCCCTCCCCTACATTCCATTCAGTTAGCAGTGGCAAGGCTTATCCCCACGCTGCTTATCATTAGTATATATCCAGCTTACTATAATGTCAACCAACGTGTAAATTTGCGCCGCTTATCGCCCTATCATGTTGCGAAAAGCGCCTAGCGTAGTTTTTCAGTCCCGCATCACCACCGTGTCCAACCCGGCACTGTTATACAATTGTTCTGCCAACGGCCTGTCTTCCAGTGTTATTTATACAATCTTCACGTGGATGCGGTATAATCTTTGAGCATTGCAGGTACAGCCATTGCATATAGCTCCCCAACACGAATAAAAAAGAAGCACACCAATGGAAGAAGCTAACAGAACATCGTCCGAGAAATCCGCCCTCAGGTATTTTGCGGGCTACCTGAAGCCTTTCAAACGCCATTTTATCGCCGCTGTGCTTTTCTCTGGCACAGGTGCCCTTTTGAACCTCGTGCCTGCACAGGTTATCAGATATATTCTCAACGAGGCCATACCGAACAGGAACATTAGGTTCTGTGCCTACGCAGCAGGAATTCTGGCTGCCACGTTCCTCCTGCGCAGCCTCATACTCCGTTTCCGTACCAAATTGGTAACCCGCATGGCACAAGGTATTGCAGCTAACCTCCGTAGAGATGTTTTCTTCCACATGCAGAGATTGAGCTTGAGCTTCTTCGATAATGCTCGAGTGGGTAAATTGCTGTCCAGGGTAACCAATGATAGCGTCTTTATTCAACAATTCTTCACCTCGGGCTCCCACATCCTGGTTGCTACTGGGCTGACCTTTGCCGGAGTTATCTCTATATCGCTGCATATGAACTGGCAACTCACCCTCATTGCAATTATTCCCATGCCCATCCTCATGGCTCTAATTCGCAAATATAGCCGCATTGCCCACAAAATATATCGGAATTTAAGGACACAATGGGGCAACTTCACTGCGCGAATCAACGATAATCTTGGTGGCATCAAGGAAATAAAATCCTTCGCTCGTGAAGAATACGAAGAAGATAGATTCAATGATGAAAACGAGCAAGCCTATTCGCTGGGAATCGATGCAGGCGACCTCGATGCTTTATATGACCCGCTTATTGAGTTTATCGGCTATCTCGGCATGGTATTGGTTGTAGGCCTGGGTAGCTGGTTGATACTAAATGGAAATATGCAGCTTGGCGACCTGGTAGCATTTCTGCTTTACCTGGATCTTCTCTATGATCCGCTCTGGCGTGTCAGTCGGCTGGTGAACATATGGGAACATGCCCGTGCGGCAAGCGACAACATATCCAGGGTTATGAGCGTTCCCACAGAAGTATATGAATTTCCGCAAGCCATAGGAGCAACTACCTCTCTGAAAGGCGCAGTAGAATTCAAAGATGTTTCTTTTTCATATAGAGAGAAGGAGTTGATATTAGAAGACCTGTCTTTTAAGGTGAACACAGGCGAGCGAATTGCCGTAGTGGGAGTTACTGGTTCGGGAAAAACTACCATGTTGAGCCTGATCCCCAGATTCTATGATGTTGATAAAGGGACGATTACCATTGACGGGAGAGATATTCGGGATTATAAACTAAGCTATTTGAGGGGAAATATCGGCATCGTTCAGCAGGACCCGTTCTTGTTTGCAGGCACTATTAAGGAAAATATACTATATGGTAAACCGGATGCTTCAGAGGAGGAAATGGAAAAAGCAGTTGAAGCGGCGAACCTGAATGCGTTTATCCAGTCCTTGCCTAAGGGATACGACACAGAGGTGGGTGAGAGGGGAGTGAAAATCTCCGGTGGCGAGAAACAGAGACTGGCAATAGCAAGAGTTCTAATAAAGAATCCGCCCATCCTCATTCTCGACGAAGCTACATCTTCCCTGGATTCTCGCACTGAAATACTGGTACAGCAAGCGTTGGAACGATTGATGGAGGGTCGGACTACCTTCGTAATCGCTCACAGGCTATCGACCATCAAGAACACAAATAGAATACTGGTGATGAGTCACGCCAGAGTAGTAGAGGAAGGCAGGCACGAGGAATTGATGGATAAAGATGGACTTTATGCACATCTTTATAAACTACAGTTCGAATTGGGCGACCAGGCAGGGCTATTAACATCCATAGAGTGGTGAAGAGCTATCGCCATTTCAGCACTTATGTCAAGCCTGCGATTTTGTATCAACGTGTGCCGGATGCCTTGCCCAGTATCTTTTCTGCGCGTTTACACGCTTCCCTGGCTCCCCTATCAACAGCTATTCCCAGGTACTTTTCCAAGTTAATAAATTTTCCCACGCCTTCTATCACAGCGCCCGGCACTTTCGAATCTTTGAGCAGGAAGGCATGCATTTCCTCTGACAGTTTTTCAGCTATTTCCTCATACGGAACCGCTTGAGATACGGTTGCGCTGGCCGTTTTTAACTTATCATGCTCCCTTTCGAGTTTCTGGTGAGAGGTATTTAATTGCTCATAACCTGCCTTCGACTGCCCAAGCTTGTCCGCAAGGTCCGCTTTATCCAATTCCAGGCCGCTTATTTTCGAGTCACGCGCAGCTATCTGGGATTTCAGATCTCCTACCTCCTCGCTATGTTCATTTTTAAGCGCCACTATCTTCAGTTCCTGTTTTTCCTTTAACTGTTCGTTTTTCTTATCCAGTGTCTTTATTTGTGCTCTCAAACCATCTATATCGGCCAGGCTCTCTGCAAGCGCCTTGTGGTCGATCCCCGTTTTCTCAAGGTTCTCACCCAATGTTGCAGTCAACTTCGACATGAGCGCATTAGAATCAATCCTCAAGTCCCTGTACTCATTTCCCAGTATTCCAACTACTCTTCCCATGAGTTCGTCATAGTTTGCCTTTGCGCGGTCACGTTGCTCTTCCAGCGCCAAGATGTGCGACCGTAAATCTCCCACCTTGCCGCCATACTGCTTATTCAGCAGGGTATATACTGCGAAGGCAACTCTCTTAGCCACGGCTCCGCCGTAGGCTTTCATGTCGGTTGTTCGCTGGCCGAACACTCTGTTAAGCAATTTATCCTCTTGTGGCACGCGTTTATCGTAGTCTTTCAACCCCGCATCGACCATCGGGTCCAACCCGGCACTGTTATACAATTGTTCCGCCAGTTGTCTGTCTTCCAGGGTCATTTCCCCTGCTTTCATTATGTCGGTTCTTTCCCTTTCGAAGCCAGGTTTGCTCACTTCCACTCTCGTCTCTTTGACTGCCGCGTCGGGAGCCTTCTTCCCCTTAGCTACGGGCGCTTTTCCCTGTGCTTCACTGTCTTGAGCAAGCTGTTCCGCAGCAGCACCAGGTAGTTTCTTTTCAACAGTCCTCGCTACCTGCTTCGTTCGTTCAAGGAACACTTTAAATTTATCCTGTGTTGTCATTTTTACCTCCTATTTTTCGGGCGCACCACAACTCGCCATCAAAATAAGTCTCCAACTTCACCAGCATAATCAATCTCCCATAAACATTATAGACTATCCAGATGTTCTTTACACTGGCAAAAAGCCTCAATTATAAGCAAGGCGGCGGTATTTATCACAGCCTTCCTGCTCTCATTTTGTATTGGAAGAAACTGAATATTGACAGAATTGCCTAGCATCACAACATGCCTCTGTGATATTTATTTGAGTATCCTGTCCTTCTTGCTCGGGTCGAGAGACAGGATAGAGCGGGCTTCATCCGGGCTTGTAATTTCCCTGCCGACTTCCCTGGCAATAGCCACCACTTTTTCTACCAGTTTGATATTGCTTGATGGCGAGCCGTCGGGCATGAGGATATTGTCTTCAAGACCAACACGCACGTTGCCGCCCATGATAATGGCAGCCGTTGACAGAATGATTTCTGTCTTTCCAACGCCGCTCACCGTCCAGGTCGAGCCCTGTGGGATGCTCTCTGAAAGGAAGAGCAGGTTTTTAACCGTACCGGGCATGGAACCGGGGACGCCAAGCACGAAATTGAAATGTAGCGGAGCCTTGATATACCCTTTGCGCTGAAGGTAAACGGCGTTGTGAATCATCCCTGTTTCGAACACCTCTATCTCCGGTACCACTCCTGTCTCCTTGTATACCCCGGCGAGTGCCTCGATAAACTGCGGAGCGTTTTCGTAGATGATGCCTGGCACATTATTTGAGCCGGTGGTAAAGGAACCCATCTCGGGGAGCAGGCGTATGGGATTCATTCGTGCCTCCCAGTCTTTACCGGCACGTGCGCCCGTGGACAGCTGAATAATCACCTCGGGGGAGGTGTTCTTAATTCCAGCGACGATTTCGCGGAATATGGCAATATCAAACGTTGGCTTTTGCTGAGAATCCCTGGCATGGACGTGGATAACTGAAGCGCCGGCATCCGCACAGCGGCGGACATCCTCCGCTATTTCATCCGGGGTCACGGGCAGGTTTGGATTCATCTGCTTTGTGGGCACGTTGCCTGTCGGGGCGACGGTAACAATCAACTTTTCCATAAATCTACTCCTCTCTCTTGCCTGAAAGGTTATTATTTCTGTTTACTGCGGAATTTTACGCCGTTAATTTCCTCATATACTTTTATCATGGCTCCCTTGTCTTCCTTACCAAGTCCGGCAGCCAGCGCCAGCTGGTAGGTGGTGGTAGCGGCATGAGAAACAGGCAGGGGTATTTTTTTCTGCGCTGAAATTGAAGCGGCGGCTGTGAGGTCTTTATATGCCTTCTCCATGTGGTAGCTGTTGTCAAACTCGCCTTTCAGTATGTGGGGTAGGAAAAACTCGGAGGCAAAGCTGCGGCCGGAGCCGTTGTTGATGAGCAGAGCGATTTTCTCCTGGTCCAGACCGAGCTTTATCGCCATAGGGAGCACCTCGGCGAGAGCGGCCATGTTGATGTCATAGATAAGGTTATTGGTCATTTTGCTCAGTTGTCCTTTGCCGATATCACCCATGTGTATTATCGTGCTGCCGATAATATTGAGAATCGGTCGAATGTCTTCCAGGATGGATTCCTCGCCACCGAACATGATTGTTAAGGTGCCGTCTTTTGCCTTGGATTCAAGGCCCGTTACCGGGGCGTCCACAAATGTTATTCCGCGTTCCTGCAGCGATGCGGAACGTTCTAATGTCCAGAAATAATCGCTGGTTCCGCAGTCCACCAGCAGCAATCCTTCTTTTGCTCCGTGTATTATGCCGTTCTCTCCCATAACGGCGCTGTCTATAACGGTCGCATCGGGCAGACTGAATATAATCACGTCGGACTTTTTTGCCACCTCGGCCGGTGAATTGACCGCTTCAGCGCCACGACCGGCAAGGAAATCCATTGGTACCTTATCTATGTCGTGAATGGTGAGATTGAAACCAGCATTAATGAGATTTAATGCCATCCATTTCCCCATTTTCCCAAGACCAATAAACCCTAAGTTTTGGGACATTTACACCCTCCTGATTTATAAAAATTACAGGGATATAATAACATCTTTCTTTCAGGTGAGTCAGAATCGGGTTTCTGGAGCTCGAGGACTTATCATTGCCGGTTGTTGGTCATTGCGAGCCGGGTGCTCCTCGTAATGACCAACCCCAACTATGTCATACCCGCGAAAGCGGGTATGCACACTCAAGCCCAGCGTTACCTATGTGGTCAGCCAGCACGAGAGTTTGACAAAGTATAACAGTTTGCACTAATATTATAGTTAATCCAAGAGATTGGAGGTGGATGTCCCGTAAGGGGCAGCGTAGAGGAGTCAGGGAAGCCTGGCTCTTTTATTTTACCCCAAGAATACCTGTCCATAGCCATACACTCTCCCTTCATAGATATGGTGATTATACTTAGAAACAATAGCTTTGCAAATCTCCTTGCCGAACACATCACCCGGATCTGAAACCAGTTTTTTACCCGGCAAGATCTCTTGTTTGACAGGGCAAGCAAGCAAGTCAGCCGCTTGCAAGCCAGCAATGTTAGCTATCTTGGGTTTAAGTTTTATCTCGCGGCTGGTCAGTACCCGCTGAAAAAACTCCGCCCCTTTGAAATACGTTCCAGTTCTAAGCAAAGTACGGTAAGCTTCTTTAAGCTGGGTATCTTCAGTCCCCCCACGGTTTTCTGCCAATACATCCCCATGGGCATTATAAAAATTGAGAAATCCACAAAAGCGCTCCAAGAGGGTTGCCATGCAGAAATGGTAAGGATGGTAGGCAGCCTCGCCATATTGCTTGATATGCGTTTTCTTGTCGATAACCACAGCAACAAGTCTATAATCCTGCACTGAGAAGAACTCCAGGAGGTCTGTATTGAAACGCTGCTCGTTCTCCAGATTTTTCAGCTTGCCAAAAAGCCCTCGACGGTTAACCAGCTCTTTGCGGTGCAAAATGATTGGCTCATCAGGGCTATGAGGAAAATGCTTCTGTTTTAGTTTTTCTAATGCCGGCTGAAAGTCTGCCCGATATGTTTCAGCCTCTACGAATAAACCCAAAAGGCACAAATATCTTCTAGCAGGGTCTTCAAGATAGCTGTAAGTATGGTCACCAGATTCATCAACATACAAGCGATAGCGCTTCATTCATTGCTCCCTGATCTTACACATCCTCGCAATTCATCTATCAGAAACCTCCCATTATTGTATTGACAAGCATCATAAAGTGCGCACCTGGGGTTGTCAATAAGCACATGAAGCCTATCTGCGCAAAGGGGTAATTCTATCATCCGCAGCTTGCGCCTCTTCATTACCTTAAAAGATAACCAGTGCAACTATAAAGTATTTGCTTGAACCCTGCTCTATTTTAAGTCCAGGATCTCCTGACTCATCCACAAATACCAGCATCTCTTGTTGCTTTTACCTCCAAAATAAGGTATCCAGTTCACTACATTCTACCATGTTAGGGAGGGTGTACCCTCCCCTACTGAGTATCAATTGGCATCGTGGAGGGATATACTTGATTGAAAGGGGGCGAGACAATGAGCATCGGTAAGACAAGAGGATTTCTTTACACATTAGCCCGCCTCCTGGGTGACGTCAATGCGGTTAAGAAGGGCAAAGTGGGGAAAAGGGTCGCAAGACGAGCAGCCGGTAAAGCCACGGGCAGGACATTGGGAAAACTGTTTAAGTAGAAGAGCGGGAGGGGGTAAAACCCTCCCCTACACACCTCTAGTCTTCTCTTTTTACCTCGATTGTTATGTCTCTGACAAGTGTGACTCCAAGCCCGCCGAGTTTACCCCCCGCGGTAATGACAAATATCATGAGCATAAACCATAGCATCATGTCCGTAATCTGACTAATTTCTGTGCCCGATAATACCTCAATTTGTAGCGACAGATAACGAGCAAAGAGACATAACAGCCTGTAAACCAATTGCTGAGGATAACTTTATTTTTATGGGTGCGGTTTGGAATATCCCCCCAGAATCTGAAAAGTGGTTTGACTAGATGCTCGAAGATTATAGAGAGGAAATGCTTGCATAGTTGCGAATAAAGCTGTTGGTTGAAGTGAATTACGAACTTTTGAATCTTGTAGCATATACTTTCCGTGGGAAATCACCTATTGTATACTCAATCTTGATCTTGCTATCCCCTTTCACAATAGCCTCATATGCGTACGCCTCTATCACTTCACCTACAAACAGGATTTTGTCTCCTGTCTCTATCTCTTGTTTAACTTTGCATTCCATATGAGCCACACATTCCTCAATGATTGGAGTTCTTAACTTGTGCGCAGGTTTTGGTGTTAGACCTGTTTCCTTGAATTTATCTACTTGGTATCCTGAATGGAAGCCACAATAATATATTTTCGACTTCAGTTCTTTTGGAGGAACATTTACAATAAACTCTTGAGTACTTTCAATTAACTTGCGGGAATAAGCCCCTCTTCCTATAGCGCAAACCATGAGTGGGGGTTCTTTTGATACTGGCATGCAGAAGCTGACCGCTACGATATTTGGTTTGCTTTCGATGTCTCCACAGGTTATCAAAAAATGTCTCGTCGGCCACAGAAACTGCAAATATTCAACGTCAATTTTCATCTCACCTCGTTTTGTCCATTTCAGATAACAGTCCTATAGACGAACTCTGGGTTCGCCTAATCCGCTATTATATATGTAACCCTACTGCCTACTGTGATGCCTGTCAAGGCTGCCATACGCCCCAGGTCCATCAAAGGGAGGGATCGAAGAAACCATCGGCCCCCATCCAGGGCCACTGAACAAAACGCTAGAAAGTGTGATGAGGTTGTTTCACATTCTACTAGAATGTTATACCCGCATGAAAATGGAGATATCTACCTTTGTATGCACAAATCAAAATGTAGAATAAAATCCGCATCCTATAGTAATGTGGGGTTTAAATCTGCACATAGATATTTGGTTTTTCTGTACTGTAATTTGATAAAGAGTTATACTGCTGGCAATGTCTAATATAAATCTAATCATTAGAAACGAAAAGGAAAACGATTACAGAACTGTTGAGGAAATGGTACGCGAAGCGTTTTGGAATCTTTATGTTCCAGGGTGCAATGAACATTT
>Ga0272442_10009683_pt1 | contig 12005 bp, 10 predicted proteins | sample SSMForm2O_FD_200262 | JGI IMG/M metagenome (GOLD analysis project Ga0272442, IMG submission 200262) | Marine sediment archaeal communities from Little Sippewissett salt marsh, Falmouth, MA, United States - SSM-Form-2O | ecosystem: Environmental > Aquatic > Marine > Wetlands > Sediment ... | reverse complement strand
GCTCGGCGTAGCCTCTGCCGCCTTTACGATATCCCATGACACTGTACGGCCCCCAATGGATGAAGATTCCGAACTTGGCATCATCGAACCATTTTGGAACGGGATGGCTCTTTAGGGAGGCCCAGTTATAGTCGTATTTCTTAGCAGGTTTCATATATTCAGCCTGAAGGGATGGCACACATATCGCCAGACAGTTCAGGCAGAGAATCAAGTAAAGCATGCGCTTATTACTTCTTCTTATTGAGTGGTCCATCTTCTTGGTTCCTCCGTTTTGTAATACCAACAGAAAAGCTATCTTGGTCTTTTGTCCATGAATAAGATAACTTTATCGTACTTGTCTTTTGGCAGGGCATTTTTTAATATTTTTCGTATTTCGCGCATGGGGGTGCGCAGTGTCGTATGTGTTACGACAATGTGCTCGTTGTTCAGGTTTTTAAGCAGCGTTGTAAACTCATCGATATGCATATGTTTTCCCGCTTCGGCCCGGCCGGAATGCTCATCTTCGTAGAAGGTACATTCGGCTATTAGAATTTTGCTTTCGATGATATATTTTAACTGTGAAAAGTCAACGTACTGCGTATCTCCCAGGTAGCTTACAATCGGAATCTCGAGCGGGTAATCTATCTCGATGCCCTGTTTTTTCAGCTCGACGATTTGCGGGCCAGTCAGGCCGGTGTACTCGGCTTTCAGCTTTTTTCGCTTTTCAATCACACTGAAACCAACAGAGCCTTTACTGTGTTTTGTCGGGAATACCCTGGTGAAAAGGTTCGGTTTTATCTGGTATTCGTCGCCCGGTTTTACTCCCACGAGTTTGACCGGTATTTTATTGCCGTCCAGCCAGCCCCATGCTTTGATTATATCTCTGATTGGCTGCAAGAGATTTTCGGGGGCCAGTATTGTCCCGGCCGGCATACCGCAAAATTTTCGATGCGAAAGATAATATGCTATACCCGCAGCGTGGTCCATGTGTCCGTGCGTAAGCAGAATATGGTTTATGGATATAATCTGGTCCGGCGCCTTGCCGATATCGAAACAAACGTCTAACTGCGGCATTGCAACGACGGTCTCTTCCCCGGCGACTGAATAGCCGATGATTTCCAAATCATCTATTTCTATATGTGCTAAATTATGACTTGGCATTTATAGTTAATTGCCCAATATTGATTTCGAATTAAGATCTCTTTCTTTTTCATTTTTAATTATATTTCATAGTAGAAACAAGAGATGGTTATGTCAATTTGTTTTTGACTTAGCTGGCGATATGTGTAAACTGGGCTATTAATAAACACCAATAAAATCACAAATGAACGACACATTTTGAACTTTAAAAAGTGAGGGCTCTGGAGCATGAAAAGAACAATAAAAACGTTCGCAGTTTTTCTTGCTTGTTTTATTATTTTAGCTTCTACCAACTGTATCCGGGCACAAGGGATAATCCCACAGCTTGATCGGGAGAAACTGCCCGGCAGACAGGTCAAGGTGGCGGCTATTTGTATCGGTTTCGGGGGCGAGCACGATGTCAAGCTGAAGATGGCGATTGAACATCTGCATACGGCCGGAAAGAACGGAGTGGATATTGCTTGTCTGCCTGAGGAGTTTGCCGGGATTGAGGCTGAGCCAATTCCCGGGCCAACCACTAAAGCCGTGGCAAGACTTGCCAAAAAGTATAATATGTATGTCATCTGCCCGATACGAGAGCAGGCGGCCGACAAGCAATACAATACGGCCGTTCTCATCGACCGAAAAGGCAAAGTGGCTGGTTACTATCGCAAGGTTTTTGTGTTCTGGGGTGAAGGGCTGCATGTAAGCACAGAGGGTGTGAAGGCTTTCGATACTGATTTCGGAAGGATAAGCATTCTGACGTGCTTTGACCTGAACTTCGCGGAGTTGTGGCGCCAGTGTGATGCTTTGGATGTGGATATTGTTTTCTGGCCCAGCGCATACGGCGGAGGCTCACCATTGAACGCATTTGCAATACTTTATCATTATTATATTGTTCCGGTCGGGGCCGGTAATATAATCGACATTACGGGAAAAACTTTTGAAAATATCGAAAAGCCAAATCCTAAACAGTTCATCGCGACGCTGGATTTGGACAGGGCGTTTGCCCACTACGACTTCAACCGGCAAAAGGTAAAGAAAATGCTTTCCGAGCACAAGGGCGAGATAAAAGTCGAACGAAAGCTAAGCGATGATGATTTGGCGCCATGGTGGCTGTTTAAAGCGGTCAAGCCGGGTGTTAGTGTGCGGAAGCTGTTGAAGAAATACGAGATAGAGACGCTTCGTGAATATCAGCATCGCAGCAGGAAACAGATTAATGAGGCCCGCAAAGAGGGCAAGAGAATATAACAAAATCTAGGATTGAGTTAATGCCTGACAAACGCAGTCACAGAGGTCCGCATCCGGCGGACGAAAAGTTGTTTGCCGAAGATGCGATTTCCAGTTTGCTTGAGGCGACTGCAGATTTTTCGCTCCTGTTGACGAAGGGCTATGCGGGAAAAAGTGCGCTTAAATTAGTCGGCGACAGATTCTCGCTTACGGAAAGACAAAGACTGGCTGTTATGCGCAGCGCCTGCTCGGATGAGCAGCTTGTTTCTCGAAACAGTCGTTGCGTCGCGCCGGAAAATCTTATGGACAAATCAATCGCTATCGATGGTTACAACGCATTGATTACTATCGAAGCGGCGATGAGCGGCGGGATTATTCTTAAAGGGCGTGATGGTTGTTTTCGCGATTTGGCAAGCGTACACGGAACATACCGGAAGGTTACAGAAACAATACCGGCTGTGGAACTGATAGGTCAATTCCTACAAGAATCAGGCATCAGTAAAGCTATTTGGCTGCTGGACAGCCCTGTATCCAACAGCGGCCGATTGAAAACGCTTATCGGTGAACTTGCCCGAAAAAATAAATGGGACTGGGGGATTTTGCTTTTACTGAGTCCGGATGCAGAGCTGAAAAAGACAAACCTTATTGTGGCAAGCAGTGACAGTGTTGTGCTTGACGGTTGCGGACGCTGGGTCAATCTGGCGACGGAGATAATCAGGAACAAACTACCCTCTGCGAAAGTGATAGATTTATCCGGGTCGGGATGATTTTCGCAGGGTTTACTTTTGCTCAATCAGATTTGTAATTGTCCGAAGGTCTATCTGTTCGAGAGACTCGCAGACTAAATCAGCTTGGGAGAGATTGTCGGCGGTTGTGGAATTTGTAACGGCGATACATTTTGCCCCGGCTGCCTTTGCGGCCTGTACTCCGTTGGGGGCGTCCTCTATTACAACGCAATTGGCCGGCTCGATATCTATCCCTTTGGCGGCGAGAAGAAAAAGCTCCGGATTAGGTTTTTTATGTTTGACGTAGTCACCATGTATATAAACCATCTTTTTATATGGAATTTTCGCCGCTTCCAAAACCGCACGGGATTTCTCGTGTGTTCCTGACGTTGCGATGGCCAGGCGAAAATCTTCTCTCTGCATTGCCTTTTCCATCAATTCCAGCACACCGGGGAAGGGCGGCATCGGTTCCTCTTTTAGGACCTTCAGGAAATATTCCTGGCGCATTTGTGTTATTTTTTGGATTTGTTCGTCGGTCAGTTCCAGGCCGTGGGTCTTGGCGCCGGCTTTGACGTACTCCTCGGCCCCCCGGCCAAGACCGGCCTCGAAATCCTTACGTACGACACCTTCGAGACCGAGGAAGTCCGCGAAAACTTTGATAGAAGCCCTCGCGTTGGCAGCCTCGGTATCGGCAATGACACCGTCAACATCGAATATTAAGCCATACAATGTATCCATATCGCTTAGCGTATAGCATATAAGGAGCGATTTTTCAATCAGAGATTTGGTTTTTAAGCAGATCCATATAATCTTCGATTAATTTCTGATATTTTTTGCCGCGTTTTTATCTATTGCGCATTTATAATGGTGATGATAGTTGGTACTTGTAAACTCCGGAGAGTAATCAGCGTGGATACCAGCAGCAAAGTTGATGACGAGAAGTCTTTATTAGCCCGGTCCCATGATGACGACTCAGCCTTTGTGCAGTTGTATCGCAGCCATTATGATGCCGTGTTTCGTTATTGTGCACATCGTCTTTTTGAAAGGGCAAAAGCCGAAGACGTTACTTCCGAGGTATTTCTGAAAGTTGTTGAGAATATTAATGGTTTCAAAGGCAATGAAAAGCAGTTTCGATGCTGGCTCTATAAAGTCGCAACCAATGCTGTTAATAGTAATTTGAGAAAAGCCGCTCGTCGAAAACGTCTGTTGAAGTTCGCATGTGAGCATTCTAATGGTCAGGATGCTAACTGTGCAGTGCCGGCTGAGAAATTTGCTCTTCTAAGAGAAGCGGTATTGACCTTGAAGCCGCGGTACCAAACTATCATCACATTGCGTTTTTTTGAAAATCTGAAATTAACTGAAATCGCCGAGGTACTTGGTAGCAGTCCCGGAACCGTCCGAAGCCAGTTGACGCGGGCACTTGCCAAACTGCGAAAGGTTTTGGCCGCGGAGTTCACGAATCAGAGGTAAATTAAAATGAACGATAACGAAAGACAATTTGAAGATTTCGTTAGTAATATAAAGTTTGATGATATACCTGACCCTGACCACAGGAATAAACTCGAACAAGACCTCCTCCGTGTTCTCACAAAGCAGCCTCGGCACAAACAACAACCCTTAAAGATTTGGAGAATAATTATGAAAACGAAAATGGCAAAATCAGCTACTGCAGCAGTAATAATTGTTGCTTTTGTACTCTCAATAACCTTCTTTAACAATTCAACTTCAAAAGTGTGGGCGATTGAGCAGAGTATCGAAGCACTGAGTAGGTATAATGCGATTCTTTTTGAAGGATCTGAGTTATTCCTGGGCGAGAACGGTCAGTTACAGATGCGAGATGTGAAAACTTGGACAGTTGCCAATGAAGATCAGACAAAGGTAGAAAAGGAACGACACGAAGTGGATGGTGTTCCCACAATCGTTACAAACGGCGTGGAGACTTGGCGATACGATCCGCAAACCAATACGGTCATAAAGAACCGTCCATACGGAACGCCGGAAAGCTGGATTGGAAGCCACTTCTTCGAACAGCTAAGCGCCTTTCATGAGGAAGGTGTGATAAACGATTGGAAAGTGACCTATGGTAAAGACCCTGTCACTGGCCGGCAACGGATCTTTCTAACAGTTGCCTGGTTCGACAAACGTTATAACGGACCAAGATCTATGTGGTTCGAGTTTGATGTGGAAAGCAAGTTATTAGTTAGTATGAAACAGTGGGAGAATTCCAACTGGGAAGGCCCATCTCGAATTGTCTCAGAAAAGATCACATATTATGAGAATCTCCCGGATGAGCTCTTTGAGTTTGAGATTCCTGAAGGAGCTAAGGTGATAGAAGAGTAGCAAAAAAATTAACACTCATCTGCTCATCGTTAATTTATAAGCGCTGCCGAGCGATTTGCTTGGCGGCGTTTTTTTGCGCTTTTCGGGGCTAAATTTGAATCTGGCGGAAAAATATCATTTTCTTTAGACTAAAATCGTTAATAAATTGTCTTAGTATTGACGATCGTTAGTTTCGGAACTGATTTGACGGAATCTGGCATGCTGGAAGATAAATTACTGGTGTGGAAATTTAAGCGCGGAAGTGCAGATGCTCTGCGGCGGATCTATGAAAAGTACAAAAATGATTTGTTAGCGTTGGCTATCGCTCTTTCGAGAGACAGAGCTACTGCTGAAGATGTCCTCCACGATGTTTTTGTCTCTTTTGTGCAACATGCTGAAAAACTTCAGTTACGGACAAGCTTAAAGAGCTACCTGTCGAGCTGTATCGCCAATCGCGTGCGTAATATGAACCGTGAGAAATCCCAGCGGACTATGCAACTAAATCATGCAGAGACTATCGGCTCGGATTGTAATGGGCCTGTTCGACTGGCAATATCAGCGGAACAATCGGAACGAGTTGAGATGGCTATGGCGGAGCTTCCATACCAGCAGAAAGAAGTGATAATCCTGCATTTTCAGAGCTGGATGCGATTCAAGGCGATAGCCGAATCTCAAGGCGTTTCAATCAATACAATCCAGAGCCGGTACCGTTATGGATTGGATAAGCTCAGGTCGCTGTTGAACAGTGAGGTGGAAAAATGAAATATCCGGATAGTATAGAAAACGTAATCAAGAACTTCTGTGCAAGTAAGAGATCAGTCGTCAAGACAACCCAAGAGTTGGACAAGAGAATTATTGATGCCTCTTTACTGGCACAAGAAAAGTTGAAACAAACTCAATCGGCTTCTATTCAGCCGAATATATGGAGAATTATTATGAAAAGCCGAGTAACAAAATTAGCTGCTGCGGCGGTGATAGTTTTGTCTGTTTTAATTGGCATCGTCACTTTTAACGGGACGAGTGCGTGGGCCAAGGTAATCAAGGCATTGGAAGAAGTGGAAAATGTATGTGCGGTTGTTACAAGGACTATGCCGGATGGCACGAAGATTCAGAGAAAATGGTGGCTCAGAAAACCACATTTCTTGCGCAAAGAAGAACCATCAGGAGTTGTTATTGATAATGGTAAAGAACGCCTGACGATAGATAAGGAGAAAATGCAGGCCCGACTTGAAGATTCCTGGGCAGAGTATCGACCGGTTTCGCAGGAGTATATGTTCGAGCAGATAGGAATATTCAGAGGGCAGAAAGTGGAGGGGCTTACGGTCAGGAAGCTGGATGAACAAAGTAACAATAATATTAGTGTGTTCCATCTGGATTACGCAAGCACATATTCTTGTACCTATCAAGGCAAAGCGTGGGTCGATACCGATACAATGCTTCCAAAGAGGATAACACTTCAATTAACCAGTAAGTCAAAAGCGGGGCAACCTCAAAGTGGGGAGATGATATTTGACTATGCACCGATTTCGGACGATATTTTTGAGACGGTGGTGCCTGAAGGTTACACGGTTTTGCCACGTAAGAAGGCGGGCGTGATTTCTGGCAAGGTTGTGGATGTTGATGGCAGTCCTGTTGAAGGGGCTGTAGTGTATATAGTTGACAAATGGCTGCGATTTTTACACAAAGTAGAAACCGATCAGGGTGGGCAGTTTTTGTTCAAATTGCCGCCTTCCGACGTTCACTGGGTCGGTCTTCCGATATTTCTGCGAGCGGTACCTCCGAATGATACTGAGCATGTTGCCTGGACAATCATCGAAGACCCAAAAAAGAAAAAGGATCGCGGAGTAATCATTCCAGGACATATCGGTTATATAGAGGTTGACCATTTCCTTAAAACTGTAAATGGAATTGTCTTGCAGATGGAGCAAGCAGGTATTATTTCAGGACTTGTTACAGATATGAATGGCGATCCCATATCTGACGCGGAGGTTGTCATCGAAGGACAGCCCTCGGTGAGAAAGCGGGGCATGCCGATCTATCCTGAATTTGGTTTTATCGGCGATCCCATGGGAGGAGATGGTCCTCGTGGCGAACTCACAACAAGCGCGAATGAGCACGGTCGATACAATGTTACGAATGTGCCGAAGTTTTCGAATCGGGCCAGATACAAGATTAGGGCAAGTGCCCAGGGATTTGCTACTAACGGGCAAAACATAGATATGACTTGGAAATCCGGCGTCGAGGAGGTGAACATACAATTGTATCGTGCAGGCATAACGGTCTCTGGTGTACTATTTGATAATTACGGTGAGGCGCTGGAAAGACGGGAAATTTATGGGATAGTGGACGGAAGGAGTTATTGCCGCACGAAGACAGACGAGAAAGGTAGATTTGTATTGAAGGATTGTCCCATTTCACCCGGACTGCAAATCAAGGCGGAATTATCCCGCAACCACTGGCCTCCTCATGAAAAGGGACGATATATGTCATATAGGTACCATCCGGATGTCGTTACCGCCGTTGACTACAAAGAGGGCACAACAGAGTATCAGGTGGAATTGACAGCGGAAAGGCCGGAATTTACGATTGAAGTTGAGCTTAAGAACACAGCAGGTGAGCCGCTATCACATTTTCCGGTTGAGGTAAGATGTGAGGAAGGTAAGACAGTTATTCCGTCGGAATGGGCGGCCAACAAGAAATTGGAACAAAGAACGAACGAGCAGGGATATTGCAAATTCATAGAAGTTCCTAATGTAGATGGTCTAAAGTTGGTAATGTGGGGTAGCGGAAGTGTCTGGTATGAAACCTTAAGCAAAGAACAAGTCGGGAAGATTAAAAAGGAGTATAAAAAATACAAGTGGACGGAAGTGCCCATAAAGGTGGTTGCAGGGCAGAAAGAATATAAGATTGAAGTAACAATACTCACGAATGAGGAATACGAACGGAAAAAGTAAGAAAGGTTGCAAAAAGAGAGCGAACACAAGGCCGAGCTGTATCAGCTCGGCCTTAAGATTTAAGGTTGGTAGAGTCTAACGGCAAATAATAAAGCCAAAAACCACACGAACAAAGATGCTGTCGGGCGATTTGCCCGGCAGCGTTTTTATGCGCCAGTTACCTAAAACTGCTCTTTTGGTACTACGAAGTAATATCTGGTAAAAAAACGTTTTCTTTAGACTAAAATCATTAATAAATCGTCAATATAATTGACGATCGTTGGTTTCGAAACTGGATTATCCTGTTAATGGTAAACTGTTTTGGGCACTGCTGGGAATTGAAGGTTGTGAAAGAGTGTTTAAAATTGGAGACGGAGCATCTAATCAGGTCATGGATGCGACATGATCGGGTTACATTATGCGACTATCTCGTGGTGGATGTTGAGGATCCACGTATTAACATGCAGAGTATTTTGACACGTCATTTTCTCATCAAACGCTTATTTGGCGAGCGCTTTGATGAATTGATGGAGCATGAGTTGCGGTTTAGTATGGTTATTAACTGGCTGCTCAGACTCCTCAAAAAACAAGTCAATGCCAGCCAGTTGCAGGCTGTTCTCGGTACGCTGCTGGCGGAAGAAGACAACGCCGAAGGGTTGGAAATCCCATCATATATATCGGAAACTTTTAGCACTCTGAGGCTGCCGAATTATATCTGCGATTTGCTTAACTGGACACCGGTTGAGACGACCGAAGCGCCGGTTCCGGAATATCTTATGTCAACCTTCCAAAGGATTTGGCAAGAGGTGCTCGTTGGTGAGCAATCTCAGCACATCTCTGTGCTGGAACCTGCCTGCGGCTCGGCCAACGACTATCGATTCATCGAGGCCTTCGGCATTGCAAGGCTGGTTGACTACACAGGATTCGATCTTTGCGAAAAGAATATCCGTAATGCAAAGCAGATGTTTACAAATATACGTTTTAAAGTGGACAATGCACTTGAGATTAATGAAGAGAACAACGCATTCGATTATTGTTTTGTGCATGATTTGTTTGAACATCTGTCAATAGAGGCGATGGAAGTCGCCATCTCCGAGATTTGTCGTGTAACTCGGCAGGGTATCTGTATCGGGTTTTTCAATATGCACAATGGCAACCAACACATCGTTAAAGTCATTGGCGACTACCACTGGAACAAGCTGAGCATGGGCAAAACGAAAGCAATCTTCGAACGCCACGCCTCTGTGGTGGAGGTCATTCACATTGATAAATTTCTGACGTCAAAATTCGGATGCATCGATACCCACAATAAAGGCGCTTACACTTTTGTCATCAGGATATAACTGCAGTATCGGAGAGGGCACTTAAAATTCAGGATCGGTGTGTTTTAATTTCACGGTTGAATAATATTCTGTTTACTGGTACAATCCGGCCTCGTTTTGCAGAATTCCTTGAATATTGAAAAGAACCGACCAATGACAGAAAAATTTGATAAACACGTATTAAAGAACGGAATGGTACTTCTTGGCGAGCCGATGGAGGCGGTTGAGTCCGTGGCGTTTGGTTTTATGCTTCCGGCCGGGGCGGCCCTGATGCCGGATGGCTGTTGCGGGGCCGGAAGTGTTATTGCAGAATGGATTTTCAGAGGCGCCGGTGACAGGAACAGCCGTCAGCTTAGCGATGAACTTGACGGGCTTGGCCTGGCTCGCAGCCGTTCGGTCTCAAGCTCGCATATAACAGTTGGGGCGGCACTGGAAGCAGGCAATCTGGCTCAGGCCATGGATTTGTATGCCGATATCGTACTTAAACCCAGTTTACAACAAGACCAGTTCGAACTGGCGAGGCAGTTGGCAGTTGACGGGGTATTGTCTTTGGACGATGACCCGCGGCAAAAAGTTATGCTCAAGCTGCGGGAGCAGTTTTATCCGAGCCCTCTGGGCAGCAGTCCTGTCGGAGAAATTGCAGAATTAAAGGCTTTGACGGCTGAGAAGGCAAATCAGATTATAAAGGAAAATTTCAATCTCTCGCAGACGATATTATCAGTCGCAGGTAAATACGATTTTGATGCTGTTTGTCGGCAGATAGAAGGGCTGTTTGAGACCGGGCGTCAGGAGAACGTGGGCCACATAACGACAGGTTCCAAAGCAGGCAAATACACACATTTAGATAACGACGGTGCACAGGTGCATATCGGCCTGATGACAGATACAGTTAAACCGACGGATGAGGACTACTATAATGCCAGGGTAGCCGTATCGGTTCTGTCGGGCGGTATGAGCGCCAGATTATTTACGAAGGTCAGGGAAGAGCGGGGCCTGTGTTATGCAATCGGAGCGCGCTATCATTGCCTTAAAGAAGCGGCTGGTATAATGTGTTATGCCGGCACAACGCCGGATAAGGCTCAGGAGACACTCGATGTAATAATCCAACAGTTTAATGAATTAGGCGATGGAATCAGCGAAGAGGAAATCCAAAGGGCTAAAGTCGGACTACAAAGCTCCCTGATTTTAAGCAGCGAATCATCCAGCAGTCGAGCAGGCTCAATTGCAAGCGATTACTATATGCTGGGCAGGGTTCGAAGTTTGGATGAAATTAAGGAAAAAATAGACCAAACCAGCGTTGATTCGGTTTTAACTTTTTTAAGAGGCAATAAATTCAAAGATTTTACGGTTGTGACAATAGGCCCGAAGCAGGTAACTGTTAAGTAGGACAACGGATGGAATTTAAAAAAGAACAATTGGACAATGGCTTAAATATAATCGGTGAAATTAACAAATCCGCTAAATCGGCGGCGGTGGGTTTTTTCGTCAAAACCGGCTCCCGTGATGAAACCGAACAGATAAACGGGGTGTCACATTTCCTCGAACACATGCTGTTTAAAGGGACGGATAAGTTAAGTGCCCTTCAAGTTAATGAGGCCTTCGACAGGACCGGGGCGCAATTCAACGCCGGTACCGCTGAGGAATATACTGTCTATTATGCCGCTGTTCTTCCGGAATATCTGCTTAAGGTTATGGGGCTGTGGATAGAGCTGATGAGGCCGGCGCTGAGGGATGATGATTTCAATATCGAAAAAAAAGTGATCAAAGAAGAAATTGCAATGTACAAAGATATGCCGAGCTTTGACGTTATGGACCAATGCAGAAGCCTGCACTTCGACGGTCATCCCTGCGGCAATAGTGTTCTGGGCAGTGAGCAAAGTATAGATAATCTGACATCTGAGCAGATGCGGGATTATTTCTCCCGGCGGTATGCGCCGAACAACATGGTGTTGGCCTGTGCGGGCAATTTTGACTGGGAGAAAATCCGTTCGGTTGCTTCAAATTCCTGCAGCAAGTGGCGGCAGCAGGCTGTCGAAAGAAAGTTGGAGCACTATGACGGCAGTAAAAAGAAAAAGAGGACCGAAAAATCAAATCTGGCTCGCGAGCATATTTGCCTGATGAGTTCCGGCCTTTCCGCTCAGGACCCGAGGCGGTTTGCCGCGTCTCTTTTAGGAATTATCGTTGGCGACAGTGTCGGGTCGCGTTTTTTCTGGGAGCTGGTTGACAAGGCATTGGCGGAAGCGGCATCAATGCAGTTCGGGCCGATGGACGGTACAGGGGCGTTTTACAGTTATATCCGCTGCAGCACCGACAATGTTGATACGGTGCTCGAAACCGTCAGCGGTATTTTTCAAAATTTGTCCCGGGACGGCATAACC
>Ga0272442_10009680_pt1 | contig 12006 bp, 9 predicted proteins | sample SSMForm2O_FD_200262 | JGI IMG/M metagenome (GOLD analysis project Ga0272442, IMG submission 200262) | Marine sediment archaeal communities from Little Sippewissett salt marsh, Falmouth, MA, United States - SSM-Form-2O | ecosystem: Environmental > Aquatic > Marine > Wetlands > Sediment ... | reverse complement strand
CCCAATACGGTTCTGGGAAGCGCCGACGTGCGCTTTATGAAGCCGGTCAGGGTTGGTGAGCGGCTGCTTGCCGAAGCAATCGTTGGAGATCGTGTGGCGAAAAAAATTCCGGTAGCGTCAGGGTGCTGCGCGACGACGAAGAGGTTTTTAAAGGGCTGTTTACGTGTTTTGCGCCGCAAAATTATGTTTTGTCCGACTGACGGAAACTACCTGTTTGCCGTTATTGATTATAGGTGCAGGAGAGAGAGTATGTTTGAAGTTACTGAGCGTGCCCGACAGGAGTTGCAGGCCTTTTTTGCAGACAGGGATGTCCAGCCCGTGCGTATTTTTTTGAAGACCCGCACCTGCGGGGGGCCCCGGCTGGTTGTCGGCGTAGACGCGCAGCAGGAAGGTGACGTCGTTTTTACGGTTGACGGCCTTACCTATGTTATTGAACAGGGTTTTTTTGAACAGATACAACCGGTCACCGTTGATTTTTACGAAAATAATTTCGTCGTGCGCGCCTCGGTGCCCTTCGGGGAGGGCTGCCGGGGATGCGGCGAGGCAGGAAACTGCAGTTAGCTGCAGTTAAGTAGCGATACGATGCTTGCCGTTACTTCGTCAATCCGAATCCCGTCGGGTGAAATTTCTTTTGCCTTTATGCGTTCTTCCGGACCCGGCGGCCAGCATGTCAATAAAACCTCTACGGCCGTTCAGCTGCGTTTTCATATCGTTGATTCACACGCGCTTCCCGCAGATGTAAAGCGCAGGCTTCTGCATGTGGGCGGCAGCCGGGTTACCGCTGACGGTGAACTGATCATCGAAGCACGGCGTTTCCGTTCGCAGGATGCCAACCGTCGGGATGCGCTTGAGCGGCTGCGCGCCCTTATCGCACGGGCTGCCCAGCCGGTGCGCATCCGGCGGACTACAGGCGTACCGCGTGCGGAGCGCCGCCGTCGTTTGAGCGCAAAACGCGTGCATTCCCGGCTCAAGAAGCTGCGCGGTCGGGTGGTCCCTGAGGAGTGAGCAGGGCGGAGATAGCGGCGTACTATCCGGACCAGAAAAAAGCCGGCCCACCTTTCGGTGGGCCGGCTTTTATACGTTATGCCGAGGGGCACTATACGTTAGAAGGCCATGGTCAGGCCTGCGGTAAAGGTGTATGCCCGTACCGCATTACGTCCCCAGAAGTCACGCTGCAGACCGATTCTCAGGCGATGCTGGGCGACCGGTACGATGGCGCCGACGGTAACACCGAGCAGGTCGGAATCTTCTGCGCCATCGAGCCATTCATGGGCGTAGTTGGCTTCTAAAACCGGCTGCATAAAATCAATGCCGCAAAAACCCAGCCCCGCGTTGCTTGTGAGGGTTCCGCGTGTTCCGTCAACCTGTCTGCCGAACCTGGCTGAATAGGCGTCACGATGGCGGCCGAAGGGCAGCCGGTAGCCGACATCGGCGTTCATGGTCCAATCCGTGTTGAAATCCTTGGTTAAGACCAGTTTCTGCAGGATAGACCATGAGTTGTTGCCGACGTTGAGATGCAGGAGGCGTGAGTTGCGCCCAATGGGGATGCCCAGTCCGGCAACGTAACCGAGGCTGAGACCGTTCTCTTCATCCTGGTAGAAGACGTACTTGACATCGACTTCAAGATCAGTGATGCCGTTGCCGTGGTTATCAGCGTATGGATAGTCTTTATCCTTGATATCAGCCCAGCCGATGCGTGCGGTGATATCCATTTTGTCCATCAGGCCGTAGGTGACCGCGAGCATGGCCTGGTGGTATCTTGTATAGCCGCGAGACTGTCCGGTTGTGCCGAATTTGTTGTTGAATGCGCCACTGCTGCCTCCGATCTGGTTGATATACATGTAGCTCAGATCGACTTCGAACGTGCCTGATTCAACAACGGATGCGGAATCGGTTCTCAGCTTCTGGTAGCGGGCTCTGTCGCCGGCTTCGCTGTAACCATGCACGGTTGTTACGAGAAACACAGCAATTAGAAAAAATTTCAGCATTGTCTTTGTCATAGCGTTCCCCTTTCACCAGATTGATGTTCTGTATATCGGTATTTTAAATATGCATATGTTCGTTTGACATTGCATTATACGCAGGCGTAATGCGTTGCTGTATATTCTCCAATATAACAGCGTATTTAAATTTTATAAAGAATTCATCTAAAATTAAATTCAGTTTAGACTATTTTATCGGCCAATGCAAGAATTTTCTTGACCGCTTTTTGTCCCATTCGACATAGGGTGGGCGCGATGGATATGGCAGCATTATTGCGCGCCGGGCAGGTCTGCATATACGATATGGTGACATCCTGGCGAGTGGTGCTGCAAATTGTTGCTTGATTTGCAGCCTGTATATTTTATAATGTTCTTGAAACATATGTCGTTCCTGTCCGCAGGGCAGACCGGCGCATCCGTTTTTTCAATATCATGAGGCTGGTCGCATGGATGTCGAAAGACGCAGGCGCACACGGGTACCGCTGCAGCTTACCGTTTCGGTGGTTGTCGGAAACGAGGACGTGCCGGTCAAGACCTGGGACCTGAGCCTGCGGGGCATGTCCTGCACGCCGGATCGGCGTCTTACGGCGGGGGCTGCCTGCCGGGTAAAATGCGTCCTTGGTGCCGGAACGGAATTTTGCGTTGACGGCAGCATTGTGCGCTGCTCGGAAACCGAAGCAGCAGTCTTTTTTGACAGTATGGATGAGGAAGCATTTTATCATCTGAAGCGCCTCGTGCAGTTCAATGCGGATGACCCCGATGCTATAGACAGGGAACTTGCCGGGCAGGCCTAGTATATTTTGTTCGTTGGCGTACCCGCGTATCGAATATCACTATCATGGCTGGTATGGACAATCGGACCGCCCGCTCACTGAGGGTTGTGTGCGGATGGGCTTTCGATCTGCCGCTGTATTTTTTGCACGTCGATCCAGGTTTCCCGTTTAAGCTCCGGCTTGCGCAGCAAGAGCTCCGGGTGGTGGGTCGGCATAACCAGGATGGATCCTGTGCGGTAGAATTCTCCCCGTGTGGGTGCGTTCAGGGCTCCGGGGCCCTGCAGCGCCCGGGCTGCAACCGGGCCGAGTGCGCAGATGACGCGGGGCTCAATGATTGCGATTTGGTTCTGCAGGATCGGCCGGCAGGCCTCAACGCAGTCCTGCCCGGGTTCGACCGCATCCGGGCCAAGGCACTTGACCGCGTCGGTCAGGTACACCTGACCGCGCTGCAGTCCGATTGCTGCGAGAATCCGGGTCAGGAGCTGGCCGCTTTCACCGGCAAAGGGGCGTCCCTGTGTATCAGAGTCGTTGTCCGGAGCGCTGCCGACGACCATGAGGCGTGCTTCGGCAGTGCCCTCGCCGAACACAACCCGGGTGCGACTGTCGCACAGCCTGCATAGCCTGCAGCCGGCGGTTGCATCACGAAGCGCAATAATCCGTGCCGCCCGCGTCGGGGTTTGAACGGCCGAGCAGGGCCGTGGACCGACGGCATCAAACCGGAGGCCCGCACGCTGCAGGCAGCCTATGTGCAGTTCAAGGCTTTGTATGCATTCGTCAAGGGTCGGGCAGGAGTTCAAGGCGTAAGGCTCATTGGTCAGGGTTCAAGCCGGCTGCGGGAGTACCGGGGCCGTGCACGTTGTTCATGTCTGTTGCAGCAGTTTTTGTATTCTGTCAAGGAGCACGTGCGCCAGACGGTCCTTGGACATGGCGGGCAGATGCTCCCGGGCTGCTCCGGCGCTCAGGATGCAGACCTGGTTGGTGTCGCTTTCAAAGCCGGCGTCCGGGCGGCTGATGTCGTTCGCGATGATCATGTCGAGATTTTTTGCCGTGAGCTTGGCTTCGGCGTTCGCAAGCACCTCCTCGGTTTCCGCTGCAAATCCGATCAGAATACGATTACCCTTGCGCGCTCCCAGTCCTGCCAGAATGTCGGGGTTGCGCTCGAGCTCCAGGTGGAGCGTATCGGTCACTTTTTTTTGCTTGTGCGGCTGCTGCTCGCGGGGCCGGTAGTCTGCCACCGCAGCCGTTTTTATGACCAGGCGCGCGTTTTCAAAACGGGCTTCAACTGCTGCGGCCATTTCGCGCGCGCTGGTTACCGCGACGTGCGTGACTCCCGCGGGGGGGGCAAGCGTTACCGGGCCGCTCACCAGCGTTACGTCAGCCCCGCGCCATTGCAGGGCCCTGGCCAGGGCATAGCCCATTTTGCCCGATGACGGGTTGCTGAGAAAGCGGGCCGGATCGAGAAATTCACGGGTGGGGCCTGCGGTAATCAGTGCGTTTACTCCTGCATAGTCCTGCGGGTACAGCAGCGTTGCCGCACGTTCGAAAATTCTGCCCACGTCCGCCAGTCGGCCCGTGCCCTCGGTGCCGCAGGCAAGCTCCCCGCATTCCGGCTCAAGAATATGGTAACCACGCCCGGTCAGTGTCCCGATGTTTGCCTGCACAGCCGGATTGTTCCACATATGCACGTTCATGGCCGGTGCTATCACTACCGGGGCACGGGTGGCCATGACAACGGTTGCAAGCATGTCATCGGCGATACCAAGCGCTATCTTGCCGATGCAGTTGGCAGTAGCAGGGGCAATGATAAATACGTCCGCCCGATCGGCAAGGCTTATATGCCCGATCTCGCGTTCATTCCAGAGATCGAACAGTGAAACCGCTACAGGATTGTTCGACAATGTCTGCAGCGTCAGGGGGCCTATGAATTTCTTTGCAGCAGCGGTCATGACGCAGTGTACATCGGCACCCGCTTTGACCAGCAGGCGTAGAAGTTCAGCGGCCTTGTAGGCCGCGATGCCGCCAGTGATTCCCAGTACGATCGTCCGGCCCGAAAATATATTTTCCATTGGGTTGCTTCCCCGTTCAGGGTTTTATGATACGCGCGGCCGCCGTCAAGGCTGCGGCGTTCCGGGCGGTGTGACACTCAGGTTGATGACATTGTTTTCCACCTCGCCGCGAGCGATGCGGTATCCCTGCAGGTCGGCCTGGAGGGCTTTGTGCGCGAGCGCTACGCCGTCGAGGCTGCTGACGACATCGGCCAGGCACACGTTCGCCTCGGAAGTTTCGCGTATGTTGAGGCTTATTATTTCCGGCAGGGCCGCGCGCAGAAGTCTGAAAAAATCATGTGCGGTCGATCTGGTAAGCACGCCGGGAAATGTGCAGCGAAAGCTATATGAAAGGCCTTTTTCGGCGGCCGAGGGCATCCGTTCAAGTATCTGTTCCACTATCCTGGCACATGCTTTCGCAGCGGCATCCTGCGCTGCTGCATCCTGATCGATATGAAGGCCGAGAGCATTTGTCGAGGTCTTCACCAGCAGTCCGCGCGTGCGTACATCAAAGGCTTCAGCCTGCATGTCGCACTGGACCTGTGCGAGGCTCGAGCCGGGCGCTGTGATCGCGGGCCTGAAGCCGGTGCTGGCCAGTACTACGATTGCGGCTCCCGAGCGGCGTGCAGCTTCCATTACCGCCGCGTGTCCGGGGAATATGCCCCCGGCCTGCACAATGAGCCGTTCGCGTGGAACGGACGACTCGTCAATCACCCCGACGCCGTGTTCCCGGAACAGTGCCGCCATTTGGGAGCCGACATCGGGACCTGGCCTGCGCTGCATCGGGTCGGCCGCCCACCAGCCGGTAAAACTGCCGTCGGCTGCGGCCTCTGCTACCATCAGGAGTACCTGCGGAGTATTCTTGGCGGGGCCGAGCACACCGACCGCTTCAAGGTCGTCCCTGAGCAGCCTGTCCCCGATAACGGCTTCAATCTGTATCTGGTGGGTGCCTGCCAGTGTCGTTTCACTGATAATTTTGAAGCGTTGCACATAGACATCGGGTTTGCTGATGAAGAGATCCTGCAGGGTCGCGGCGAAACGGTTGAGCTGTTCAATCGACATCCGGTCCGCGAGCGCTGCCAGGACTGCTTTTTGTTGCGCATCAGTGAGGGCGGCGGCGCGGGCTGCGGATATGTTGCCGTCGGCAACGGGCGCTATGCCGCGGGTTTCGTAGCTCGCGGCAACGTCCTGTGCCTGAGCGGCGGACGCCATAAGGACGCCGGCCAGCAGCATGCATAGGACGGTCCAACAAACATTTAACCTTTTAATATTCCTTGTCATATTTCTCATTGTGCCATGATAGTCAAGATTCAGCCGTTATTCAAGGCTTTTTTTGCCCAGCGGGTGATCAGGGCCTTTTCCTGCGGCAGGTTGATCCAGCGTGCCTGCTCGATGCGTTTCAGCCAGGTAATCTGCCGTTTTGCCAGGCGTCGGGTATCCTTTTGCATGTATTGTATCGTTTCATCAAGGCTGTATTCTCCGTGCAGATACCTTGCGACATGCCGGTAACCGATAGCCTGCATGGGGCGGGCCGTAGCAGGAACACCGCTTGAGAGCAGGCCGTGAACTTCTTTGACAAAACCTTCTGAAAACATCTGTTCAACGCGCAGATTGATGCGGCGGTAGAGTTCCGGCCTTCCCCGGTTCAGGCATAGGCGGAGTGCATTGTAGGGTGCGGGCTGGAACCTGTGGGCGTCATGGTGCTCCGACAGGGGGGTGCCCGTTGTTATGAATACCTCCAGGGCGCGTACGATGCGCAGCGTGTCGCCGGGATGTATGCGCGCGGCAGAACGGGGATCGACCGTGCGCAGGCGCTTATAAAGTTCAGCGGGATTCTGTTGCCGCAGCAGGGTCCGGCTGCAGGGGTCGCCCCCGGGCGCGCTTGAGAGTCCGTGCAGCAGGGCCCGCACGTACAGCCCTGTGCCCCCGACGACCAGCGGTATGCGGCCGCGCGCGGCAATATTTTTTATGGCTGCCCGGCCCAGCCGCAGATAGTCGGCGGCACTGAAGCCCGCCGCGGGGTCGGCAACGGAAAAAAGATGATGCGGCACCAGCGCCTGCTGTGCGGCGTCAGGCTTGGATGTGCCGATGTCCATGCCGCGATAGACCTGCATAGAGTCGGCGTTTATGATTTCTACGGGGAGCTGTGAGGCCAGTTCCAGCGCTGCCGCGGTTTTGCCGACACCAGTGGGGCCCTGCATGACTATGACCGTAGTTTTTTGAACGTCCGGCATGTGCTCTTCCGGCTTTGCCCGACATGTGCGCCGGGCTTCCAATCAGTGCTTTTCGCTTGACGTGCCTGCCGGGGACATTATATAACGAATGAAATTAAAAAAACAAAAGGATACGGTTGCTTTGAACCCATTTTCCCGGGGGCGTGCCATATATGAAACAGATCAATGTTCTTGTGGTGGATGATGACCGCGATGTTGTGAACACGCTTGCAGAGATATTGACAGAACTGCGTCTTAATCCCATGACCGCTGAAAACGGTCTGGAGGCGCTTGATGTCATCAGAACACGCAAGATAGATTTGATGATCACAGATCTTATGATGCCCCAGATGAACGGGTTTGAGCTTATCCAGAACACGCGACGGCTGAATGTGAATATCCCGATAGCGGTTATTTCGGGCCATGGCGAAGTGCGCAACGTTGTGAACGCACTTTCACAGGGGGCGTACAATTTCATTACCAAGCCTTTTACGATCAGTGCGATTGAAAACATTGTCAAACGAGGCCTGCGGCTGCGTGAATTCTCACTGGGCACGCACCGCCTGCTTGAGGGCATCCGCAACAGCACTGAAATAACGTTGCCGAATTACCCTCACCTGCTGCCGTCGGCTGCACTGTATATTGTACGGGAGTGCCAGTGGCGCGGCATTGAGGAGGACACCATTTTGAGCAATATCTCCATTTGTGTCGATGAACTGCTCAATAACGCCCTGATGCACGGCAACGATCTGGATGAAAATCGCAGAATTTTTATTCAGATGGATTTTGACCAGGAAAAGGCCATGATCAGTGTCGAAGACCAGGGCGAGGGATTCGACTACAGGAAGGTTGTGAGCGAGTTTACCGACAATGCCGATACACTGCCCACACGGCGCGGTCTCTTTATTGTTCATTATCTCATGGATGAGGTCATGTTCAATGAGAAGGGCAACAAGGTGACCATGGTGAAATACCTGCGGCCGGAAGTTAAGCGGGTTCTGCAGTAGCTCCGGGCGGGTTGTCCCCCAGCGGCCACCCTCTCTAGCAGGACTACCGCGGCGGACGGGGCCGTCTGTCGCGTTGTGGGCAGCATGAGTCCTGCGGCGTGCGGTAGGGGTACGACATGCCGTGCCTCTACAATGATATATCGCAGCCGTACATCCGATGGTTTTCAACCGGTTCGTACGGATGTTTTCTCAGACAGTCATCCGGGATGGGTTACACGTCTCGGAACATCGACATGATATCATCGACATCATGTTGATCTTTGATGTCGAGCGTGTTGCTTATTTCAAGCACGTGCAGGCATACGTCGATCCGTTTTTCCACATCCGGAAGCCGCAGTTCCAGCTCCTGAATATCCTCCAGTGAACCATAGTACATCGCACAGACCGAGATCAGGGCATTCAGGTTTAAAACGACCTCGCGGATCGAGGTCTTCCGCGATATCGTGGAGCGGGCAGCCAGAACGGATGTTTTACGGGCAAGCGGCGTGAACATGCTGAACCCCATGGAGGCGGTTCCGCCGATCAGCCGGTTGAGTTTGTTGGTGAGTTCATTCAGCCGGGCGTATTCTTCATCGCCGGGGATGTCGACGGTGCGCAATGAGGCACCGAGACGCTTGAGGTCCTCGATCAGCAAGCGCGCTTCCTGCAGAAACACTTTGAGCGTTTCGTTTTCCATGCAGATTCCATCCACTTTCCAGCTTATGTGTAATGATCGGTCCGAATGTTGAATACATTACACGTTTGCGGAAATATTGCAAGCTTTAAGGGTACAGTTGAAAATTCGTATCAGCTTGCTATGGGAGAAGAACAAAAAAAGGGGGCTGCTACCGGGGACTTCCATGCAGCGTCTTCGTGTTTTTTGAGAACACGCGTTTCGCCAGCCGGATCATGTCGTCGCTGATCAGGTAAAAACAGGGCATAAAAAGCAGGTTCAGCCAGCATGCGAACACCAGACCCCAGACGATGGCAATCGCCATGGGTGTCATCAGGAGTTCGCGTCCGCCAAGACCGAGGGCCAGCGGCAGCAGGCCGAGGATGGTCGTGATCTGGGTCAGCAGGATCGGGCGCAGCCGCACGCGGCAGGCATCGACGATTGCGTCGAAAACCGGCAGCGGTTCTGCCCTGCGTCTGCGGGTATTGATAAAGCTTATGAGAACGATCGAATCGTTCACCACGATGCCCGCAAGCGCGGTCACGCCCATGAAGGCCATCATCCCCATGGGGGTCTGGGTGACGACCAGGCCTATAAAAACGCCCAGCAGGGAGAACGGTATGCTGAGCATGATCATGAAGGGCTGCAGGAACGATTTGAACATGGTTGCCAGGATCATATATATCAGCAGGACCGCCAGGCCGAAGGACCGGAACAGGGATGACATGGAGCGGCGCGTGTCTTCGATCTCGCCCCCGAAGCTGAGCGTGTAGCCGGGATAGTCCTGCATCCAGTCCAGCATGCGAAGAGAGATTGCATTTTTCGCATTTTCCGGTGTTATTACCTGCTTGTCGGTATTCGCCGTTACGTTGACGACCCGGCGCTGGTCAAACCTGCGTATCTTGCCGAACCCGCCGGTGCGCCGCAGTTCAGCGACATTTTTGAGGGGGATCAGGGCACCATCGCTGTTTTTAACCTTGAGTTCCAGGATGTCGGCGGAGTTCATTCTGTGGCGTTCGTCGAGTTTGACCACGACGTCGAATTCCTCGTTGCGGGTGTTGAACGTGGTAGCGATGCCGCCCATATGCGCATACTGCACATCGGTGGCGACATCTTCGACCGTCAGGCCGTAGATCGCGGCACGGTCCTCGTCAACGAACACGCGCAGCTCATCCTTGCCGGGCCGGTAGTCGTCCTCGATGTCGGTCAGGCCTTCGATTTGTTCCATCTCGGCCTTGACTTTCCGGGCGATGCGTGACAGCACGGTGAATTCGTCCCCGCTGATGCGCACCACCACGTCGCGGCCGATAGGCGGACCCATGCGCTGCATTGAGAGTGAATACCATGAGCCGTTGGGCAGGGCGCGCAGGCGCGCGCCGAGGTCGTTGACGATTTCGGGGCCCCTGCGGTTGCGGTCGCCGTCATAGGTGAGGCGCACTTCAATTTCCGCATAATCGCTGCCGACATCCGTACCCCCCTCCTTGAATCCCATTGCGGCTTGCCTGGAGCCGGTAACCGATGTCACGTTCAGGATTTCCCCCGGCGGCATACCGGCGACCACTTCTATGACCTTTTTCGTCTCCCGGTCGGTTTCCTCCAGCGTGTAGCCTACCGGCGCGGCAATGTTGACGGTGATGGTATCGAAGTCCTGGTTGGGAAACAGAATGAATTCGAGTGTGCTGCGGGCCAGCGAAAAGACAACGACGAACCCGATGGCCAGGCCAATTACGGCTTTGTAGCGGTGCCCCATAAGGAGCCTGAGCACCTGTGTGTACAGGGCGAGCAGGCGTCCGAACCAGTGCTGCAGGTCGTCAGCCCTGTTTCCCCGGGCGAGCGGCTTTGCAAATTCGGCCAGGTGCGAAGGCAGCACGAAAAACGCTTCCCATACCGAGGCCAGCAGCGCGAAGATAACCACCTTGGGAACCGTGCTCATGAATTTCCCGATTGGCCCTTCCATCATGAGCAGGGGCAGGAATGCGGCGACCGTGGTGGCAATGGCCGAGACGACCGGCCAGAACACTTCCTGGGATCCCAGGAGGGCCGCCTCGCGCACCGGCATACCCCCCTCGATGTAGCGGTACACGTTTTCGCAGACCACAATTGCGTCATCCACGAGCATGCCCAGCACGATAATAATGGCAAACAGGGAGATGGAATTGATCGTGATGCTGTAGATATCCATCAGGCTGACGGCAGCGCAGAGGGCAAGCGGAATGCCCAGGGCGCTGAGCAGTGCCGGCCGCAGGCCGATGAAAAAGTACAGGCTTACGATGACCAGGACAAGTCCGCTGAGCCCGTTCGTGTAAAGAATCGCCAGGCGGCGGTTCAGGTTCAGTGAGTTGTCATGCGCTGTCAGCAGCTCCGCTCCTTCGGGCAGCTGCGCGCGATAGCGCTTCACGGCCTGTTTGATCGAGGCCGTGATGTCGGCGATTTTACCGAAATTGTCCTGGCGGACATTGAGCAGGATGGCACGCCGTCCGTCGATGCGCGCGATCATGGCCGGTTCCTCGAAGGTATCCGCCACGCGGGCAATATCGCCTATGTAGACATGTCCGCCCCGGGGATCTCTGGTGACGGCGATATTCTCAAAATCACTTACTGCTATGCTTTCACCGACCGTGCGGACCAGGAATTCGGTGCCCTGCTGTTTCAAGACACCGGCGGGCAGGTTGAGGTTTTTCGCGCGCAGGGCCTGCACGACATCAGGCAGGGACAGACTGAAGCCCTCCATGCGCACCGGGTCGATCTCCACCCATACTTCGCGTTCCCGTTTGCCGATGACGTTGACTTCATACACGCCGTAGATTTTTTTCAGATCATAGGCAAGGTCGTCGGCAATGGAGCTGAGCACGCGTTCCATGCCTTCGCCCACCAGAGCGACGCTTATCAGGCGGAATGGAGGGGAAACACGGCTGATCTCCGGCGTTTCGGCATCCTCAGGCAGGTCGGTCACCTTGTTTACTTCGTTTTGCACGTCCTGGATCTTGCGGGCAATGTCTTTTGTTTCCTGGGTGAAATTGACGTTTATGACGGAAAGGCCTTCAGAGGAGAATGAAGCAAGGGATTCGACATCGTCAAGGTCGGCGAGCTCCTCTTCGAGGGGACGGGTGATGAGCTGTTCGATCTCTTCGGGCGAAGCTCCGCGGTAAATCGTCTCGACCTTGACGGTATTGATTTCTACCGCAGACCATTCTTCTTTCGGGAGGTTCACAAATGCGGTTATGCCTGCGATGAGCACAAGCACGCTCATCAGGTTGACAAGCACCGGCTGTTCAATGGAGAATTTGGGTATCCACATGCGTGTTTAATCCTTGTGGCCGGGTACGGCGCCGGC
>Ga0272442_10009679_pt1 | contig 12009 bp, 8 predicted proteins | sample SSMForm2O_FD_200262 | JGI IMG/M metagenome (GOLD analysis project Ga0272442, IMG submission 200262) | Marine sediment archaeal communities from Little Sippewissett salt marsh, Falmouth, MA, United States - SSM-Form-2O | ecosystem: Environmental > Aquatic > Marine > Wetlands > Sediment ... | reverse complement strand
TCCAGAAAACTTTCGATGCGCAATTTGGTCCTAGCGTCCAATGGACCTGGTTGATCACCTTCCAAAAATAGAATGGGAAGCCCCAATTTATCTTTAATCAAGATGTTGTCGATCTGGCGATGACAGAAAGCTTGAGAGTAACAGATTACTGCTTCTACTTTTCTTTGCTTCAATTCGGGAATGATATCATCAAGACGTTCGTATATTGAGTAAGGATAGGTGTATCTATGATATTGTTCTACTATATCATCTGTTAGATAAGGCATGGCAAATTGTCTTTGGATTTCGTTGAATACAACATGAGTTCTGTTTTCAGAAAGAAACTCATAAAGATCGGTAAAGATCGGGGGAACTCCAAGATAGGCAATTCTGAAATCATAGGCAATTTTTTTTCTGGTCTCTGTTTTGTTAAGGAAGGATTCGAGATCGGAAGAGAACTGATCCGGGTTTCCAAAAAAATCTGAAGAATTGACTAGCCAAAGATGGTTTTCTTCTCCACTTACCTTGCATTCCTGATATGTCAGCATGTCAAGATGGATCAGTTTTCTTCTGATCATATCAAGTTGCTGCTTTACCTCGAGAGTTTGTTCCCGTTTAACACCCAATCGCATTTCCAGTTTGGTAATTTCCCGATTGAGATCATTCTTGTCACGACTTGCTGGGAAAGAAAATGGAATTGTGTCTATTCCTTTTGATCTAAGGACGGACATCAGGGAGTGAGCGTTGGAACAATCACCTTGGATTACTGCTAGGACTTTCTTGATATTGTCTATTTGTGTTACACCGTACATTCCTTTTATCCAGGAACAGATGTTTCTAGGAAAACCGCAGTCTTCGGCATAACGAACGTATTCCAGGTTTTTACCTGTGATGAAGATGTTATTCATGTCTAGAGGGATATAATTAGCTGCAAAGGCTACTTCGACCGGAAAACTGGTGGTAAATCCTAATTTCAATTTGTTTCTCCCGATTCAGACAAACGAAAATATTCCAGTTCGCAATCATCGATCTTAGCTTTTGTTTTATTTATTATGGATTTAACCTGTTCTATATCTTGATTTAGCAGTTTTATCTTCTGAGGATTTTTTAACAGTTTCTGATCACTGAAACGTAATTCTAGGTTGTGAAGTCTGTTTTTATGCTCTAACATTTTATTTTCCAGATCCGACAATTCCTGAAGTTTCTTTTCCAAGATGAAGGGATTAATTTTTTTTTCCGAAGTTTTCATTTTATGACTAGTTCTTATTTTTATATTCTTTTTTTTATCCGAAAAGAGTTCAAGTAGAGTTTTTTTAGTTTCCCGGATGGTATGGTCATTGAAGTACCATTTTCTGGAAGCTACATTCTCGATAAAATCGCGGTCATGTGAGATAAATATTACGGTACCGTCGTAATTGATAAGGGCTTCTTCCAGGCTGGATATCATATTGATATCCAGATGGTTGGTAGGCTCATCCAGGATAAGAAAATTAGGTTTTTCGTGGATTAGTTTTGCCAGATATAATCTTGCTTTTTCTCCACCACTTAAGATGGAAATTTTTTTTTCAACATCATCACCACGGAAACCAAATCTAGCCAGGTAGGAAAGAACATAACCCCTGGTAAGATTAAGTGCCAGCTGTGATACAGTTTGGTAGGGAGTTGATCTTTCATCCAGTCTGATATGTTCCTGATCGTAATACCCGATCTTGAGTCCAGATCCCTTTTTTGCAACCCCGGAAAAGGGTTTTAGCTCCTGGTTTAGAAGCCTGATAAAGGTTGTCTTTCCGCAGCCATTTGAACCTAGCAGGGCTATTTTATCCTTGTAATTAAGACGAAGGTCAACATCTCTAGCTAGAATGTTGTTATGATATCCAAAGCTGACCTGCTCCAGGACATATACTTCATTTCCGCTTCTCTGTTCGCTTTTCAGGTTCAACCTGAGTGATTTTTCCCCCGTAGGTTTATTGATTATATCTATTTTATTAAGCATTTTCTGACGGGATTTTGCTTGCTGCACTTTTTGACCAGCCATATTTCGGCGGATAAAATCTTCAGTTTCCGCGATGAATTTCTGCTGTCGTTTGAATTCTTTCAACTGAACTTCGTGCCGTTGCTTTTTTTCAGAACGGTAATTACTGTAATTAGTCTTGAAAAAAGTGATATGTCCGTTTTCTAATTCAGAGATCTTGGTGATAGTATTATCCAGAAATCTCCGGTCGTGTGAGATGATCACATAGGGTTTCGATAGATCTTTAAGATATTTTTCCAGCCAGAAGATCATTTTTATATCAAGATGATTTGTAGGCTCGTCCAGTAGCATAACATCGAAGGGTTGCAAAAGGAATTTAGCCAGCTGGATCCTGGTTTTTTCTCCACCGCTGAAAGTTGAGATCTTCCGATTCCACACTTCGGGAGGAAAGTTCAGGTTAGTCAGAATAAATTTGATAATATTCCGAAGATTATATCCATCGATCGATTCGAATTTCTCTCTGATTTCAGTATAAGTGATCAGATTATCTTTGTTATCATATTTGGATAATGCCAATTCGGCTTTTCTTAATTTTTCACTAAGCTCAACATAATCAGGTCTTGATTCTAGAATGCAGTCGTAAAACATCTTATCCTCGTTGAGTTCAGGTTCTTGGGTAAGATAAGCAATTTTTAGGTTCTTAGCTTTCTGAAGGACTCCTGAGTGGGGGTTTAGTCTGTTTGTAATAATATTGAATAGACTACTTTTTCCGGATCCATTAGCTCCAACCAATCCAATTCTACTGTTTTTTTCTACCGAAAAATTAAGATTCCGGAAAATATCCTGTCCACCAAAATTATGATAGATATTATTCAAGGTTATGATACTCATCTATTCTCCCCGGATAAATTTTTTTATCTGTTTCAGGTTGTCAAATAATCAGTTAAATTTAGTTTTTCCCAAATAATTTCTTGTCAGCTAATTCGATATTTTGAAATCTGGCACCAGTCGGGATGTAGCGCAGCTCGGTTAGCGCGTTCGTCTGGGGGGCGAAAGGTCGATGGTTCAAATCCATTCATCCCGACCATTTTTTTATTAGAGTTCAAATTTTAGAAGACGTCGATCAACAATCAGATATTAGAAATCAGATTCCATGGAATTCAAACTTCTTCCGATTGTTTTATTCTTAGCGAAAGATTGCTTCTTCATGAGATTAGCAGGAAGAATGCCTCAGAATGACTGTGAACTTTTTTCTTTCTCTCGTCTCTCTGAGGAACTCTTTCATGGAACTCTCACGAAGAGTCTATCCTAAGGGACAGAATTATAAGTTCTATAACCTAGATTCTTCGCTAGAAGAGCAGGAAGAATATCTCAGAATGACTGTAAGCTTCTTTTCTTCCGTCTCTCTGAGGAACTCTTTCATGGAACTCTCACGAAGAGTCTGGTTTTTTCGATTTTTTACAGTAATAGAAATCTTACGAAGAAACCTGTTTGAAAATGAGATTGCCGCGTCGTTCGACCTGTGGTCTCCCTCCTCGCAATGACAAGGGTGCTGTCTTCGCGAGTTTTCTCCTTGCTTCTCAAACGAAGCGATCTCTTTTTTAAATCTTTGAGTAGTAATTGTCTCTGATTATAAATGTAAATTCAACCTGGGTAAAAGGAGATTGCCGCGTCGTTCGACCTGTGGTCTCCCTCCTCGCAATGACAAGGGTGCTGTCTTCGCGAGGTATCTTCTTGTAACTCTTTCGAAGCGATCTCAACTTTAATCTCTGATTGATAATTAATCTGATTAATAACCTCAATTCAACTGGGTAATAGAAATTGGGATAAATTCTTCCGTCTGCATCAGAAGAAGTTATAACTACAACGAGACAGGTCGTGGTGGAAGCCGAACCCGCTTACTAGCCCACCAACCCACAAACAAAGAGTTCAACCGTTCAGAAGTTCTTTTATCGTAAAGAGTTGTACCAAGAATCAAATGAAGGGAAGATTTAATTAATTTGACAACTTGAACAACAGAATATTATTTATATATAATCTATTCGGAGATCGAAATGGCAAAACTTATATTGATCATATCTCTGGTATTATTTACAAATCTATCCAGCCAGAACTACTTCGAGCAAATGCTCTATCTGGAAGGAGAGAATGACGGGGAACGTTTTGGCAAATACACCGCTGCCCTCGATTTCAACGGTGATGGCTATGATGATCTTGCTGTTGCTGCCCCTTACTATCACGACGGTGTTAGTGAAAATACAGGTAGAATCTGTATTTATTTTGGTAGTGAGACATTCGATGATCAAGCGGATTTGATTGTAAACGGATATTATCCATCGAGTAGCATTGGTATTCATATATCTAATCTGGGTGATATGAACAATGATGGTAAAGAAGATCTTGGCTTTACACAACATCCAGACAATGGTTTTGGTGTTGGAGCTTATATTCTGTTAGGCAATACTGAGAATAATACTTCAGCTGATTTTGATTATATATTTCCTACTTATGAATATACTAATTGGTTATATCTAAATGGCTTGGGAGATATCAACAATGACGGTTTTGATGATGCCGGTATTAGTATCGATCAAGATTTACAGCCTTTCAATCAATCTGAGTTCTATCTGATATACGGCACGGACAATGAAATGAATGTCGAATTATTCGGTATTTTTGGAGAATACTTCAGAGCGGGAATAGGGGGTGTTGGTGATGTGAATAATGACGGTTATGATGATTTCTGCCTTGGTTATCGTGTATCCAATAATCCTGAGATCAATACCAATATTCTATATTACGGTGGAGAAGTAATCGATACTACCAATACGGTTACATTATATGAATATGAAGGTCTGACAAATACAAACCATGGTTTGGCGGCGGGATATCTCAATGGAGATGAATATGCGGATTTCGTAGGTGATTTTGGTTATCATGTACATATCTGGTATGGTTCAGAAAACATTACGGATGATTATGATCTGGAATTGAATGATTCATTTGGAGGTTCTGGTGGTAAAGGTTATGACTATGGTGATCTGAATAATGACGGTTATGATGATATGGTCTTTGGAATGCCAGGATATGCCTGGGATGATGGTGTGGCATTTCTATTCCTTGGTGGTGAAGATCCTAATAATACCATTGATTTCGAGTTTGAACCTGACGGTCTTTCACAACGCTATGGGTCATCAGTTAACATAGGAAATTTCAATGGTGACGAATACGATGATGTAGCCATATCGGGACCTGAATCCATTTTACAAACCCATCCGGGTTATGTTTATGTTTTTTCCGGCAATGGTGATCTGGAGGATTATGTTTCTGTTGATGAGAATATAATTCCTGATAATGGTTCTATTGAATTCAAAGCTTATCCCAATCCCTTTAATCCAACAGTCACTTTCGAAGTAAAAGCTGAGGATAATCACGATCTTCAGATCGAGATATTCAATATCAAAGGGCAGAAAGTTACAACGCTACCAGTCACCGGTTCACAGCTAAGCTGGAATGTGGAGTCTTATCACTCGGGGATTTATCTGTGCCGGTTGATTGTGCCCAGGACAAATCAGGTTCTTGTAAGTAATAAAATAGTGTTGCTGAAATGAGAATGACGGTAAGCTTCTTTTCTTCCGTCTCTCTGAGGAATTCTTCTCTGGAATTCTTACGAAGAGTCTATGTTAAAAGAAAATAAAGGTTGAGATAAATATTGATTCTTCCGTCTACGTAAGAAAAAACAGACAACGACGTGACAGGTCCGCCTTCGTTGCACTACGGCGTGACACGTCGCTAGAAGAGCAGGAAGAATATCTCAGAATTACTGTTATATTTTATTTTTTACGTCTCTCTGAGTCCTTCTTACAAAGGCAAACTCACGAAGAGTCTATTATAGAAGAAGAGAATTATGAAAGCTGGTTATGTATATATAATGACTGATTCCAGTAATCAGGTTTTATATACTGGAGTAACTTCAAACCTTATCAAGAGGATTTTTGAACATAAAAATCACCTTGTAGATGGATTTACAAAAAAGTACAATGTAACAAAGCTGGTATATTATGAAGAAGGAGAGGACATATACGGAGCAATCATGAGGGAAAAAGAAATAAATGGAAAATTAAGAAGCAAGAAGATAAAATTGATTGAGAGTAAAAATCCTGAATGGAATGATTTATATTGGGATTTGGTTGAATAAGATTACTTTATATTTTGCTTTCAAGGATAGATTCTTCCGTCTACGTTAGAAAGAAAAGACTACGGCGTGACACGTCGCTAGAAGAGCAGGAAGAATATCTCAGAATGACGGTTTTCCTTAGTAACATTTATTTTAATCAAACCTCACTCCCGTCTACGTCCCGATAAATCGGGACTACGCCGTGTCAGTCTGATCCTCTCCATGGGAGAGGAAATAGGTATTTATTTTAAAAACTCTTAAACTTTTTATTCCTTCGGAAAACTTTGCTGAGAACCTGATAAAACCTTCACAAGGCTTTTAAAACCTTGCCAAAGGTATTTTCTACCAACCAACCAGCTAACCAGTACCTAGCACCTATCTTACTAGTACCCATTTCCCAGAAACCAAATTTTCCAATATCCCCCTTCCAATAATCCAATGATTAAAACTTACCAGACATAATAACAACAGGCAAATTCTATTTGACATAAAACTCGATTTTAAAACCTTCTGTTCAGAAGAGATAAAAATGCCTGATATTGAAATAATATATAATAAGTTGGGTAAAGAGTTTCAGAAATACATACTACCTGTAGTGGACCAGGTTGAGCTTAAAACCAGGGATCCATTCAAGATCCTGGTAGAGACTATCCTCAGTGCCAGGACCAAGGATGAGACCACAACTCAAGTTACAGACTTTCTCTTCGAAGTAATTAACAAACCGGAAGATCTTGATAAATACACTGTGGAAGAAATTGAAGAGTTGATCTATCCAGTAGGTTTTTTTCATAATAAAGCCAGGTTCCTGAAGGAACTTCCAAAAGTTTTGAGAGAAAAATTTGATAACCGGGTACCGGATGAGATCGATGACCTTCTCCAATTGCCTGGTGTAGGTCGCAAAACTGCTAACCTGGTCAGGGCTATAGCTTTTAAGAAACCTGCCATCTGTGTTGATGTTCATGTTCACAGAATTACGAATAGATGGGGATATGTGAAAACAGATACACCTTTGGAAACTGAGATTGTTTTAAGAGAAAAATTACTTCCCAAATATTGGCTTAACTTCAACTCCTTTGTTGTAGCATTTGGTCAGAATCACTGTACACCTAGAAATCCAAAATGTTCATCCTGCCCTATCTATGATCAGTGTAAACGCATTGATGTAGAGACCAAATGGAGTAAAGAATGAAACTTGTTTCCTGGAATGTAAACGGATTACGGGCTGTTATGAAAAAGAACTTCCTGGAATATATCCAAACTGACCAACCGGATATCCTGGGAATTCAGGAAACCAAACTGCAGCAAGAACAGATCCCGGAAGAATTCCTGGCTCTGAAGAAAAAATACAATATGTATTGGAACTTCGCTGAGAGAAAGGGTTACTCTGGTGTCTGTCTGCTTACCAAACGGGAACCTGAATCAGTAGAATATTCCATGGGTGAGGAACGCTTTGATAGTGAGGGTAGGACAATCATAGCCCATTATCCCGAATTCACCCTGATTAACAGCTACTTCCCCAACGGTAAGATGAGTGAGGAGCGTCTCCAGTATAAACTGGATTTTTACGACCGGATGTTCAAGATCATGCAGGATTTGATAGAAACTGGGAAAAATGTGCTCGTTTGTGGTGACTACAACACTGCCCACAAAGAAATTGATCTGGCAAATCCCAAGGAAAATGAAGATATCTCAGGTTTTCTTCCCATCGAACGGAAATGGCTGGACAAACTGATTGATAATGGTTACGTTGATACATTCCGTGAATTTGATCAACGCGCAGAACAATATTCCTGGTGGACCTACAGATTCGGAGCCAGGAGAAGGAATATTGGCTGGCGGATCGATTATTTTTTTGTGAATAAAGATTTTCTTCCCCGGGTAAAAAATGCCTTTATCCAGCAGGATATCATGGGTTCAGATCATTGCCCGGTGGGAGTGGAGGTAGAGTAGATGGAAAAGAAGAATCATGGAAAAACTTCAGATATTTTGGATATTTTAATAGTATTAGTTAAAGATATAAAATTCATTAGCATTTTTACAATTTTAGTGTCTATTTTTGCAGTAATTTATAGTCTTCTTACGCCTGAATATTGGATATCTACTGCTACAATATTACCTGCTGAAGAAAAAGAGAATTCATTACCATTATCAAGCTCTCTATTGAACGTTGGAGCTTCATTTATTTCAGGAAATCTCAATTTAAACAGTATGGATTTTATAACAATATTAAAAAGTAGAACATTTTCAGAAGACATTATTAAAAAATTTGATTTGGTTGAATATTTCGAAATTAAAGGCGAAGACGAATATGAGATCAGGGATAAAGCCGTATTAAGGTTTTCGGAGAATATGCGAGACATTGATATGAATCATAATACAGGATTAATATTTATATCAATTGAATCTAAAGATAAATATATGTCAGCTGAAATAGCAAATTACTTTTGTGAGAAATTGGAAGAATACAATTTAAATCAAAAGATGAGTAAAGGTAAGCAAAAGAGAATATTTATTGAGAAAAGAATTAATGAAGTGAAGAGTATAATAGATACTCTTTCAAATAAACTAAACAAATTTAAAAAATCACATAATATTATTGAGCTTCCTAGTCAAACGAAATCAATGATTGATATGTATGCAACATTGATTTCTCAACGTTTGGAAACTGATATTGAACTGGAATATCAAGAAAATGTTTATAAAAACGATACCCCATTATATGAACATTTACAAGTTAAGAGGGACATAATTGACAAAAAGATTAAGGCGTTTGAAGAATCACAACAAGATTTAAATATTCAATATGGAATGAATCTTAATGAATTATCTGATATTAGTCTTCAATATGGAAATCTTTTACTTGATCTTGAAATTCAAAATACTATATATGAATTTCTTTACCCACAATATGAAAATGCTAAGATTGAAGAAATAAAAGACTTACCTACTCTTGATATTATTGATATTGCTGTTCCTGCAGGTATACGTAGTAAACCTCATAGGGCAAAATTCTGTATTACTATGTTTCTAATAGCCATATTTATATCTGTTTCTTGGGTACTACTTAAAAATGTATTAAACCAATCTTTTGGAAATGAGAAAAATAAATATAAAATTAAACGACTAAGAAATATTCTATTCCACCGAAATGACAAGATATAAAGATTATCTAATCTGTATCTTACTTTTTATCATTTGTTTTTTTCTCATATTGGATAATACAAGTAGGAATTTAATAAATATTGGATTGTTTTTTTTAATAGTAATATTTTATTTTTTAAATTATGAATTAATCTCCTATTTATTAATATTAACTATATTATTTGTTTTCCCACAGTCTGATAGATATCACCTTATTCCTGTAATATATCATGATACATCAATAATGATATTGTTAGCAATGTCTTTAATAATGATCTTCAAAAAATTTATCAAGCATAATGTATATAATAAATATTGGTTTATATTTATCCTGCTAATAATAATTCAAACTTTACGTGGAATATATTTAGGGCATGATAGCTATTATATTAAAGACGAAGTTGTGAAATATTTAAATTATCCAATTGGATTTTTTTTTGTAAAGTCAATTATCGATAAAATAAATTTGAAAAAATTTATAAGATTAAATATCTACGCATTCCTTATTTTAGGGCTAATAATCTGCTTACAAATGTTTTATTATTATTTCTTCGTTACCATTGGGAACAGAGTATTAACTAGACAAACAAATTTATTATTAATCTCATTGATGACGAGTATGGCTTTACTTTTATTCTATAAAAAACTTTCATTTAAAGAAAAAGCATTCTTAATCACTGTATCAGTTTTGTATATTTTAAGTATAATTATTTTTATGCAAAGATCATTATGGATTGCAGTGGCTATTTCTTTGCTAAGTTTATCATTGATTTTTATTCTAAAATCTGATAATAAAAAAAAGAGTATTTTTGTAATAATTACTATCTTACTCATAGTTATTAGTGTAAGTTTATTAATTCTAAATAGATACAATCTTAATAAAAATATTTTATCAAAAAGGGTAGAAGTAATTGAGAATCAGGATATAAAAGAATTAAGTGTGTTTATAAGATTATTGTCTTACGTTGAAATAATTAAGAAGTTAGAAGGTAAATGGATACAAGGACTTGCAATAGGTGATGAAATAAAAACCACCTATTTAAATAGATCGGTTATAAATATTGTAGATAATAGTGTATTGATCATTTTATGGAAATTCGGTTTATTTGGAATATTATTATTCGGTTTAATTTTTTTTCATTTTTTTAAACAGTTATTTCAACTTATTAAATCAGATAGGAATGACATTATAACAATTTTTTCTATAATAATTACTACAAGTATTATAGGACAAATTATTAACGGTTTTGCTTGTGTTATAATGATATTATACCATTATAACTTCATTTGGGCAATGTTTATAGCATATGCAGATAGAGCTAATGAATTAGGAAAAATTCAATTTGGGAAACAAAATACATAGTTTATTTAAACAAACTTTTATATACGGTTTAGGTAATCTATTAAATCAAGCTGCAGCATTTTTGTTAATTCCGATTTATACTGCATACCTTTTACCAGATGAATATGGTGTATTACAACTTTGTCGTGTTTATACTTCCATCATGATGATCATTTTATTAATGGGTATGAGCTCATCAATGTTTAGAGTTTATTATAATACATATAAAATAGATGAAAGGATTAGAATTAGAAATACTGCTTTATCGTTTTATATTTTGATCGCATTTTCATTTTTTTGTTTTTTTTTCCTTTTTAAAATATTATTTCCTTCTATTTTTTATTCTTTACTAGAAATTGAGAATAGTGTATTAGTATTTCAACTGATTGTATTGACCGTAATATTAGAAGGATTCTTTTCTCTCGAATTGGCTGTATTAAGAGCTGAGGAAAAACCACTAATTTATTCGATTGCGACATTTATCAGACTAATTTTCTATTTGACTTTTTGTATATATTTCATTATTTATATGAGATTAAAATATGTTGGTATATTGAAAGCTGGTATTTATTCTTTCACCTGTGGTGTCCTTTTTCTTTTACCCTTTACTTTAAAAAAATACAATTTTTATATCTCAAGATTTTTTTTAAAAGAAATATTAGTCGTAGGAATACCCCTTGCTATTGGTGGATTAGGTATTTGGGTATTGAATTTATCAGATAGATATATGTTGAAATTCTTATTGCCTCCTGATGTTTCCTTCCATCAAATCGGGATTTATTCATTAGGTGATAAAGTATCTTCTATTATTAAATTTTTATTAGTAACTCCAATAATGTTATCATGGGGAGTACTGATGTTTAAATTTTCAAAGTATGAAAATGCAAATCACATTTTCAGAACAGCACTCAACTTATTTGCTGTATTATTAGGTTCGGGATTTATCCTAATTTCTTTATTTGGAGAAGAAATCGTTCGAATCATATCATCTAATGAGTTATATTATAATTCTTATAAAGTTATTCCATATTTAAGTCTTTCAAAAGTTCTTTATGGATTAACCATTGTAATTTCTGCTGGGATAATAATTTCGAAAAAGTCAAAATATATAGCTATATCAAACTTAATTGCTGCATTAATAAATGTATTATTGAACCTAATATTAATACCAATATTTGGTTATATTGGGGCAGCATTTGCAAGTTCATTTGCTTTCGTAATCAATTTTTTTATAATCTTTTATTTTTCTCAAAAATATCATTATTTTCCGTATGACCTTAGGAGAGTATTATTCTTTTTTATAATTATAATTATTATTATTTTATTAGCCAATTATTTTGACGTAATTAATGTTTTTAAAGTACTATTTTTGATGATTTTTTTAGTTTCAATTTATAT
>Ga0272442_10009678_pt1 | contig 12010 bp, 6 predicted proteins | sample SSMForm2O_FD_200262 | JGI IMG/M metagenome (GOLD analysis project Ga0272442, IMG submission 200262) | Marine sediment archaeal communities from Little Sippewissett salt marsh, Falmouth, MA, United States - SSM-Form-2O | ecosystem: Environmental > Aquatic > Marine > Wetlands > Sediment ... | reverse complement strand
TAGATTCCGGTCCCGCCGCTGAGCACAGCCACCTGACGAAAGGTAGCCTTCAGTCTGTTCTTGCACCGCGTGAGCTGGCTATCCAAATGGCGGTAGTGATAGAACTCTCGACGCAGCGCAATCAGCACCCCATCGTCCGGATGGTAGACTTCCTTGTACTTCCCCATCCAGAGCAGCTCAGCTAGCTTCGTCGCGCTGGTCAAGTCGTTCGAGAAGTCTTCCGCGGCAATGTAGCGGTTGCGTACCGGATCGCAGACAATCAGTCTGTCTACGCACCGATCCAGTGTGCATTTCGCCCACTGCGCCATGTGACTCTCTTCAAGCATTAGATCCTTATCACCCACGATGCTTCCGACCTCCTGGATGAGCAGCTTCTCTGTCGTCGGCTTTCTGCATTGCCGCTCAACCTTTCCTTTCTCGTTAAGCACAACCATCGTGAACGTTCCGCTGTGGATGTCCAAACCGATAAACTTCTTCATGACGGACTCCTCTTGGTGAAGAGTTGTTCTGTTACTCCTTCATTTTGAGGATGTCCGTCTTTTCACACTACCAGGCGAGCACACGGATCGCTTCTAGTGAGGCGAATAGAGTCGATGAACTCATTGACTTCCTCTTCGCCACGAATGTATCTGGCCGCGCCGTGGTGGCCCAGATTCATGATAAGGCTTGCATCAGAGCCCTGAAGCTCCGATGCAAGCCGTCCTGCATCGGATTCGGGCCTATGAGGCAGTGACACACAAACGAACAGCACGATCAGCGCCATCAAGATGATTGCGACCTTCGCCGCAGTGGAGCCACCCCTGGGGCAAGCGAAGAACCCATGTTCCTTGATAGGCCGCTTCATCGTCTGACATGGTACACCTCCCTGCGAAATACCCACAAAAAATATCGGAGGCATCAGCCCACCACACGTACCGAGGTAATGGCTCGGAACACAGGAACAATGGCACACCCATCCTCCAATGTCACTTCTGCGGAGTCCCGCTCCCTCCCGTCGCAAAGCTTGGCAGAGCGAATCGGTCTATTCTGCCAGCAGAGCCGTACCTTGCACGGCTCTGCTGAATACGAAGTGAGTCGCACGATGACACCGTCGCCGCGATCGGCAGGCTTCACCGCCGACACTACCACATCCTCGTGGTCCACGGTGATCGGACCCTTCCCAGGTAGGGAGTGTCTTTGACCCATGATGGACTCGTAGGCGACGTGAATCCTGTTTTCCCGCCAATCACCTTTCGTGGTCATCCTCACCGCATAATCCAATGTGTGCTCGTCAGGATCGAGTCCCTTGGCAGGACAGGCCAATATGGGCAAGAAGCCGAAAGCCCTCTCCTTGGGAGCATTCCTGAGGCAGATCCACTCGATGATACCGTCAGGGCTCCCCGAGATAGACGCGGGTCCCCCCATGAGAACGGCCATGCCCGCATCGGTCCGTACGTCTCTCACATGGGCGAAGGTCATGGCGGGCCAGAAGGTCGGCGTATAGATCTTCACTGACGGCCTGTCTACAACGCCGCCTGGGACATCCATAGAGAGCACCAGAGACTGCAACGCCGTGGGGAAACGGCACGTGAGCGTTCTACGCCTCCCTGCAAAGCCCTGGATGCTCATCCTGATCCAGGGAGAAGCGTCGTTGAACCAGAGCCGTCGCGTCATGATTCGGCCCTCGAGGACGGACCGAACTTCAGCCATCAGAAGTCCTTTCTCCTCAGCAACATGGATCGCAGCCTTCTCGTCGCGTGCCCGACACTTCTCTTGGAAGGCGCCCCCCTTGTATTCGTGTCCCATACGCCACAGGCCACCTGAATCGTAGAAAGAAATCAGTTCGTTCCCCAAGCCGCTGAGCAAATTGGCAGGCCCTTCAGGACAGGACCAGCGCGTTATCGCCCCTCCCAGACTCTCATCCAGTTCGATCTCATAGTGGCTGCTCTGAACGAGGAGCTTGCCGTCCTCAAAACTCCATCGAGGCACCGAAACGGAAAAACCGGGCACAGCATCCTCGGCAGGATCCGTCGCCAATGCGCCGATCATCCTGTCCGCTCTGGCCTGCGCCTCGACGAGCCACGGCCGCTGCTCACGCCTCCACACTCTGTCTGGCGAGGTCCCTGTAATGAAATCGTGGTGATTGCTTACAGCTACCGTATGCCAGGCGTGATCCAATTCCTCGAAAAGCACTGGATCCTTGCACCTATCCTGGGCCACCATCGCCTTCTCCACCAAAAGGAGATCTTCTGTAAGCCCTCTGCAGCGCTGTTTTATCTCCGGCCGTGCCGCATAGAAACCCATCCAATAGGGATTGAGGTCGAGGTCCAGTACAGGGAGACGATTCATATGGCAGCCTACCAGATCCAGGTAGTCATCGAGTGCCGCATTGAGGGCAAAGATCCCCGTCTCTGCAAAGGAGGTCTCGTTATACCTGTCCAAGAGAGCGACGAGATTCTTAATGGGAGAAACGAAATCCGAGCCGATGGGACAGAAGAGATAGGGCGTTTTGCACAGAGGAGAAAGCTTCCTAGCCTGACGATTGATGCGCCTCGCCACAGACCAGCTGCCTCTGGAAGGGATCCCGTACGTCATGCCCATCCATCGTGCCACACCAAAGCTTGTAAGCATGTCGCCCTGACAATACGTGAAGGGATTCCAGTGGCACAACACCTGTGAACCGTCGGGAGACCTCCACAGAAAATCTGCCGTCCTATGCTCCCGCGACAGGACCTCGGCACTCGACCCTCCCAGGGGATAATGTCGAGGCAGCCTGAAATCGCAGCCAGGGAAGAAGGAGCCATCGATCCTCGTCACAACAGCCCTGTCGTACCCCAGGGACTGGAGTAAAGCAGGGAGTCCTGGCGAATGGCCGAAATCGTCTGGCAGGTAGGCGAGCCCCGGCTCCTGATCCATGCCATTCGCCCTCAGCCACTCCTGTCCCATGAGGTAGTCTCGAATGATCGCCTCTGAAAGGGGAAGAAGCGTGTCAGGCGTAGTAATACCACTTCCCGTGAGCCGCAGCCTCCCCTCGTTGATCAGATCTCTCATGAGACCGCGCATTTCGGGACGTCGATCCCAGTACATCTGCAGGAAGAACACACACTCTACGGAAAAGATTCTTCTGGGCTCTTTTGTCAGCTCCTCGAGAGCCTTGTCCAGAACGTGGCGGACCCTATAGTTGAAATAGCCTTCCGAGGTGAGAAGCCAGTTGGGATCCCAGTGGCTTGATTCACCGAAGACGATAACCTGTTTTGCGTGACCTGGAATGCCCAGCTTCTCTCTAAGCATCTTTTCGTGCTCGCGAGAACCTGCGCTACGTTTCATCGGCATCCCCTATTGCTGCGGTCCACCGAGTTAACCCGATGTTCTCACAGGTTTGCTTGCGAACGGCTTCAGGTTGCGTGGGAGACGATGTTTGGTGAAGGGAACCCGAGGACAGTGTGTTTGGAACACCCCGACGAGGGTGACCGAAGCAAACATCGTCTGATGCGTAAGATGAAGTCGTGCAGCAGGAATCGCTGTGAGAACATCGGGTTAAGAAGTCTCCATTGCACCGGTCACCTTCCGAGACCAAATCCATCCGTTTGAGTTGACAGCATAGCACGTCACAAACCAGGCTTGCGGACATGATATCGAAACACACCCATTGCCTTCGCCTGGCCCCGGCCGTTCAACAGACGCCATAGTCAATCTTGTCCCCAGAATCCCTTGCCTCTTCATGCCTTCGTGTCTTCCACATCTCGGATTTCGTTTTGGCAAACGAAAGGACTTATCGCCCAGGCCGATCAAAACGTGCCATCTTACTGGAAAGAGACATCACCTCACCGTGTAGGTCTCGCCTGCTTGGGTCTCGAACTGGAAAAGCGTGGGCTCGGGGGATTCCACGACCAGTTTGGCACCGCTCGATTTAATCTTGAGGTCCCCCTCGTGCCGAATGCTGCACACCTTGCCCGCGAGAGAGAGGATCGAGGCTTTCTTGAGTTGCCCGTCCTTCCACATCATTTCGACTTCGAAGCCGCCGCGGGCGCGCAGCCCTTTGACGGAGCCTTCCGGCCAGGCAGTGGGAAGAGCAGGCAGCAGTTTGATCTCACCGTTGTGGCTTTGAAGAAGCATCTCGGCTATCCCAGCGGTGCCTCCGAAGTTTCCGTCGATCTGAAACGGAGGATGGTTGTCGAAGAGGTTGGGCAGCGTGGATCTTCCGAGAAGACCCTGAAGATTCTGGTAGGCTCGGTCTCCGTCCTCCAATCGGGCCAAGAAGTTTACGATCCAAGCACGACTCCAGCCGGTATGTCCGCCGCCATGGGACAATCGATATTCGAGGGATTTTCGAATCGCCTCAGCCAACTCGGGCGTGTCGGAGAGAGTAATCTGATCTCCCGGGTGCAGTCCGTAGAGATGCGACATGTGCCGATGGCCCGGCTCCGGTTCTTCATAGTCCTCGATCCATTCCTGGAGTCTGCCCGTTTTCTCGCTAATTTGAAGCGGGGCAAGTCGGTCGAGGGCCGACGTGAGCTCCTCCTGAAAGGGTTTGTCGAACTCCGGCCCGATCGTCCCGGCGGCCTCGATGCAGTGGGTAAAAAGATCGTGGATGATTTCCAAGTCCATGGTGGCCCCGTAGGTAAACTGAGACACTGTTCCGTCCGCCTTCTTGAAGCGATTCTCAGGGGAATGAGACGGATTGGTGACCAGCTTCCCGGCGACAGGCGTACCTTCAGGCGCTTCCACTAAGAAGTCAAGTAGGAAGAGTGCTGCTTCCTTCATCAAGGGGTAGGCGCGCTCGCGCAAAAACGTCTCATCTTGCGTAAACAGATAGTGCTCCCAGGGATGCTGACAGAGCCAAGCCGCCCCCATGGGCCACACGCCCCACACCCCGTCCGCCGGCGTCGTGAACCCCCAGACATCGCTCAGATGATGAACCACCCATCCTCTGGCGCCATAGTGAATCTTTGCTGTTTTCTTTCCGGAGGCCACCAGAGATTCCATGTAGTCCACGAGGGGCAAGTGGCATTCGGACAGATTGCAGGGCTCCGAAGGCCAGTAGTTCATCTGCAGATTGATGTTCGTGTGGTAGTCACTATTCCACGGCGCGTTCATATGCTCATTCCACAGCCCCTGAAGATTGGCAGGCATGCAGCCCGGACGTGAGCTTCCCATGAGGAGATACCGGCCGAACTGGAAATAGGCGACCACAAGCCCAGGATCGTGATCACCCCGACTCACGGCGGAGAGGCGTTCGTTGGTAGGGAGGGATGCGCTCTCGCTGGGTCCCAGGTCCAGTTCCACGCGTCGAAAGAGCCTTCTATGCTCTTCCACATGACTTTCCAGGAGGTCCGAATAGGACTTGTCCAACGCTTCCATCTGATGCCGACACGCCCTCTCCGGATCGTCACCCCTGTAGGACGTGCTGGCGACGAGGAAAAGACAGACCTCGTCAGCGCCGGTAAGCGTCAACGTCCCTTCGGCGTTTTTCATCGTTCCCCCTTCGGGAACGGCAAGCAAATGGGCTTCAAAACGCATCCCGGCCGTTTCCCCTGTCTCGTGATGCTTGGTCCCGATTTGGCCGCGTAGAATAAGTTTGTCCCCGCCCTCGCTCAGGCAAACCAAATCCTGCTGCCGTTCCATCGTCAGCGTGAGATCCATGGACCCTGGCTTGCTAGCCGTGAGACGGACAACGATCACATCGTCAGGGGAGGAGGCAAAGACCTCCCGTTCGAAGGTGATGCCACCCGTTTCATAGCGCACTCGGGCCACCCCTGTATCCAAGTCCAGCTCTCTCCTGTAGTCCGAAACTTCATTGACGTGGGGAAAACGCAAGCGAAGGTCCCCAAGGGATTGGTAAGACTTCACCCCCATCGGGTTGCCCATCATGTTGGCTTGCGCCAACCGGGTCGCTTCTTCGTTCTTTCCCTGAAAAAGCAACCGCTGCACCTCGGACAAGGCCTCCAATGCCTTAGGATTCGTGGTATCCCTCTCGTATCCATCCCAGAGCGTGTCTTCGTTGAGCTGAATCCTTTCGTGGGTGATCCCGCCAAAAACCATGGCACCCAGACGTCCATTTCCCACCGGCAAGGCCACGTTCCAGGCGCTGGCCGGATGGCGATACCACAGCGTCAGCTTTCCTTTCGGGGGCTTGGCCTGGCCGGAAATCTTGGGCGTTTTTTCTTGGGAAGCCTCATCGTTGTTGTCCGCTTTTTTCGCCATCGCACTGCCTTTCTTGGTACCCCCCATGGCGGCCACGAGAAAAGAAGCCGCCAAGAAGAGTCCTAGCCGTCTAAGCGATAATGACTTGGAAACCATGGATACACTCCTTGTAAGAGGTGTTCTTTCAATTCTGTCCATTCTATCCTAAAGACCTCCTTTGCCTGTCCGAATAATGCAAAATCGGGCAGCAAGAGCCAGGCCGATCTTCTCTACGGATCGATGCGGTCTAGAACACATCATGGCTGGGACAGAACCTTGGAGTCCACCAGGTCGATGTCTAGCTCCGCCACCGCCGCGAAGAGGTTTCCATTGACTTCGGAGAGCGCTTCTAGCTTGATGTATCTCCCCCTCACAGGCTCTTGAAACGTCACTCTGGCGAGCTCAACCCTATTCGGCCAAACGCCCGAGGCCGCAGGATCCCCCCAATGGTCCAGGTTCTCCCGAACATAGATTTGGTACTTCGCAATCCTTCCGTTCGCCATATCCTGCCTAGGCAGGTAACGAACACCTCTTAAAGTCACGATTCGTCCCAAATCGATGACGAGATGGTGAGGCATAGACGGAGCTGTCTGTCCCCACTGGGTATGCCAAATCGTTTTCGGATCGTTGTCGATCGCCTTGGGCCCCTCGTAGCCGTCGGCCTCGCTGTCCACCTCCACGACCCGCGCCCCCAACGTCCTCAGAAGCGAGGGTTCCTTGAGGAGGGAATGAATTGCCTCCGGGCACAGTTGATGCGTAGGTTTGAATAAAGGGCCTGCCAGGTAACGGGAGAGGCTATGCAACATCTGTCTAGCTGCGGGACGGGACGCCAAATTCTCTCGAAGGTCCATAGTACAGACGAGAAGGTTCCCTCCGCCCACCTTCGCCTCAAAGAGAAGACCCAGTCTTCTATTCTCGAACCAGGTGTCGATGGGCTGCACGATGGGCCGCAAATTCGGAGGGAGTCCGTCCAAGACAGCCGCCGCAGAACCGTGAATCAACTCCCACCACTGCCAGTTCGTATGAAACTCCGTGGGAAACGCCTGAAGAGCCGGATGGCTTGGATCGCAGAGTATCCCCAACGTATGCGGGGGTTGTCCCCGGGTCCACGCCGTATTCCAGAAGATGGAGCTAAAGCCAATCTTGACAGGCGTGTCGACATCCTCAGCCGGAGGCATCAAGAGAACCGTTCCCCCGTCCCCAAGGCGCGCCAAGGCCCTTTTGTCCAGTCGCTCAGAGAGGAGCACGCCCTCTGGAAGGGTGGTATCCACAGCGTCAGGGAAAACCCAAAAATCCCAATCGTTCTCGGCCTCCATTCCGGCCAAAGTCACCGTGAGACGATACCGAGAAGGGGCCGCCAATGCCGTCAAATCGATCTCAATCGGTCCCAACTCCGTGAGACTCCCTGGATCGACTGAAGCCCTTTGCATCTCGCCCTTGAGCCTAATCTCTCCCTTTTCGTCCCAAACGCGCCAATGGGGCAACACGTTCTTCAACGACGAAGGTCCGAAATGGAAAACTTCAACCTGGGCTGCAAAGGTTTCGCTTGAAGTCCATATCCGTTTCCTCATTCTGGCCAGAGGCACAGTGGTGTCGCAAAATCTCCTGTATTCCTCAGCGTTCACATAGGGCTTGGGTTCCCAGAAAGGATCCAAAATTCCGACCAGAGCCGTGCCCTGTCCAGGGAAGTCGTGAAGATCCAAGAGCTGAAATCCACCCAGTCCTCGGGTTCGCAGGGCCGCCTCGATCTCCGCCTTATAGCAGAGGATCTGAAGCTTGCCTGAAGCCATGAGGAAATCCATGGCCTGACCGCCCATATGGTTGGCGGAAAGGGTGTCGCGGAAAATCTCGAAGTTCTTGGGCTTGAGAACGCCTGTGTATTTTGGGATCTCTTGAAAATTGGGATAGACACACCACTGTCCGATCTCATGGCTTACCACCGGAACCGAATACTGGGAAACGAAGTCCTCATAGTCAAAGCACGTTTCAGGGGGAAGCGCGTTGATCCGAGAGGCCAATCCTTGTCCCCATCCCTGGATCCTGGGCTTTGGCGTGCTATGAAACTGATTCTCCTGGAGCGCCGGCCATCCTGCCGCGCTGGTATAGAGTCGCCTGCTATCCCTCTTCTTGTACCGGCTCACCCATTCGCTCAGATACTCCCTCTGCCGTTTCCCCCCGGGCTCATTGCCGTAGGCCATCAAGGCGAAGGAGGGATGATTCCCATAGGTTTGAAGGATACGCTCCGCCTCCCTGTGGATCCATTCATCAACGGGTTCCCCGTCCCCTAAACGGGTCCATGCCGCACATTCCACCTGAAGATAGACGCCTTCCTCATCTGCCGCTCTAAAGGCCGCCTCAGGGGGACACCAGGAATGAAAACGCATGTGATTCAATCCGTGGTCCTTGATGACATCGAAGATCCGCTTCCAGTCCGAAACTCGCATGGAGGGATGTCCTGTCCTCGGAAAGATACAGCATTCCAGGGTCCCGCGCAGGAAGATCTTGCGCCCGTTGATGGTGAACTGCGTGCCTGCCGTAGAGAGTTCTCGAAACCCGAAGACCTCCCGTCTCTCGTCAAGGATTTCCTTCGAATCGTCGCCGGACTTCCGCCGTCTCACGCCAAGAGATTTGCCGGAGAGAGCCGCTGCCAGTTCGTACAGGTTGGGCGCGAATTCATCCCACAGCAGAAGAGGATCTTCCAGCTTATAGTCCACCTCGACCACGTCCTGATCGTTCCCTTTCAAGGGATAGGTTCTCAGCTTCATTTCGTGGTCCGCATCCTTTCCAAGGGCCTTCACCTGCAGGCTGAGAACAAGCGCCCTGTCGCGCCCAGACACTCCTCTCTGTTTTTCGACGTTTTGGACCCTGTCGTTCGCCAGGTGGACGGCGACCCGGATCTTCTTTCCCGGGACATCCGGGTAAATCTGGACATCCTCAATTCCTGGATATCCATGGGCCGTCAGCGCGAGATCTCCCACCATTCCATTCCAGTTGCTTTGGGTGTGGTCGGACACGCTATGGGCGTTAACGCCCACGTCGACCGCGAGACGGTTGTCCACCCTCACCGTGATCGTGTGGCGGCCCGGGGCCGTGTCCTCTGGAAAAGTGTACTCGTGCGGCGTGGATAGGCTGTCCTCGGATCCGAGACAGATATCGTCCACCCACACCCTCGTCACCCAATGGACTCGCTCCAAATGAAGTCGAATCGCCTTGTCCGACCAGTCCCCCGGGATGTTCACGTCCCGCTGGTACCAGGCCGCGCCCACGTAGTGCTCTTCCGGCTGGAGCCAAAAGGGGATCTTGACGTCGCCCTGCTTCCTATACTTCTCATACCGGGTGTCGGTGAACCACGATCGATCCACGATGCTGCCTGTCCACTCCGTCGTCGTGGACACAGCTTCACCGTACCCTTGGCTTTGAAGGGTGCCTGGCAGCTCAACGTCGTTCGGCAGCTTTGTCTCAAACCATCGTTCCCTCACCCCTACATCCTCGGGGTCCATGCGAAAGCGCCACGTCCCTGCCAGATTGAGCTTCACGTCGGCAGCCATCCCGGATGACGTCACGATCACCCACAGCCAACAAGAAAGCAGCCTAAAGCAAAACGCCCAGTTCAAGTTCATAACGCATCTCCCCTTCGGGCATTCCTTCATTTGCCCACAGTATACATGGCCCAACGCGGACGGCGATGCTGATCTCCTCCGAGTCTTCGAAATGGTCCCTAGGGACAGAAAGAGGGTTCGCGCTTCACGTGAATGAGTACTGTAGAATGGGAGACTGCGCATCCTGAAAGGAGTCGCCCAATGAAGTGTTTTTTTATTTGATACTGCTTCTATCCATGGGGCTCGCCGCCGCAACGGTCCCAACGGCCTCAGGAGTCGAGGTAAACATTGCGGATTTCGGAGCCAAGGGAGACGACGAAATGGATGATACCAACGCTTTTGAACGGGCGATGGAAGCGGCTGCGGCTGCAGGCTCCACCATCCGCCTCCCGATGGGCAAGTACGTCTTGACGCGTCCCCTAAAACTGGAATTTCAGCACTTGGTGGGACTCGAAGCCGGGGGCTGGAACTCCGACCACATTCCCATGCCGACGCTGATTGTGGGCCAGACGGAGGGTCCCACCATCACGCTAGGGACAGGTGCGTCGATCCACGGAGTCGCCATTCTGGACGACGAACACAGGCGGATGGATCCGCATCCCCCGGCTATTCAGGTAGAGGGACAGGTCATCCTCTCCAACGTTCGAATCCAATACCCCTATGATGGAATAATCTTCTCCCATGCCACTGAGAACGGCAGGTCCAACATCGAGAACGTGTTCATCGTCTCTCCCGGCCACGACGGCATTCACGTGACCATCACGCACGACATAGCCACGCTCAGGAACATCGAGGTCTGGTGCAATCTGGGCTTCAGCGAGGGAGCTGGGTTCCGTTTCAGACACAACGACGAGCTGCACGCGTCCCGACTCTTCGCCTTGGCATGCAGGACGGGTTTCGTGTTCGAGGAGGAACCTGTCAAAGTGAAACAAAAGGCCAGGGCAGGCACGTACGGGACGTTTGTGGACTGCTCGACCGATGGCTGCGACAAAGGCTGGCGCGTCACAGGCTGGGCCATGCTCAATGTGCTGGGAGGGGACTTCTGGAACCATCACGCGGGCATCACCCTTGAGAGCGAGTTAGCCAAGGTCAAAATTTGCGGGGCCGACCTGAGTTCCAACGGACAACCTGTCGTCCTCTGCGACGAGATCGCGTCTCTCATCGTCACAGGCTGCACGATTGGGGGTGCGCCCAACACAAAGGAACCCTACGTGGTCCTCAACGGCGCAAAGTCCGCAGCCTTGTCAGGCAACATCTTCGACGAAAGACGTCCCGCCATCTCCGTCGAAAAGGATGTCCGCCGGTGCGCCATCACTGGCAATATCTTTCCCTCATCGAAAGGGAACTCAGTCTCCGTCGACCGAGGGGAAGGCGCCCGCATCGCCATCTCGGGCAACGTCGCAATGGACGAATGAGTTCGCACCTGTTGCGGAAAGGGAAGCCAGAAAGTCCCCCAGGGAAAGGGACTTGTCTTGGCGGGTTCGGGGACGAACTTGAAGTTGCGTGATACGAACGCAGAAGAAGGAAGCCGAGGTCCTCTTGCGAACGGTTTGAAGACGGTTCCCACACCGAATGCACATTCGGACTCTGGGAAACGGCTTCACCGCGGCGGCGTGCATTGCAGTATTCCAGCGCGCCGCCAGAGGGAAGTGAGAAGAGGACCTCGGCTTCCTTCTTCCTGCTCGTATGGCAGGTATTCCGACCAGCCGAGCAAGAGCCGAGGCAAGTGCCTCCTTCTCTCGAGGAGAGGCCCGCACGGCCCCTTTCCGCAACAAATACGAGCTAGTTCCTGTTGCGGAAAGCGTCTATGCACGTGTCCAATGGGTGAAGAGAGCTGCCTTGGCGGGTTCGGGAAGGGTCCGATTGCCGAGCGAGAGTTCGGCTCCTCGGGCCCTTCCCGCCCTCGGAAGCGCGTATATAGACATTCAAACGCGCCGAGACACGAAGGGGCGACGAAGGAGCTAATGAGCCAAGGCAGGTTTCTCCTCCCATCGGACATTGGGCCACATTGCCCTTTTCCGCAACAGGTACGAGCTAGCCGTTATTGGACTGGGCCAGTTCTGTATCTACGCACCGCAGCATCTCGATCGCCAGCCTGTCCCGGTGCTGCACCGCATGTTCTCTGAGATACCCGCGGTGCCGCTTCAGGATGTCCTTAAAGGCGGGATGGTTTGCCTGGTTCCGCATTTCTCCAGGATCCTCATCCATATCGACCAAGGACTCCCTTCGGTCCCCTTCACTGTACAGAC
>Ga0272442_10009677_pt1 | contig 12012 bp, 3 predicted proteins | sample SSMForm2O_FD_200262 | JGI IMG/M metagenome (GOLD analysis project Ga0272442, IMG submission 200262) | Marine sediment archaeal communities from Little Sippewissett salt marsh, Falmouth, MA, United States - SSM-Form-2O | ecosystem: Environmental > Aquatic > Marine > Wetlands > Sediment ... | reverse complement strand
GGCTGCCGACAATTCTGTAAAAGAGTATTATATTAAGGTGGATGATTATTTACCGAGCCACAATGCGGAACTGGCTTCCATTACCTGGCGTGATATGCCGGAAACCTTTAAACAAATAGGTTCTCTGTATGGCTGGACAGGTGATACCATCCCGAAATTTTCAGCAAGTACTCATCTCTACTCGTTTAAGGTTCCTCCTGAAGCAGACGGTATTCCTGCCCTTGCGGCAACACCACAGGAATTAAATACCACGTTTACGATTGACAGGGCTTTAACTTTGGATGGCTCATTAGATGACAGGACTGTTAAAATAAATACAGTCGCTGAAGATGATACATCATTTTTGACTTATTCAGTTGTCCTTGAACCAGAAGAAGATGCATCGTCTGTTACCCAGCCGTGGCAGGCTGAGCCATTCTTCTCGGAAAGGTGCAACAGGGAACAATGGTCGCATTCCGCAATGGAAATTGTCAATGTAGGTACCGTGGACATCGACATGAGTAACTATATGTTAGTCAGAGGGCAGGACGAAGGGACACCTGCTGCGGCCCTTATGGATGACCTCGACCCGGAAGACTTTGCACCGGATGATGACCCGACTTCCAATAGTGGCGAGGACATGTGGGGAAGATACAACCATTATGTGCCCGGTTTTGTGTGGACATCGGATGAAGCCGAATGGCAAAGCGATCCCGGGAAACTGATACCTGACCCTGCTGTTAATCCATTTATACTTCCAGGCGATGTATTTGTAGCTGCTGCATTTAATGCCGATGGCACAGATCAGCACCACTGGATGATTGACGAGTTCGATGTATATTGGGGGTCAGACATCAACCTCTGGGGCGACACAACCCTTTACTGCGGCCAGTTAGACTGGATGGTAGGCGGGAACCCTGTACGTGGCTGGACTGACAATACCTACTACCTGTTTAAAATGGTAGAGGACCCGCTTGTCAGAGATTCGATCAAAACCGGGAAAAAATGGGTCGGCGACCCCAACGACTGGGATCTGATTGACGTATGGGGACCAGGCGATGCCAGTGCCTGGTCGATTGCCGGAACAGGCTTCTCTCAAACGAACCAATATATCAGGAAGCCGCATATATGGCACGGGAATCCTGAATATAACGGCTCATTCGGCACCAATGCCGAAGATTCGGAATGGATCATCAAAACATCAAGCGACTGGTCACAGCAGGGATACGGATGGCCATGGAATGTCAGGATGGTAATGAGCGGCATGGGCGCACATACTTTCGACCCGGTAACCTTTTATATGTCAACAGTCAAATCTGCAGTATATAGGGTAAGTGGTGGTTTTTCCATGGAAGAAGAAATTACCGGACTTAGTGATGGCACAACAGTCGCTGATTTCCTGCAGTTTATTGTCAAATTAGATGAAGACCAGGAGTTAACCGTAAAAAGCGCTTCCACAGGAGGAGCTATAACCGGTACAGAAACTGTGTTGAATGGCGATAGCCTAATTGTTGTTTCAGCTAATGGAGAAAATACGACTAAGTATATACTCGGTGTAACAAACGATTTGAGCAGCGATGCACTCCTTACTTCTGCAGTATATGACATCGCAGTCGATGGAAGTGAAGGCACAGTAAGCGGATTCGATATGGGCACTACCTTACAAGAAGTCCGCAACAATGTAGTTGTGCCTGCAGCGGCAGCATTAACCTGTGTTGATGCAAACGATTCCTGGGTAACGTATAAAAAGGTGAATTACGATACAACCATGGTCGATGTCCTGGCCACTGAACGGGTATTCTTCGAAGTCAGGGCAGAAGATTTCGTAACAGTTATCCTTTACCAGTTATTGCCTACTTCAGCTTCCAGCGATGCTTATGTGGAATCAATAGTCTATGCGGTTGACCAGGATGCAAGCAATATCATGTATGTGCCCCGTGGTACTGCAGTTGGTGTGTTCCTTGGCAACCTCATCCCGGCAACCGGGGCAACTGTTAAACTGGTTGACAAAAATGGGAATGAGAGGACAACCGGGCATTTCTATCAGGATGATAAAGTTGTAGTTACAGCAGAAGACGGAGTTACCCAAAAGGTTTACTTTATCTCAACCCTGCGCAGGGATGAAGATGACGTGCCCGACTACCTCGCTTATGTAACATCGGCTGTTTACGATGTCGACCAGTTAGTCATGGATATTTCGGGCGGTATAACAGGCACAACCAACCTGCAGGATTTCATCGGTAACCTTATACCATCGTTCGGGGCACAGATTGTCGTTATAAACTCACAGGGAGTTGAAAACACAACCGATGACCTCGACCAGGGCGATGTGCTGAAAGTAACTTCTGCCGATGGCGAAATCGTTGTTTATTACGCCATTACAGGTGACTGGACATCAATTGATGAATTATCGGATGGTGATATTCACCTCTATCCAAACCCGACTACCGGCGAAGTAAACATCAGGGGTATTGAAAACGGCAGCAGGATCCGTGTATTCAATTCAATGGGTGCACTTATCCGTGATATTGTTGCTGGCTCAAGTATCGAAACTGTTAATTTAGACAATGAAGCTACAGGTATGTACCTGTTCATTGTGAATGAATCGAGCTTTAAAGTAATCAGAGAATAATAATACTGATTAAATACTAATCAAATAAGAGCCTGTTCACCAGGCTCTTATTTTTTTCTGAAAAGTACACTATGAGGATCCTCTGTTTTATACTTTCAGTTTTTATTATCACTGTTGCATCTAATGTATCGGATGCGCAACTTGCCCCCTGGGAAGCAGTTTCGCAAATGCAAAAAGGCATTAACCTCGGGAATACCCTCGAGCCACCTTATGAAGCCGGGTGGAACAATCCAAAAGCAGAGGAATACTATTTTGACCTCTACCAGGAAGCCGGGTTCGATGTGGTCAGGATTCCTGTAAGGTGGGATAACCATACATTAACATCCTTCCCTTACACCATTGGCTCCGGTTGGCTGAACCGTGTTGAACAACTCGTTGACTGGGGATTGTCGAGAGGGCTGTATATAGTAATTAATTCCCACCACGATAACTGGATCAAAGAAAACTATAACGACGCCGATACGCGTGAACGGTTCGACAGTATCTGGAGCCAGATTGCTACCCGTTTTATGGATAAATCCGAAAAACTCATTTTCGAAGTCCTAAACGAGCCCCATGGTTTAACAAAACTGCAAAACGATGACATGCACCAGCGTATCATCTCGATTATCAGGAAAACCAATCCGACAAGGATTATTATTTTCCAGGGGCACAACTGGGGAGGCTCTTCTGAACTTCTTCAGGCAGCCATCCCGGACGATGAGTATGTGATGGGGTCTTTCCATTCATACGATCCTTACCTTTTCGGCCTTGAGGGCCAGGGAACCTGGGGGTCGGTGTACGATATCAATGAATTGCAGGATAAATTCATCTCGGTAAAACAATGGTCTGATGAAAACAGCATCCCCGTTTTCCTTGGCGAATTCGGGGCATTAAAAAGTTGTGACTATAATTCACGGATGAAACATTACAGGTACTATGTGCAATTTTCAAGGGAGTATGGATTCTCTGCATGTGCCTGGGACGATGGCGGGGACTTCAGGATAATGGAACGGCAACAAAAATACTGGAATGAAATAAAAGATATCCTTATCTACTGTTCTCCCCTATCGCCCGAAAACTTCAACCTGGAAGTATATCAGGATTCGATTATAAAACTTACATGGAAGAACAACGCCGCCGATAACGACAGTATTTTTATTGAACGGCGGAAATCGACAGAAACAACCTATCAGAAAATTGCTTCGACAGATGCGGATTTAACTGTTTTCCATGATGTTAAACCCGATACAAATTTCACTTACCATTACAGGGTAATTGCCCATTACAACGACAGCACAGACATTTATTCCCACCCGCAACGGATATTTTTCCCGGGCTATAAAATACGGGAGAGGGAACTTTTCCTTGACGAACCAACCTCTATCCCGGGAATTGTGGAAGCAGAGAATTTCGATAAAGGCGGAGAAGGTATTGGGTACCACGACAGCGATAAAAAAAACGACGGAGGCGCCTACAGGCCCGAAGAAGCTGTCGATATTTTTAACTCGGACGGGAATTATTTAATATTTAATGCCCTGCCGGGAGAATGGTACGAATATACGGTCGATGTGAAACACGAAAGAACCTACGATGTTGTGGCAAACGTTGCCTCGACATTCGTGGGTGGTAAATTCCTGCTGGAAGTTGGCAATGTTGTTTCCGACACACTTGAAGCAGTGGCATCAGGCAGTTGGGTCAATACTACCAGCGTGTCGACAAGCATGAAATTAAAAGCCGGTGAACAAATAATGCGCCTGTCCATTTTGAGCACGCCGGCATTCAATATCGATAATATAGTATTTGAACTGCAATCCAATTCACCACAAATTGCAACAGAAAAAAATAAGCTTGTAGCCTTTCAACCTGATAATAGTAGTTTAATTGTAACTAACAGTAATAACTGCATTATTGAAAAAATTAATCTCTACAATATCACGGGTTCAGTTGTAAAATTGGTTCAAAATAATGAAAGTAGAGTTGAACTTGCGATAGAAGGCCTACCCCGGGGGGTATATATCGTCAAGGCTTCTATTGGAAAAAAACACTTCACGAAAAAAATTATAATTCATTAATATAAATTGATTTTTCATTCCGAAAAAGTATCCAGGCAAAAAGTAGAAATACCATAAATACCAACCGAAATGAAAATAAACAGATTCCTGAGCTTTATAATAACTGCTACTGTCTTTTCACTTGCTGCAAAGGCTCAAAACGAAACATCGATATCTGAAATTACATATAAGGATAAACTTATCAACGATAAGAGATATTCTGAAATCGTTCAAAAATCGGCACAAAGGAATATTTTTAATATTTCACGGGCGCCGGCCGATTCCAATGCTACTGATGAAACAAAAGAACTTTATCAGTTCCTTATGCTACAATTCGAGGATCGGATTATCTCAGGACAAACACATAACTACTACAATCAGATAAAAAACCTGGCCGGCAAATCGCCATTGCTCCGTGTCCACGATTTCCAGCACTTTACCGAAGGGTATCCGTATTTATGGGCAAATGGAGGGCACACCTTCGGCAAACATGACGATGGCTCGGTCCAGGAACTGATTAACTGGTATAACAGCACCGGGGGAAAAGGGATTATATCCTATCAATGGCACTGGCATTCTCCATCCGGCGGGGAGGTAAGCACAAATACTTTTTACACCAGCCTGACCGATTTTGACATCAGGGAGGCAGTGAAAGAAGGGACCGGTGAATACAATGATATTATCCGCGACATTGATGATATTGCCGCGGAGTTAAAAAAATTCCAGGATGAAGGTATACCAATCTTGTGGCGCCCGCTTCACGAAGCAGGCGGCGGTTGGTTCTGGTGGGGCGCGCATGGCGCAGGGCCGTGCCTCGAACTATATGATATCCTGTTCGACCGCCTGAAAAACCATCATCATCTCCACAACCTGATATGGGTATGGTCAACACCCGAGGAAGATTGGTATCCTGGAAACGACAAGGTTGACATTATCGGGCACGACTCATATCCGGGCAGCCATAATTACACCCCGCAAAAAGAAGCTTTCGACCGGCTGTTTGATTTAACCAACGGCGAAAAACTAATTGCCATGACCGAGAATGGCCCGATCCCCGATCCCGGCGAGTGTTTTAAGCAGGACGCCCCCTGGCTGTTTTTTATGTCATGGAACGAGCTGACAACCGAGCAAAATTCAGTTAGCCATATTCAGGAAGTTTTTGATAATCCAATGGTACTTACCATTGAATCGGCCAATTACAAAACCGATAACCTATGGCGGAGCTCATTATATCCTGAAGACTGGAGACCGGGATATACCGACGAACAGGGGAGATTCCTGCATGACTTCTCTTATGCAGGATACCATCAGGGAGAAAAAGCAATCCCCGAAATCCAGGAAAACATTGTGGATGTTAGCAAGCCTCCGTACAACGTTGACAACACCGGTTCTGAAGATGCCACCACACTTATCCAGGATGCCATCAATAAAGTTGGAGAATCAGGGGGTGGTGTTGTTTACTTTCCGGCAGGAAAATACAAAATAAAGCCTCAAAACGGCTCAGATTATTCGCTAAGGATTTCGGATGAAAACATAATACTGAGAGGTGCAGGGGCAGATTCCACATTTCTGTTTAACGACGAGATATTTATGCGCCAAAAAAATATTATTCTCATAAAAGGTGAGGATAGCTGGTGGTTTTCGCAAAACGGGGCTGTTACAAATATTTTATACGATTTGCCCAATCCCACAAAGGTACTCCCGGTGGAATCTATGGCCGGCTTCGCAAAGGGCGATAAAATTATCATTGCCTCGGAACCAACCGACGAATTTATTGAAGAGCACAAGATGAGTGGAATCTGGACAGCTTCTGCCATCAAAGGCGTTGCCTTTTACAGGGAAATTGATTCAATCGATGCTACAAACAAACTGATTTTTATTGACTCCCCTACCCGCTATTTTTTAAAAACCAGGGATCATTCAAAAATATACCACGCAAATTCACACATACAGGAATGTGGGATTGAAAACCTCTCAATCGGGAACAGGCAAAGTGAAAAAACCGGTTGGGATGAAGAATCGTATTCGGAGGAAGGCACAGGCGCCTACGATGTGCACTTCTCTCAAGCAATACAGTTTAAATACAGTGAAAACTGCTGGATAAAAAATGTGAGCACCTACCGTCCGGATGAGAATGCTGATGATTTTCATATTCTTTCGAACTGCCTGCTATTAAACCAATGCCGGAATATCACAGTTGATTCCTGTTTTTTCCAGAAACCACAATACGAAGGTGGAGGTGGTAATGGCTACATGTACACTTTATGTTCAAACGACTGCCTGATAAAAAACAGCAGGGCAAATCACAGCCGGCATAATTACGATTTTAAGTATCCTTACAGCAACGGGAACGTCATCCATAATTGCAGTGGCGAAAATTCGAAATATGCCAGCGATTTCCACATGTACCTCAGCATGTCGAACCTGTTTGATGTTTTCACGGTTAACGGCGATTACTTAGAGTCGTGCTTCAGGCCGTATGGCGGCGATGCTATCCATGGTTACTCGTCGACACAGTCGGTATTTTACAATACAATTGGCGAAGCATACCATCCTCAAAAAGACTATATTGTGGAATCGCGCCAGTTTGGCTGGGGCTATATTATCGGCACCTCAGGGCAGGCTTATAACATTGTTACCGAACCGGTATCGGGCACAACGGGCGCATACAGTTACGACACATCGCCGGAGGATTTTGTGGAAGGGGCCAACAAAGGCGATGGATTACGCCCCTGGTCGTTGTACTTAGACCAGCTTCAGAAAAGGCTGGATGACAGCACAGCCCACGCATATAACCTCAATGTTGTTGTGAGGGATGGAATTACCCTTGAGCCTCTCTCATTTTGTAACGTGAAGATATATGAATCGCTGAAGGAAACCGGCGAAGACGGGGTGGCTTCGTTCACAGATTTACCTGAATCTGTCATTCTTTATATTGACAAAGATATGTTTTATCCGGTTGAGGCCAGGCAAATAACAATTTTTAATGATACCACGGTTACTTTTTATTTGTCGAGAAAGGAACACGATGTCAGATTCCAGGTTTTCAATGCCGTTACAACCAATGCAATATGGGGTGCATTGGTTACGGTTGATAGTATCGCATCAACCACCGGTTATTCAGGGGAAGCTGAAATGACAGTTTATGAAGGAGAACATACTTACACCATCCAGGATGAGGCTTTCCAGGCTATATCCGGAATCATAAATATTATATCTGACACAACACTGCAATTTTATCTTGTACCAACGAGTGCCAATGTTAAATTCAGGATAAAGAAAGGGACAACCCCAATTAACAAAGCAACAGTTATTATGGCGGGTGATACACTAATTTCAAACTCCCTGGGAATTGTGAATTTCTACAATCTCGCTGTGGGGGAAACGTATAATTTTTCTGTTGCACGGCAAGGCTATTTCAATGTAAACGGCGAATTTGTGCTTCATAAAGATACAACCATAAACATTCAGATGGAACACGACGATGTTTTCAATGATTTTTACACTTTTGATAAAAATACCATCCTATGGCCTAATCCTGTAAAAAACATATTACATATTAAATTCGCTACGCCATGGTTCTCAGGGAAAATCATAATTACAGATCTATCAGGAAATATTCTTTACCTGAAAGAGGTTAAGAATGAAATACTTCTCGATGTTCATATTACATCCTTCTCCATTGGTGTATATATATTAAAAACGATTAATCAATCGTCACAGGAATCGATTCTTTTTATTAAGCAGTAATAAACTAAAACCAAGGTGTAAAAAAACCATCGGGATTCCTCCGGATGGCATATAATGATGTTATTGATAACCCACTTCCTTTAGTGGCCTCGAAATATTGATAGGGTAGTTAATCGAAAAAATGGATATACCAGTTATATTCATCCAGAAGGAAATTATAAATCTGCTCCCTCTTGCCGACCGGATATTTAGCAGCTACTTTTTCGGCCAGGAATGCCGGATTATCCTTACGTTTGGCGACCCTTATCAAATCGTAAAACCTTTCCCCTTCAAAGGCCAGTTCCCGGGCTCTTTCCTCCAGTATCTGTTCTTCAAGGAAACGTTGTTTTCCAAATAAATTATCTGTAAGGTCTCTGTATCCAATAACTTCATTGGTGAACGGGTCATGCTGATAGATAATATTATAAATCTGAATTTCCCCCAGGCCGACACGCCCCCTGACTCCCCGCTGGAGCCTGTTATCTAAAAGCGAGTAGTTTTTGCCATTATTTAAAATATTTGCTGCGTTTCCAACAAAAGGAGTGATCATACCATTCCTCAGATAGGTCCACCATGTGTAAACTTCGGCCAGGTAAAGGTGGATACCACCCGCCCTGTAAATTATAAAATCAGCATCCTGGTCGTATATCGACTTACCAAGGTTAAATTTCCATACAATTGTATCAAACCCCTCCATAATATTATTCACAGTCTTGTAATCCTCATCAGCTCTGGCGTTTAGCATTTGCATCCACTGATTTCCATCAATATAACTACCGGATGTTAAACCACCGGTAATAGTATTTACATTAAGATATGCATACGATGTGCCATATCCTCTGTATCCATCACCCGGCGTCCCCCTGAAAGTAATTTCTGCATGGCTGGGGCCATTATTGTCATTCACTTGATAACCTGTCCAGACTCCCTCCCATTTTATAACGGCTGGCCGTGAAGGTTTTAACATATATTTATGTGGGGGAATAGGTGAAAATAAATCTTGAAATTCATTCTGTTGCCAGTTCGATTTATTAAACGATACTGTAAATATATGTTCTATATTGTTAATATCTGTAAAAATATTACCCCAGTTACCATAACCGGTATTGGAAGTCAGCTGATAACGTAATTCCTCGGTGGAATTATAAATAATTTGCTCAAAATGATAGGCCGATTGAGCCAGGTCTCCCTGGTAAAGGTATAGCTGGCCAAGCAAGGCATGATGGGCCCATATGTTCCAGACTGTAATTTCCCATGTATTATCATTATTATTGATATAATGATTTACTCCCACGCCGCCAGGTTTAATATCATTCTCAAGTTGGTTGATATACCTGTCGAGGACCATTTCCATATCCATCAGTTTTTTATCAAGTGTATCTGGTGGATGTTGATAATTATAAGTTGTATCGTTATAATACCCATCCACAGCGAAATCGATGTAAACGCTATCGATATACGTTTCCGGCGTATTTATAAATTCCTCAATTTCTTCCATGGTAACCAGGGATTCCTCAATATAAGGGACTTTCCCGTAAATCCTGACAGCATTAAAGTATGCCCAGGCTCTCATACATAAAGCTTCACCGAAAAGTTTGTCGTAGTTTGTAACCGGGCTGTCAGGATCCAGCACCTCAGGATGTTCGCGTTTCAAAACCCTTATAAAATTATTACTGGCTGAAATCAACTTGAAAAAGTTTGTCGGGGAAGCATATTTATTGTCTTCCGTGAAATTAAAATTATAGATTTCAACGAGGTCGGCTTCGGCATTTTCTGTAATTGTCAATAAATCGGCCCTTAATTCACCAAGGACGACCAATTGTTCAACCAGGTTCTGTTGAAGGCCGTATAATCCCATTTCTATCGACCTGTATTCATACCAATCGTCAAATAATTCGTTTTCTGTAACTTCCAGCTCCTGGACCGGATTTAAAAAATCTTTACAGGAAGAAAGGAACAACAATAATAACACCGGTATGGTTAAAACGGAATATTTAATAAACTTCGTCATTTTGCTTAACTGATTAAATTATAAACCTAACTTAATACCAATAATAAATTGCCTCGGTTGTGGCGTTAATCCATAATCAATGCCCTGGTCTATTTGTGAATAAGAATAGCTAAATTCCGGGTCGTAACCCAGATATTCAGACAAAGTAAACACATTATTGGCCGACACATAAAATTCAGCATTTTTAAAGGCAAGGAACTCATCAGGGATCGTATAACTCAAGGTAATGTTTTTAATCCTCATATACGACCCGTCCTCAATCCAGCGGGTTGAGAAATCCGTGTTCCCGATCGGGTCTTCCCATAAAGCCCTGGGGACATCGGTTTCCTGCCCTTCATACTGCCACCTGCTCAATATACGGGTACTTTGGTTGGCAAACCCGGTCATCTGCTCGTTCATATAACGTAAATAATTAAATATTTCATTGCCTGTCATAAACTGAACGAAGGTACTCAAAGTCCACCTTTTAAATCTGAATGAGTTGAGCAAGCCTCCATAATACTCAGGCGCTGCCGAACCGATAATTGTTTTATCGTAATCATTAATTACTCCATCCGGCACTCCACCAGGCCCTGAGAGGTCGCTGTATATGGCATCTCCTGCCTGGTAAGCCACATCCCTGTCGTTTATAAGGCCTGCTGCTGCAGCTTCAGCTTCTGTGGTATAAACACCATTATAAATATATCCATAAAAACTGTTGGCTGATTCTCCAACCATATTAACTATTTGTGCCCCCTCAAGCTCGGTAATTAATTTATCACCTTTTATTTCGAGTATTTCATTTTGCGAGGTGGAAATGTTTGCCTGTATATCCCATTTAAATGAGCGGCCATCAATAATCCGCAGGAAAGTATTTAATTCCCATCCTTTATTGCTTAACTTACCACCATTCTCAGGCCTGTAATCATAACCAAAATAAGATTCCAGAGGGCTGTATATTAACATATTGTCTGATGTTGAATTAAAAATATCGAAACTTGCTTTGAGCCTGTCGCCCAAAACTGCTACATCGACTCCAAGGTTAAACTGGCTGACAGTCTCGTAAGTTAACCGGTCGTTAGATACAGTAGCCGGATACAAACCGACTGTTTCACGGAATTTTATCGATTTGTAATAGTTTAATGCATTGGTTTCGCCAATATCATCGTTTCCGGTTTTCCCATAAGTTGCCCTTAGCTTCAACTCTTCGAGCCACGAAGTATTTTTCAGGAATGATTCGTTAGACAACCTCCAGCCTAAACCGCCTGCATAAAAAACACCTATCGGGACCTCCCCTATTTTTATAGTATTATCGGCATTATCCCCTATTCTTGAGGAACCGTCAAGCGAGATACTTGCCGACAGCAGGTATTTGTCTTTGAATGTATATGATATATTCTCATAGAACGATATCCAGTTCCATATCCTGTTTTCACCACCAAGTTCCCTAAGGCTGGGGGTGCCATCCTGAATCATTTTATATTCATCATTCTCATGGGCATTTTTTGTCAGGGCCCAGTCATATTCAAAGACATTATTTATAATGTTTACACCTGTAGTTGAATTCAATTTATGGTTGCGGCCAAAACTTTTTTCGTAGTTTAAGAAAATATTACTGTAAAATGAAGTAAAATCATTATTGGCAACTT
>Ga0272442_10009676_pt1 | contig 12012 bp, 15 predicted proteins | sample SSMForm2O_FD_200262 | JGI IMG/M metagenome (GOLD analysis project Ga0272442, IMG submission 200262) | Marine sediment archaeal communities from Little Sippewissett salt marsh, Falmouth, MA, United States - SSM-Form-2O | ecosystem: Environmental > Aquatic > Marine > Wetlands > Sediment ... | reverse complement strand
GGTCTCATGTTCCAAAAAGCATTGAGTAAAAAAATCGCGTATGTCATAGGTGAAGCATTCTACCCAGAAGGAGGGAATTACAACTCCATGCGATTAAATTTCTCATATTCTTCTGATGAAGAAATCGTTAAAGGCATCAAACGACTCGCTGATGTCATCAATGAAGAACTCTCCTCCAATCATCAACAAGAATCCTACGTTCCTGAGGGAGTATAAATCCTAATTGATAGATTTAGTGAATTCAAGTTAATCTACTCAGTAGGATTTAGTATCGATCCATAGAAAAGAATTGTTCCTGTTTCTTCATGTTGAATAAAGAAGAGAAACGGGTGATCTATATTTACAATTGTCATGTTTGGTATTGCTGTTAATGCCATGTTAACTGATGTTGCTCCTGCTGCTTCTGTTCCTTCTTCATTGACTTCAATGATTGCTTGATGTTTGACTTTCTCAATGAAAAGATTTTTTTGTCCATTCATACCAGAAAAATCAGCTTGTTCTGTGAAGGCTGTTGGCATTCCTAATGTCATTAAAGCATCCTTCAAATAATATTCTGTTTCAAGTGTAAACCGTGGCATAGCTAGCTCGAGTTTTGTAGGACTAAATTCTTGCTGCCATTGGCTAATATTATCTATTGAAATCATTTCTTCAACCTGTGAGAGAGTATGATTTTTTGGGAGGAGAATGATCATTGAAACATCATCTCCCTCATAGGGGAGTTTTACCATTTGAAACATGTCGGATTCTGTAAAATTGAGGGTGACATCAGAGAGATGCATCATAGGAACAGTTACAATTGATTCATGTGTTACATAGAACGCTTCATCTTGTGTATCATCCGTGTCAAATTGATGTGCCCAGGTTCCTTTAAAATAAATCGCATTGGTAAGAACCATCATGGTCAAAGGAGCAATATCAGTGGCTTTGAGTAGCTCATCAATCATCCCTTGTGTCTGTTCATTAACCCATTGGTTAATCTGATCTGCTGCTTGCTGGCGATCAGTGAAATCAAGATCAGTTGCTTGGGCCATATAATAATTCTCTAAAAATCTTAAATACTCAGGTAAAAAAGGAAAATTTTGCTGCTTCCAGACAGCGTTCGCTGTGTTCAATGTATATTCAATATCATGATTCAGGAGATTGTAGATTTTTCCAAAGGAACATAGCATGGTATCATCGTTTTGCTGGAAACCAAGAACCTCATACATTTCATCAGCTGTAAGATTCCGTGCTCCCTCATAAGTCATAGCAAGAGCAACAAAAATACTATAGGGCGAAAAGAACACATTCCCTTCATTTTCCATAGCTAGTTGTGCATACAAATTAAAACAAAAACTGTTCATAGCATTGGATAAATACGATACGCTTTCATCTGTTGCATTCGTATCAATAGCGTATCGTGCTTCAACTGGTCTTGAGAAGAAGAGCGTGTACACATACATTCCTGCAACTAGAGATAATATAATGATTCCAACTGCAAGAATCGTTAGGATTTTTCTTTGTTTCATACACACATCACAGATCTGTTACGTTCTTATGTGTATATATATCATATGATTTTGTTAGGTATTTACCAAATAAACCTCGGGTTGAGATAATGAAATGGTAATTTTTATGATGAAGAAGCTCCTTACTTAGTTGTATGAAAAAGATGACGATTCATTTGAAATTGAATCCTATTTTTTATCGTGTTATTAAACAATATGTTCCTATGGAAAAAATCGAATCCATAGATGTACTTGAAATCCTGAAAATTGATATTGAACAAGGATTTAAGATCATCTTATGTCGAATCGAGATGAAGGAAGGATACACGATTGATGATTTTACACTCCCAGGTAACTCTGAAATACTTTGTGTGCTGCAAAACTCTGGGAGAATCTTTACTGCATTATTGCGCGGTCAACCTCCCATGTCTCTTTTACAAAAATTTAAACATATTAGCGCAAAATTTGATACCAATGTCATATGGGATACACCTACAAGAATGAAAAATGATGAATTCGTGGTAACTGTTGTTGGAGAAGAGCGTACTCTGGAAAAAATCGTTACCTACATGAAACTTCTGGGATCAGTTACACAAATCAGTTGCACTTCGTCTTTTCTTGAAAGCTATGATATGTTATCGTTTCTTACGGATAAACAACGAAATATTATCATTGAGGCAAAAAAACAGGGGTATTACAAGTATCCTCGAAAAATCAATGCGGATCGTCTAGCAAAAAATGTTGGTATCAGTAAAGCAACTATTGTGGAGCATCTTCGGAAAGCAGAGGGACGCATCATGGAACATTTACTTGTTGGATATTAATACTAAATAGAAACATTCTTTTTAATCATACAAACTTATATAAAGAATCCTCTTATTTTATATGATGTGAGAGATGCATTGATTCTTCTTTTCAATTCACATGTTGAACTGAAAAGGAAAACGATGTCTTTTTCATAAAAATTACACCTCTTTAAAGCTTTGGAGGTAATTGTATGAAAGGAACAGTAAAGTGGTACAACGCAAAAAAAGGCTATGGATTTATCGAAGGTGAGGATGGGAAAGATGTTTTTGTTCACCGAACAGCAGTACCTACTGGTGAAGGGTACTTAAATGATGGTGATAAGGTAGAATATGAGGTTGAAGAAACTGATCGCGGCTTGAACGCGAAAAACGTAAAAAAATCATAAAACTTCTTCGTTTATACACTTATATTTTTCTAAGCTAACACAAAGAACCCAATCATGACTCCTGGTTTGGTTCTTTCTTCTAATAATTTTCCATTATGAAATACTGAGCAGCTGATACTGACTTCCCCAAAACCAAACGCAATACCTGTGTGAACAAAAGTTCGCCCCATACCTGGTACAGTACCTGACCGAGTTCCTGATAAGATAACATGGTCACCCTCAACAGTTATCATATATTGTGCAGGATGATTTTCAAAACATCCACCGACATAGTAGGTATCAATCACGGCCCAAGCACCAAAACCTCCTTGCAGAACCATGACAAATCCCTTATCAGGAGGTGTTATATTCGATGCTTGAACAGATAGACAAGCTGTTATGAAAAATATTGTAAATACAACTAAAGTAAATGTAACATGTAAACAATTAGCAAGATATTTTCCTTTCTTCATCTTCCACATATATCATTTTCCTCCCCGAACGTAAAGATATATTGTATACTCTATTAGATAAAACTTACGTTTATAACTGTAAAAAAAGGACTTATTGGAGGGGCCTGGAGAAAAAGCAGTTTGGGATGGGATGCCCCTAGAAAGCCTCAATCCAGACCTCCCCGAAGGTAATCAATGCGTTTTCTAGTATAAAAAGATATCTAAAAATGTATACACAGTATTCAAAAAATGCTCTAATACTCCTATAAAATTCATAGATTAAAATGATTTAATATTTCATAAAAAAATTCATAATTTCTTTCTTTTTTTTTCATCAGAACATTTTTCAAATAATATCATGTTCTTATTGAGAGGTTAGTTCCTATGGAGGTACACGAGGTCATCAAAAATAGGAGAGCATATCGATCTCTTAAACCAGTGAAAATAACTCAGAATCTTATTCATGATTTAGCATCAGCAGCGCAACTATCAGCATCCTGTTTTAATAACCAACCATGGCGCTATATTTTTGTTTATGAACCATCAAAACTGAAGCAAATGTTCAATGTTCTATCATCTGGAAATGAGTGGGCTACCCATGCATCTATGATCATTGCGGTTCTTAGTAAAAAAGACTACGATTGCGTTATTTATGATCGTGTGTACTATCATTTTGACACAGGCATGGCAACAGCATTTCTTATCCTTCGAGCAACTGAGTTAGGGCTTGTTGCACATCCTATCGCTGGATACAGCCCTAAAAAAACAAGGGAAGTTCTAGGAATACCGGATGAGTTAGAAGTTGTCACTCTGGTAATTGTTGGAAAAAAGAGCCAAACAATCAATCCTGAATTATCTGAGAAACAACAAAAAGATGAGGATAAACGTCCGGAGCGGTTACCTCTTGAAAAATTTGTTTATCATAATACTTATTAGGATGATTTCTTGAGCAGATTAGGTAATTCATCTAATCGTTGAATTATTGCATCACCTTGTACTTTCAGACCTATTACAAAACAATCAGCTGCACGACCTGCGGTGACATCATGTTCTGTATCTCCTATCATGACAACTTCTTGTGGTGTGATTTGTAATAATGCACATGCTTTATAGATGAGATCAGGTGCTGGTTTACTTTTTTGTACATCATCTGAAGTTACTACATGTTGAAAATATGCTTCTAAATTGTAATGTTTAAGAATCTGTTTCACACAAGATCGAGGACTGTTTGTGATAATTACTTTTGGATAAGATGAAAGTTGTTTTAGTGTTGGTATCGTTTCAGGAAATATCTGTATTTTCTCAATATGATTTCCAAATATTTGATTACAAAATGGTCCTATGGCTCTGTCAAGTCCTGCTCGATCCAGATTATCATAGAGATCATGACCCCAATAGGTGTCTATGAATGCTTGTTTTGAGAGCGGTTGTTCTTGATGGTGCTCTAATGCATTATTAAAGGCATAAAACCATGAGTCAAGTGAGTCGACAAGGACACCATCCATGTCAAAGAGGATTGCCTTGATTTTCTCTGGAAGTTTCATAGGTATGCAACGGTGCAACATCTGTTTTTACAAAAACATTCCGGCAGGGATAGGCGAACTTTTAAAAAAGAGGAGAAGTATGAATCTAGCGATGAAATCATATACTATTCAGTCACAACAGCGTAATGAAATGATTGATATCACCGATACTATCAAACATCATATTCAAGAAAAAAAAATACAGCAAGGGGCAGTAATTGTTTATGTTCCTCATACTACCGCTGGTGTTACCATCAATGAAGGAGCTGATCCTGATGTACAAAGAGATCTTATTACAACATTAAACAGACTCATTCCAAAACAAGGTGATTATCGACATAGCGAGGGGAACAGTGACGCTCATATCAAAGCAAGTCTTCTAGGCTCGTCAGTCACTATACTCATCGAAAACAATGCACCTCTACTAGGAACCTGGCAGCATATCTTCTTCTACGAAGGAGATGGCCCAAGGAAACGAACATTTTATATGATGACACTTCCAAAAAAATAATGTTTATATCAATATTACTGTAATCCTTTTATCGCTGCGACACATCCTTTACAGATATCTTTTACATCGCCTTTTATCTCAATATGTTCGATATTATCCTCATGGGTTTCACAGCAACAAATTGCACATTTTGCCATATACGTTTCACCTCTTTTTTTATCCTGCTCTGAAATCATCACAGGCGTCTTCATCTTCCATTGGACGAGCATGCTCTGCATGCGCTGGTTGAATACAGATTTTTTTTGTTGTCTCTTGCATTGGTTTCCCGCAACACACAGGTGTTTTTTCTTCTATCTTGACAGTTACTGTCCTTTTACAGGATTGGCATTCATAGGTCTTTTCTTCTACCATTTCTCTCACTTATACCATTTCTTGAATACGATTTATTATCATATTTTTTTGTTGATCAGTTAATTCCTGATCAAGCTGTGGATAGACATGTTCCTCTTCAAACATTTTATGTTTCATCAGCAAGATCTTCATACCATTGAAATCCACAGGGTTTTTTTGAAGAAGATTCCTTCTCATCACCCGCAATCGATTCGTAATATCATTATGCTCTTGAATCAGCTGTGGAACCATTTTATATCCAGCAGTAACATTATCAGGATCATAGAACACAAAAAGCGCTTTTTCCTCTGTAAATAAATGCTTATCTACAAGCCATGAGAACTCATCAAATACCTTCATTTTTTCAACTGTGTTATCATCAAGTGCTTGTTCAACTAGATTCAAATGTTTCACAAGTTTTCCATGATCACGAACCATAAGTTCAATTATAGCAGTTGATTTCATCTCGATAGATCCTCCCGATATTAACAAGTGTTAGTTACGCAAATGAGCTTCTATCTTTAATACCTTGTCATTCAACTCTATCACTTAGTAAACACAAAATACATGAAGAAGCAGCACATGCTCCTCTTTATTTCACGGGGAGTTTATGGATTTATTTATTACCACCTTCGAATCAGTAGCAATCTTACTTGGTATTGGAGTACTCGGCTTCATACTCATACAACGTCATATCCTCCCAGAGAAAACCTTGCAAGCGCTCTCACCACTTGCATTAGAAATAGCACTACCCGCACTCGTCTTTAGCAATATTATCACCCAGTTTTCTCCACAACAAAATCCAGACTGGTGGCAACTTCCAATTTGGTGGTTAGCATTCACAGCTCTTGCCGCGGGATTCACAGCCATAAGTGCGTTTACCTCAAAAAAAGAAATTCGTAGAGAATTTGCTTTATCACTGTTTTATCAAAACGGTATCTTCTTCCCATTAGCTATACTTACTGGGATGTTTGGAAGTGAATCCTCATATCTTACAGCATTATTTCTCTTTACTATATTTTACCCTGCTTTTTTCTTTAACACGTATCCTTTCTTTTTTGGACAAAAGAAAAGAGATATTCAATGGAAAAAAATCTTTCACCCTGTTCTCATCGTAACTATCCTCGCTGTTGCGATCCGACTCACCGGAACACATGTGTATGTACCAGATCTTGTAGTATCAATCACCCAGATGCTTGGAGCAATGAGCATCCCTCTGATTATGATACTTTTAGGAGGAAATATCTACTTCGATTATAAAAAAAGCGGAACAACTCTGTATACTAAGGAAATCATTAAATTTGTCCTTATAAAAAACATTTTATTCCCTGTCATTTTCCTAGGGTTGCTCACTATTCTTCAACCAAGTTACACAATAGCCTTACTCATCCTTCTCCAAAGTGCTGTACCACCAGTCACAGCTAACCCATTGATAACAGAAAGAGCAGGTGGAAACAGAGCAGTGGTAAACCAATTCCTTGTAGCAAGTTTTCTTTCTTCCTTAGTCACTCTCCCTGTGATGATGTTTTTATTTACCACCTTTTTCCAACCATAAGCATTTCTAAAAATAATGTGATCTCCATGGATATATCTCAACAACTTCGAGAACTACAATACAGCCCGATCCATAAAAAAATCGAGCAGCGAATCAAAGAATTCAAAAGGTATCAATATGCGTCCCACAATGATATCTTTTTAGAGCTTTGTTTTTGTCTGATGACAGCGAGTTGCCCAGCTGAACGATGTTTACAGATTCAACAAATTCTTCGAGAGGAATTTCTGCATCTTTCATCAAAAGATTTAGAAAAGAAACTACGCGATCAAGGGTACCGTTTTCCTAACCGGGCACCAAGAATCACTGCTGCTCGAAAGCAACTACCACAGCTCTCACAGCAGTTATCACAATCTTGTGGGAGAACTATACGAGAATGGCTAGTCGAAAATATCCATGGTTTAGGCTATAAGGAAGCAAGTCATTTTTTAAGAAATATCGGATATGATGACGTTGCTATTATCGATGTTCATATTCTTCGTATTCTTGAGAAACATGGAATGATTTCTGCACCAAAAACACTTACAAAAAAACGATATTTAACCATTGAAAAAAAACTGGAAGAACTTGCTGATCACACAGGTCTCACTCTTGCAGAGCTTGATCTTTACCTCTGGTATATGCAAACGGGAAAAATACTAAAGTAATATGATTCACGCTGAAAGTTTCACTCCAGCAATCGCGTTTTGTCCCACAGCAACACAACCATCTCCATTGGGAATATTATTATGGACGAGAAGAGAGAGACCATGATGATTGACTCGCTGCTGCACCATTTCACATATCGGGATGTTATAGGAGACTCCACCAGTGAGTCCAATCGTTGAAATATTTTTCGTGTCTGCTGCATCACAAGCAACATCAATCATTGCATCCATCAGAGTTTTTACTACAGAATACGCAAGATCTGCTTTTTCTTTTTCAGAAAGTTTTGATGTTTGATAGGATGAGAGTTGTTGAAAGAGATCAATACTGTTGATCACTCCATGGTTTAATGAGCATTGGAAGTCATAGGTTTGGGTTCCTTTTGCAAGATATGGTTCAAGTTTCATCGCTGGTTCTCCATCATAGGTTCGTTTCATACAAATACCTAGATAACAGGATACTGCATCCAGAAATCTCCCAAGGCTGCTACTGATTGGTGAAGTTTTTTGTAACTGCTGGAGGACATGTATTTCCTCGTCAATGAAATAACCTGTTTGTTCATCCCCATCTAATAACGCAAAAACTAATCGTCTTGGATCATGGGTTGCTTGGTCACCACCTAACAAGGGAAATGATTGAAGATGTCCGACTCGTTTATAGCTGTCAAACTTGCTATGAAGGATTTCACCTCCCCATAACGTCTCATCTGCGCCATATCCAAGACCATCAATGGAAAGAACCATGCTTTCATCTACTTGATTATCAACAAGTAATGCTGCAGCATGTGCCCAATGATGTTGCACTTCAATCAAAGGAACATCATAGGTTTGTGTAAACTGTTCAGCTACGGTGCGTGAACCATAGCCTGGATGAAGATCAGCAGTAACCGCATCAAGCATGGGTTTTGACATTGTTAATTTCATTAAATGTTCTAGGCTTTCTTGGAGAAACTCTACCACTGAGTAATATTTACTATTGCCAATATATTGGGTCATATACACGATTTTTTTATGTGATAATGCACCGCAAATATGTTCACCAGCGCCTACACAAGCAATGGTTTTCGTATGCGGAACAGGAAGTGGATCAGGAACATAGCCTCGTGATTTCCGTAAAAAAAAGGTATGGTGCCGCCAGGGTTTTATCACACTATCATCAATCCGATGTAGTATGGCACGGTTATGAAATAGATAATAATCTGCTTGTAATGCAAAGGCATCATCATTATTGATCAGCATTGGTTCTCCAGGTACATTAGCTGAAGTCATCAATAATGCATCCGCGTCGATATTTGCAAATAAACGATGATGTACACCCGTATAAGGAAGGAAAACACCAATCGTGTTTAACCCTGGAGAAATCATGTGCTCATCACAGATTTTTTCAAGCGTTACCACTGGTCGTTGAGAACTCGTTAAAAGTTTTTCTTCAAAGGTATTTATTTTCCCATATTTTTTAACAGCTTGAATATCACGAGCCATAATAGCAAAGGGTTTTTGAGGACGATGATACCATGTTCGAAAACGAGGGATTTGATCTAATGTGCAACAGAGATGCATACCCCCCCATGATTTCATAACACCGATGGCACCATTTTCCAAGAAATGGGCAAACTGTTGAATAGGATTCTCCACATCAATGGGCTCTCCTTCACTGTTGTACACTGACATGGCAGGGCCGCATTGTGGACAGGAAATCGTCTGCGCATGATACCTTCGATTACTTGGGTTTTCATACTCCAACTGGCATTGTTCACAAAGCTCAAATGGTTGCATTGCAGTGCGTTCACGATCATAAGGAACATCATCAATGAGGCTAAAACGTGCACCACATACTGTGCAATTTGTAAACGGATATCGATACCGACGATTCTTTGGATTATTCATCTCCTGAATACAGTGATCACACACTGCTACATCAGCAGGAATCCGTGAATGACGTTGACCCGTATTGCTATGAAGAATCTGAAATTCATCATACTTCTTGTCATCCGGTATTCGCTCAACACTGTCAATAGAAGCAATCGATGGAAGATGCTTGTGTAACACGGTGAGAAACTCATCAACATCACCATCAATAGCAACTTCAACCTCTGCGCCTTTATTAAGCACATAGCCATGACGATCAAGCATGGTTGCGACACGGTACACGGTAGGCCGAAAACCAACTCCTTGAACGATACCTGAAAAAATCAGCTTAGTCATTCTTCTACAATCAGATCCTTTGAATATTTATCAGTATCAGCTAGTAAAAACTCATCACTCATGCTGATACAGTTCACGGGACATACATCGTTACATTGACTACAAAAACAACAACGAGCCATTAAAAATTTCACCTTTTTTTCCTCTGGCTTGAAGATAATAGCATCAGTAGGACATACCTTGATACACAGTTTACATCCAATGCATTTGTCTTTATCATAGGCAATTTTTCCACGGAAGTTCGGTGGTGTTTCTACTGGTGGAATGAGTTTTGCTTTCCCCTCACCAACATTTTGTAAAAATTTTGTTGTATTTCCTGGAGCATATTTAGCTGGAAACTTATTTGTATGAGGCCTTTTAAACATTTGACCAAGTAATGTGGGAATCATGACAAATCTCATAACTGCATCAACCTCCGTGTTTTTTCAATGCTATATCGATGTAAATCTTCACCTGTAAGTGTTTGTTTGTGTTTCTTTTGAATAACGGTAACTCGATTGGTACAACTCATACATGGATCAGTTGAGGCAGCGACAATAGGAATATCAGCGATTTGTTCACCGAGTAGCATTGGTATCCATGGTAAAATATTATTATATGTTGGAGCTCGAACCTTCCATGAGTATGGATGCTCCTGACCTGTGTATTTTGTATAATGAATGACCTCACCACGTGGTGCTTCCATACGGCCAACACCTTCACCTTCAACCTTTTTTAACGTGGCAAGTAGCTTAGCGATTTTTGGTTCAGCAACGATGTCTCCCTCGGGCATATCAGCAATACATTGTTCAATAAGCTCGATGGATTGTTTCACTTCAAGCAAGCGGACAATGATCCGGTCATAGACATCTCCATTGACTTCACCAGTTAAGACATCAGGGGTGACATAATCAAAGTCAAGATCTCCAAAGGCAAAATAGGGTTGATCAAGCCGGACATCCTTTTTTACACCCGAAGCTCGAGTCGTTGGACCCACTGCACAAAGCTTCAACGCATCTTCTTTGGTAAGAATACCGCATCCTTGACTTCGTAGTTTCACTGTTTTATCATCAAGAAATGCCTTTTTCAATTTCTTGAAACTCCCCTTCAGAAACTCAAGCCCCTCAGTAATAGTCGGATGCATATCTGGGGTAATATCTCGACGGACACCCCCAATCATCGTGATAGCTTTTGTTACTCTATTTCCCGTGAGATACTCAGTGAGATCAAGGGCTTTCTCTCGAACCTGCCACGTAAGAAACAGGACAGAGTCAAAACCAATTTCATGAGCGGCAACACCTGCCCAGAGTACATGAGAACAAATACGCTCAAGTTCTGCATGAATAACTCGCAGATATTGTGCACGAAGCGGAACTTCTATACCTGCTACTCGTTCAGTAGCTAACGCAAACGCCATAGGATGACAATAGGAACAAATCCCACAGATACGCTCAGCAAGATATAAGATTTGAACAGGATTGCGTTGCATCCCTGTCCATTCAATCGTACGATGCACATGGCCAAGAGATACATCAACATCAACAATGCGTTCACCATCAATGGTGAACTCAAATTGTACTGGTTCTTTTAAAGCAGGATGAATCGGTCCAATCGGTATCTGATAAGTGGTTTTGGAGAGTTGTTTACTCATAGCTTATCCCCCTCATGCAAATTACGAACCATTTTTCCTGGTCCTTTCTCATCTTTTCTCCAGGGATATACTCCCTTTGGGAAATCATGAGAAATAAAGGCTCTCTTGTCCTTTGGAATTCCTTTGACTTTTATGCCAAGCATCTCTTGTTTTTCTTGTTCAGCGATGAGTGCTCCGGGTATCAAATCTGTTATTGTTTCTATTTCAGGCTTACTTTTTGGTAATGAAACCGTCATGTTTAATGATAATTCTCTGCCTCGTTCTCCATGAAAGAGAGAAAAATGATGGATGATATCAATTGTTTTATCCTGATCATACCCTGATGAGACTGCAAAATGAGGATATTCATCAAAGGTGAAAAGATGTTTGACTGCTTTCTTATACACGCTGTTATCAATGGTAAACCATACATAGGTTATTGTTGTCTTCTCTTTTCCTCGCGTTATTGACTCAATGCGTGTGTTGGTGACTTTTGTTTTAAATTCATCTTTGAATGATTTCAGTAGT
>Ga0272442_10009675_pt1 | contig 12015 bp, 16 predicted proteins | sample SSMForm2O_FD_200262 | JGI IMG/M metagenome (GOLD analysis project Ga0272442, IMG submission 200262) | Marine sediment archaeal communities from Little Sippewissett salt marsh, Falmouth, MA, United States - SSM-Form-2O | ecosystem: Environmental > Aquatic > Marine > Wetlands > Sediment ... | reverse complement strand
TGCCCTTCTGAAGAGGATGAACCTGATGAGTTAGTTAAACCGATCTGGTCGTTCACCGCCATACCTACGTTTACACTCTCACCAACCATAGCATATTATCAATGGTTGGGCGAATGGGATAGTGATGGTACAGAATGGGGGGCTGAAAAGCTTTGGATCGTAATCAACGAAGAGGGAAAACTGGATGTGCACTGCTTTGTCAGAACGATTTTGTTTCCGTTCTATATAGGGCACTTCACACCCACGATGCAGGATGGCAGCTTTGTAGGGGAGCTTGAGTTCGATGATCACTCTGAGACCATTAGCCTCACACTCTCTGAGGGGACCATAACTGCTGTCAGGACCATGGATTACGGGAATGGCACAAATGAACAGACGTCCCACCTGGCCATGACAGGGTCGATTGTATTGACAGACTCCAACTATGTCGAGTCATATGCAGCATCCTGGTTCAAGATAGGTGACCTGGGCAGGGTCAAGAGCCTATATATCAGCCAGACCGACCCCAATCGCCTTGACGTGCATATATGGGGTAATTGCATACCGACACCATGTGACTGGGATACCCACTCTGTATACTTCAGCCCATCTGGTTCGATCAATGTCGAGTTCCAGGATGGGAACTATACTAGGAGATTCGAGCTGTTACTGAACCTTGACGGGGAGCTTGAGGTCTATTGGGAGTTCGAACATTCTGGCGGTGGGATCTCTGCAGGGGTGGAAGAGTTCTTCAAATTGATCTATCTATGATTATCCTCTTTTTTTCTTTTTATTTAGCATGACAAGAAGAACACCGAAGAACACTATGGATACCCCTATCGTCTTCTGGAGGTTCAGGGACTCATTGAGGAAAAGTATTGCCAGGACGCTGATCTGTATGAGCATCGTGTTCTGGAGTATTGACTGCTCATAGGCCTTAAGCGTCCCAAGAGCATGGTTCCAAAGAAAGAATGCAAAGGCAGTGTTCGCCACCGCCAACCACATTATTATCATCATCCCATTGAATGATGGGGGACTGATCCCACCTGACACCGTCGCACCGAACATCAGCATCAGGGAGCCTGAGAGCATGGATAGTGATGTCATGACCAGAAGATCATCCTCGGATGCCTTCACCACCGACCTGGTGAGCACCATGTAGCTCGCCCACCCTATGCCAGATATCAGTGTTAGCGCTATGCCCAGCTTCTGGTCGAATTGCAATCCCTGCCCCTGAAAGAATACTAGCACCCCTACCAAGGCAATGGCCATACCTGCCACCTGTCTCTTAACTGGGAACTCGCCAAGGAAGGACATGCTGAATATCAGCACGAATATGGGAGTGAGGTTGAGAATGAACGTCACTGTTATCGCCTCAAGGTAAAATAGTCCGTAGAACTGGAGCCCCTGGGCAAGGAAATAGCCGCAAAATCCTAAAACAACGTAAAGAGCCAATCTTTTCCTGCCAATCGCATTGAATGCTTCCCTATGGCGGTGCAAGGCGTAGAAAAGCAGTATCAAGGATGCAAGGACGTACCTGTATGCTGCGAAGGTCATGGGCGATATCTCATCAAGCCCCATCTTGATAAAGATGTATGAGGAGGACCATAGGAATGTCACTAAAGTTGCCTCTAGAATGGCAACAGTTCTATTTGAGGGCATTGGTAACCATAATTGTGATGAAGCTTAAATATTTAATGTGCATGTGTCAAATACATATCATCAACTTGGTCATTTTATACCATCATACATCTCTTTTGCAAATGCCGCGGCTTTCTCTAAATCATTCTCGTTCGGCCTGCCCTTGTTCAGTCCCCCGAAGAGGTATCTGGCGAAACTATAGTCCATGAAGCCTCTGCACTGGAACTCGCCAACAATGCCGAATCCCTTTGCAGTCAAAGCGCTCTTGAGGGAATTGTGCATTCTCCTGAACGGGAAGCTTGCTGTTGAGAATATGAAAGCTTTGTTGTTGCTGCAAGCTTCCAACCCCTCAACAAGACCGAGAATCGCCTTGTGATGGCTGCCGTTATAGATCCCTGAACCGAATCCCACCAGATCATAGCTGGAAAGGGATGATTTCTCAACATCCATTGGGCCCTTAAGCTCTGCATCGATCGCATTGGCCATGGCACTGGCTATCTTCATGGTGTTCCCATGGTGGGGGGATATGCATATAATCAAGGCGTTTGGATATACCATGATAATTAATAATATTTATTATTTAAGAGCTTTTCATTCCATTGCCCCTTTTTTCCCCATCTCTAAAGCATCATTAGCGAGCATACCACAACATTTATAAGCGAACATTCTTACCATGTAACCAAGATGATTCTTTTTTTAATCATCGACCGAGGATGGCCATGGGCCATTGAATGAAGGATGAGGTGATAAAGGATGTTAAAGAAGTTTGATGTCCCAAAGGAGATCGTAGAAAAGGCATATGAGGCCTTGGAGCTCGCTAGGGACACAGGCAAAGTCACTAAAGGCACAAATGAGACTACCAAGTATATAGAGAGAGGAACATCAAAGCTTGTTCTCATAGCTGAGGATGTTACCCCTGAAGAGATTATTGCACACCTTCCATACCTATGTGAGGAGAAGAACGTACCATACCTGTACGTGCCAAGGAAGGATGAGCTTGGACACGCTATAGGCATAGAGGTACCGACAGCTGCAACAAGCATAGTAAAGGAAGGCAAGGCAAAGAATCTTGTGGCAGAGATTGTCACGAAGGTCAACGAGCTCAAGTGATTTTCATGGCTGATGATGATTTAGGAATTCCAGCCGAGGTCATTGATATCGTGACCAGGACTGGTGTCACAGGAGAAATATTCCAGGTCAAGTGCAAGGTCCTTGCAGGTCAGGATTCTGGCAGGATCCTAACAAGGAATGTCAAGGGTCCAGTACGTAAGGGCGATGTTCTCATGCTCAGGGAAACAGAGCGTGAGGCTAAAGAGATTAGGACACCCAGGTGATACACGTGCCTAGGAAGAGTAAATGTGCATTTTGCGGGGAAGATATCGAGCCCGGTACCGGGACAATGTATGTCCGAAAGGATGGTACCGTCTATTACTTCTGCTCCAAGAAATGCCAGAAGAACTTGCTGGTTCTTAAGAGAAAACCCAGGACAACGCGTTGGACTGCTCTGTACAGAAAAGAGAAGGAACAGCGTCTGAAGCAGTAAGGGGGTTTTTCATTTGGCAGTAGAGAGGACACTGATCATTCTCAAACCCGATGCCGTCGTTAGGGGGCATATGGCTGAGATTATAAAGAGATTTGAACAAAAGAGCTACCGCTTCGTTGGAATGAAGATGATCCAGTTTACCAGAGAGGTCGCTGAGAAGCATTATGCAGAGCATGTGGGAAAATCATTCTTTGACTCGCTTGTCTCATACATAAGCATGTGCCCAGTGGTCGTTGCCGTGGTCGAGGGAGAGGAAGCCATATCCGTCACAAGGAAGATGGCGGGGGCGACACACCCTCTGAAGTCTGAGCCAGGAACGATAAGGGGCGACCTAGGTTTCGTCAAGAATGACAACATGTACAACGCGATCCATGCCTCGGACTCGCCCGAGTCTGCAGAGAGGGAGATCGGGATCTACTTCAGCCCAGATGAAATTTACACGTATGACGACTCCAAAAGACTATGAGATGATGTGATGATACGCCAACCGATTGTAGCCGTTCTTGGTCATGTGGACCATGGGAAGACAACGCTCCTTGACAACATAAGGGGCAGCAAGGTTGCAAGTCGGGAGGCAGGCGGCATCACACAGCACATAGGCGCCACGGAGATACCAATCGATATTATCAGGAACGTCTGCGGAGAGCAGATAAGCAAGCTGGATCTGGGAATACCGGGCCTGCTCTTCATAGACACCCCGGGGCATGAGGCATTCACGACATTGCGTTCAAGGGGCGGAAGCCTAGCAGACATCGCAATCTTGATAGTGGACATCAACGAGGGGTTGCAGCCCCAGACAATTGAATCCATCAACATACTCAAGCAGTTCAAGACGCCGTTCATAATAGTCCTGAACAAGATCGACAGGATACGCGGATGGAAGGACACAGGTCCAAAACCTTTCATGAAGAGCTTCAAGGAGCAAAACGAGGACGTGAAGAGGGTCATCGACGACAAGATATGGGATTTTGTTGGAAAGTTCTACGAGTTCGGATTCGAATCCCTGAGATTCGACCAGATCAAGGACTTCACGAAGAACATAGCTCTGGTGCCTGCATCGGCAAAGACGGGCGTCGGAGTGTCGGATGTATTGATGCTCTTAGCCGGACTTTCCCAACGCTTTTTGGAAAAGAGGCTTGACATAGATCAGGATGGACCCGCCAAGGGCACCGTTCTGGAGGTCAAGGAGGCATTGGGTTTCGGCATGACTCTGGATGTCATTGTCTATGAGGGGACCTTGCGCAGCGGCGACATAATCGTTGTCGGCGGCAAGAATGACATCATACAGACGAAGATAAGGGCGCTTTTGAAACCTAAACCGCTTGACGAGATACGTGACCCAAGATTCAAGTTCGACACCGTTGAGAGTGTGACGAGCGCCGCCGGTATAAAGATCGCTGCCCCCGGGTTGGACGAGACGCTTTCCGGGTCTCCCTTGATAGTTGCCAAGGGGGATGTTGAGGAGGCAGGCCAGGAGATCATGGACGAGATGTCAAAGTTCAGGATCAGAAGGGACTCTGTCGGCGTTATCGTCAAGGCAGACACATTGGGGAGCCTTGAGGCCATAGTCGGGCTACTGAAGAACGCAGACATCAACATACGCAACGCGGACATAGGCAATGTCGGCAAGAGGGACCTCGTGGAAGCCATATCCGTTTCAGAGAAGAACCCGTTCGATGCGATGATACTTGCTTTCAATGTCAGTGTACCAGAGGAGCTGGAAGAGGTCGCCAAACAAGCAGACATACCCATCATACGATCGAACATAATCTACAAGCTTATAGAGGAGCATGAGGAGCTTGTAAAGTTGCGGAAAAGGGAGAGCGAGGAGAGAAAGAAGATGGGCTTGATAATGCCCGGCAAGATACAGCTGATGCCCGGATATGTCTTCCGACAGACCAAACCCGCCATCGTTGGCGTTGAGGTGCTGGGGGGAACGATAAGGCCGAGACTGGACCTTATCAATGAGAAGGGCGCCAGGGTCGGGAGGGTAAAGGCCATCAAAGAGAAGAACGATTTCCTCAAAGAGGCAAAGATGGGTGACCAGGTCGCAGTGTCAATCGATGGTCCAACGGTCGGTCGTCAGGTCCATGAGGGCGAAATTTTATATATTGATATGCCCAAGTCCAACATTGATAAATTAAAAGAGATTGATATATCTCCCGAAGAGGAAGAAATAGTTACATTTTTATCTAAATTAAAGAAAAAAGACTTATTTGCAGGGTGGATAAATGGAGATTAAGTTAGTGATTTCATTTCCTGATGGAAAAACAGAACAAAAAGAATTGAAAGGCGAGGAGGCCGAGAGGTTCATCGGATACAGGATAGGAGAAAAGTTCGATGGCAAATCGGTAGGATTATCTGATTCCCTGATAATTACAGGAGGCTCCGACAAGGACGGATTCCCCATGAAGAAAGGGGTCTACGGGTCCAGGCGTGAGAAGCTCCTTCTTGCCAGTGGTATAGGTTACCATCCAAAGGACGATGGTGTTAGAAAGAAGAAGCGTGTGCGTGGAGACACAATCACGGACGACATCGTTCAGATAAACACAAAGGTGGAACCAAAGAAGAAGAAGGTTGCCAAGAAGAAGGCCGCAAAGCCAAAGGAGGCCCCAGTGGAAGAGTCCAAGGCCCCGGCTGAAGAGGCTGTTGAGGAGACCCCTGTCGAGACTACACCTGAGGAAAAGGCTCCTGTCGAAGAAGCAGCAGAAGAACCTGCTCCAAAGGAAGAAATTGAGGAAGAGGCCTCAGAGAACAAAGAGGAAGCTTCCGAATAGGGTGATTATATAGCTGAGATTGAACAAGCTGAGATTAACATAGGCATGATAGGGCATGTCGATCATGGGAAGACGACCCTTACAAGGGCCCTTTCTGGCATATGGACCGACACGCACTCAGAAGAGATGAAGCGTGGCATAACCATCAGGTTGGGTTATGCCGACACGATATTCCGGAAATGCCCGGATTGCGATGAACCTGACTGTTACACTACCGCAGAGGCTTGTCCGCATTGTGGTTCAGAGACAGAGATATTGAGAAAGGTCTCATTTGTGGACGCGCCAGGCCACGAGACCCTTATGGCCACCATGCTGTCGGGGGCCGCCCTTATGAACGGGGCCGTCCTTGTCATTGCGGCAAATGAGAAATGCCCTCAACCACAGACGCGAGAGCACTTGATGGCGCTGGACATAATCGGTGTTAAGAACATCGTTATAGCCCAGAACAAGATAGAGCTGGTCAGCAGGGAAGGGGCCATAGAGAATCAGGGGCAGATCAGGCAGTTCACAAAGGGAACTGTTGCTGAGAACGCACCCATAATACCTATTTCAGCTCAGCACAATGTCAATATCGGCATTCTGATAAAGGCGATAGAGGAAGTGATCCCAACGCCCGGCCATGACCTTAACGATAATTCGATGATGTATATAGCCAGGTCCTTTGACATAAACAAACCTGGACAACTGCCAGAGAAGGTCGTCGGCGGAGTGCTCGGCGGATCGCTGGTGAAGGGCATCATTGAGGTCGGCGATGAAGTGGACATCCTGCCAGGGCTCATGATAAAGCAAAATGATGGTTCAGTCGGATTCAAGGGCATGAGGACGAAGGTCATGTCGCTCTCGACCGGTTCCATTAAGCTACAGAGCGCCAAGCCAGGAGGGCTGCTGGCAATAGGCACTGAACTGGACCCTTCGGTTACTAAGTCCGATTCACTGGCCGGGTGCGTGGTTGGAAAACCCGGGACACTGCCACCTGTATGGGAAAGGATAAACCTTGAGGTCAACCTCCTTGAGCGCGTTGTGGGCTCAGAGGATGAGACCAAGGTCCTGAACATCAAGAAGGGCGAGCCTCTGATGCTCAACATAGGCACAGGAAAGACGATCGGCGTTGTCGCATCACAGTCAAAGAAGTCTGCGACACTCAATCTAAAACTGCCTGTCTGTTGCGAGATTGGTGACAGGGTAGCCATGTCCAGGAGGATTGGCGGCCGCTGGAGACTGATCGGGTATGGCATCGTCAAAGAATGAACTGCCGGTCATACTTGACACTAACTTCATAATCAGCTCACTCAAGTTTGGCATTAGCCTTGACTCAATAGGCGACCTTGTCACAAGGAAGCACCGCGTGGTGGTGCCCACAAACGTGATAGGGGAGCTAAAGAGCCTGGAACTCTCAGGAAAGGATGAGAGGATAAGGCGAATGGCATTGAAGTTATCGTATCATTACGATACCATCTGCCTTTACGGCACGGTGGATGATAGCATTATAGAATACTCGAAGGAGAACGAGGCCCTGGTCGCCACCAACGACAGGGAGCTCAGGAAGATACTTCGAAACAACGGCGTCAATGTTGTTTACATAAGGAACAGGCGCTACTATGCAATAGACGGAAATATCCAAAAGATTTAATGGAGGAGAAAAAATGGAATGGTGGATGCTAGGTAGTATTGGTGGCGCAATTGCGTTGCTATTTGCAGCATTCCTCACATCCCGCATACTCGGAATGAGCTCGGGAAACGAGAAGATGACCAATATCTCTATGTTGATTCAGAGAGGTGCAGCAGCTTATCTAAAACGCCAATACACTACACTTATCGTTTTTGTAATAGCTTTCTTTATAATTATTATATTGACATTGCCTGATCACGCGTTCGAGTCCGGCATTGCCTTCTTGCTCGGTGCATTTTGTTCCGGCCTTGCCGGATACATAGGCATGACCGTTGCGACAAGGGCGAATGTCAGGACTACCAATGCCGCAAGGAAGAGCCTCAACGATGCTCTTCGCGTAGCTTTCTCAAGCGGCACAGTGATGGGAATGTCCGTGGCAGGACTTGGCCTTCTGGGTCTCTCTGTCCTGTACTTTACATTTGAGGACCCCCACATCCTTCACGGTTTCGGTTTCGGTGCAAGTTCCATAGCCCTTTTTGCTAGGGTTGGGGGCGGCATATTCACCAAGGCCGCGGATGTCGGTGCAGACCTTGTTGGCAAGGTAGAGGCAGGCATACCGGAGGACGACCCAAGGAATCCTGCTGTCATAGCTGACAACGTCGGCGACAATGTCGGCGATGTTGCTGGCATGGGCGCTGACCTGTTCGAGTCATATGTTGGCTCCATAATCTCAGGGATAACCATTGGTTACCTGACCCTTGGCGAGAATCTCACGACCGCCGGGCTTCCGCTTGCCATTGCTGGCATCGGTGTCTTGGCCGCAGTGGTGGGCTCGTTCTTCGTCAGGCTGCCAAACGAGAAGTCAAATCCCCACTCAGCATTCCTGAAGGGGATATTTGTAACAAGCATAATCATGGCAATAGGTTCATATTTCCTGGTGGATACCGTTCTCGGAGATTACAAGGTGTTCCTCTCGATGATCACTGGACTAGTGGCAGGCACGATCATAGGGGAGATATCCGAGTACTATACTGGCGATGAACACAAGCCTGTGCAGTGGGTCGCATCTTCGGCAAAGACCGGGTCTGCGACCAATATCATTTCAGGGCTTGCAGTTGGCCTTCAGTCAACAGCCCTCACGGTACTTGTTGTCACCGCCACGATATACATCACCTACTCGCTCTCTGGCCTTTTTGGGATATCAATGGCAGCAGTTGGGATGCTCTCCATCATAGGGATGACACTGGCCGTTGACGCATACGGTCCAGTTGCGGACAATGCAGGCGGGATAGCAGAGATGTGCTCACTCGAGTCAGATGTGAGGAAGAGGACGGACGCCCTGGACTCTGCAGGCAATACAACGGCCGCAATGGGCAAGGGATTTGCAATATGTGCTGCGTCCCTTTCAGCATTGATGCTAACAACGTCATACGTCAAGGTCGTCGGCCTTAGCGTGATCAATCTTACAGAACCCACGGTCATCATAGGACTTTACATAGGCGGTATGCTGCCATACCTGTTCTCCTCATTATCCATGAAGGCGGTCGGAGAGGCGGCCTTTGACATAGTGGAGGAGGTCAGGAGACAGTTCAAGGAGATCCCAGGGCTCATGGAAGGGACAGCAGACCCCAACTATGAGAGGTGTGTGGACATATCTGCCAAATCGGCACTGAAGAAAATGATAGCACCAAGCATAATCACGATATGCTCTCCGCTTGTCATGGGCGTTCTCATGGGTGCAGAGGCACTTGGCGGAATGCTCATAGGCGCACTTATATCCGGTTTCATGCTAGCTATCATGATGTCAAACTCCGGCGGGGCCTGGGACAACGCAAAGAAGTACATCGAAGCGGGCGCATTCGGTGGAAAAGGCACACAGGTGCATGCAAATGCAGTTATCGGTGACACGGTCGGTGACCCGTTCAAGGACACATCAGGCCCTTCGATGAACATATTGATCAACGTCATGTCTCTGGTCGCATTGACATTTGCGCCATTATTCATATAAGGATGGGATGAAGAAGAATGTATAGGATTGTTACCATAAGTGATACGGTCAGAGTTCCCCCAAAGAACTTTGGAAGTAATATGAAGGATACCATCACGGAGATCCTCAGAAATAAGTATGAATGCAAATGGGACAACGACATTGGTTACATACTTGTCATCAAGGACGTCAATAGGATAGAGGTCGGCAGGGTAATACCCGGTGACGGGGCAGCTTACCACAATATAGACTTCGAGGTGCTGGTCTACACTCCAAAGGTCCATGAGGTCGTTGACGGTGAGATCGTCGAGATCCTTGAGTTTGGCGCCTTTATGCGCATTGGCCCGATAGACGGCCTGGTGCACGTATCACAGGTAACAAACGACTTCATCAACTTCGACAAGAAGAACAGGACGTTGACAGGCAAGGAGACCAAGAACATACTTAAGGAGGGTGACCTTGCACGTGCCCGCATAATCACACTGAGCTCTAAGGTCGAGATGACAAAGATAGGCCTCACAATGAGACAGCCCTATCTTGGAAAGTTCGACTGGATCGAGGGCGAGAAGACCAAGATGGAGGAATCTTAGATGAAATATGCATGCAAGGAATGCAGAAGGATACTTACCCAGAAGGAATGCTACTACTGCAAAAAGGAAAGCGGTGTATCCGACTGGGGCGGTCTTCTGATAATCATTGACCCGGATAACTCAAAGATGGCCGAGGAAACGGGATACAAGTCACCTGGCAAGTATGCCTTGAAGATAAGGTAATGTTTTCATGAAGCTTACCGTGGAACTGGAAGCGCTGCTCAAGGAACCCTTGGGTGTGCTACTCCAGGGAGAGATGCCAAAGCCTTACCAGCTGCTCAGGGAAACTTTCAAAGACTCCTTGATCATTGCGGTCGGGGATGTCGTGGATGAGAATCTGAGAAAAGTCGGCATCGTTCCCAAGCTGTCCATAGTTGATGGGAGGACCAAAAGGAGGGAATTGGACTCCATTGAGGATAGGAGGCGGGAAGCGGACCTGATAGTCCGTAACCCCAAGTCCACCATCACCAGGGAATTATGGGATGCCATAAGGGACTCGGATTACGTCGATAGAAAGATTTTTATAGACGGAGAGGAAGATTTGGCAACATTACCGGCCATATTTTTTGCTCCTGAAGGGGCAATCGTTGTGTATGGTCAACCTGATGAGGGCATAGTCGTAGTCAATGTGACTGAAGAGAAAAAAAAGGAAGTATATTCCATTTTATTGGGAATGGAGGGAGAGAATTGGATATAGAAATCATTAATGAGAGGGAGAATCCACTGCTCGGAAGAACTGAGCTTGAAATCAAGATCATCCATGACAAGGGAACCCCCAAGTTCCATGAGATTAGGTCGAAGATAGCAGCCATAAAGGACCTAGACAATGATAAGTTCGTACTGCAGTCAGTAGGCGCCATATTCGGAACATCCACCTCAATGGGAGAGGTCAGGATATATTCAACGAGTGAGAAGCTGAACGACATTGAACCCATGTTCGTATTGAAGAAGAATGGTTTCATTGAAGATAAGGGTGAGGACGATGAGTAAGAAGGGACCCGCCAAGAAGAAGGGATCCACAAAAAAGTCCAATCTCTACAAGCTAGATGGCGAGAAATTGGTCAGGAGCAGAAATATCTGTCCCAGATGCGGACCTGGTGTTTTTATGGCAGATCATGGCGACAGGTTGGCTTGCGGCAAGTGTGGATACACAGAGTGGAAACAAAAGAACTAACGCCTCGGTGGCTTAGCCTGGTATAGCGACTGACTTGTAATCAGTAGATCGGGGGTTCAAAGCCCCCCCGGGGCTCCACATATCTTTTTTATTATTTCTGCGACAAGTTTTTTATTTTATTTGGGCTTATTATAGCCGTGTTTTCATGAAAAATAAGCTCGTGTTATTGTTTCTTTTCGTCTGCTCAACCATAATTTCCGGATGTATCAGTGGCAGTGACACCTATGGGGGTGACCTCCAGGACCTTTTGTTCTCAGTCGACGACCTTCCTGAAGGATACGTCATGGAGATAGACGACCCCATATATGAGGAGGAGATGAGCGAGGAGCTTCTGGACAAGGGATATGCCGGCGGCCATGTCAGATTCTTCACCCTGTCCAATGACGAGGTCAAGGCAACGCTGGGCCTGACGATCCAACGATATGACCTGGAAAGGGTCTCTGAGGTCCTTGAATATGCTAAGATGAATCGAAAGGAGTCCTCTGGCGTTGAGGAGCTGGAGGGCACCGAGTACGGGAACGACTCATTCATCCTTCACTCACAGACATCCCAGAACGAATTTTATGTCATCATGTTCTATGAAAAGGACATCATTGTCCAGGTGTTCCACAATGGTCTGACAATTGAACCTGACCTGGATATGATATCAACTCTTGCAAAGGGCATAGCTGATGATATATAGATTCTCAAGATCGGCCTGGATGATTTGAAGGGC
>Ga0272442_10009674_pt1 | contig 12015 bp, 4 predicted proteins | sample SSMForm2O_FD_200262 | JGI IMG/M metagenome (GOLD analysis project Ga0272442, IMG submission 200262) | Marine sediment archaeal communities from Little Sippewissett salt marsh, Falmouth, MA, United States - SSM-Form-2O | ecosystem: Environmental > Aquatic > Marine > Wetlands > Sediment ... | reverse complement strand
CAGGACGGTGTTGAACTCGGCGAGGGAGCGCTCCAGGCGCGTCGGGTGCGGCCTGGCCTCGTCCTCGAGCCAGTCGAAGCAGGCCTCGGTGAGGCGGGCCTGCGCGAGGTCGTCCTCGGGGCCATACTCGTGGGTGCCGCTCTCGTAGCCGGCGTCGGCGGTCTGGCGCTCCCAGCTTGCCATGGTCCACTGGACGAAGCCGCGCGTGCCGTAGACCGAGATGCGCTTGTGGTGGTAGCGGCTCTCGGCGGTGGTGGCGAGCGGCGCGCACAGGCCGCACATGAGCGAGCAGCGCACACCGTTGGCGAAGGCGATGAGCGCGGCGGCCATCGAGGGCGCCGGCTGACGCGAATCGAGATCGCCCGCGCCCGAGACCTGTCCGAACACGCTGGTGAAGCCTGGGAAGCCGTTGTAGCTGTCCGCCAGCTCGAGCACGTGCACGCCCTGGTCGAGAGGGGTCGAGCGCGCACTCACGTCGATGTGGCGGATCTCGCCGATGCGGCCTGCGGCCACGTCGCGCTTGAGCTCGAGGTTGCGCGCGTGGAAGTGGAGCTGCGTGTTGACGACGAACCTCGTCGGGCCACGCTTCCCAAGGGCCTGGATCTGCCGCCAGTCCTCGCCCTGAAGGGCGATGGGCTTCTCCACGATGGCGATGGGCACGTTGTGCTCGACGGGGATCGTCATCGTCGCCATCCGCAGGGTGGGGACGTTGACGACGTGCAGGACGTCGGGCTTCTCTTTCTCGAGCATCTCGTGGGCGTCGGTGTAGCGGGTGGCCACGCCGAACTCGTCGCCGAACGTAGCCAGCCGCTCCTCATCGAGATCGCAGATGGCGGCGATGGCGCCCCGCTTCACATCCTTGTAGGCGCGGGCGTGCGCGCGTGCCCGCGGCCCGCATCCCAGGAACGCACACTTGTACATTCGCGGCTCCTTGCCCATGCCCCAGTTTGTGCAAGCTGCCCCAAAGGCAGCGGTATCGCGACAGCCTAGCGCACTCGCCTTACTCCCGCAAGGCACGATGCTCGCGAGGAGCGAAGGACGCTTGAGGCGCTCCGCCCGCCGATGTCCGCTGATCGAGTGCAGCCTGCTATCCGAGTCGGCTTCACGAGGCCCACGGACGTGTACTGCACCATGGCCGGTCCGCCAGGCAGGGTGTGCTAGAGACCACTCGCGGACTATATGCGACTTCCATCACCGACCCCTGCCCGAGGCAACCGGCCTTTCTCATTCTCATGTCACTGCGAGCTATAACAGCCAAGAGCAGGTGTGACCCCCCGCCTCTGCATGGACTTCGTTCCCGAGCCCCCCGTCGTCCGCCTGGACGACTACCTGCCCCTCTGACCCGCGTTTCTCACCACCGTGAGATTGTGGGCGGGGCCTCTCTGCCCTGCCGCCCCCGACCCTGCCCCGCCTGCCACCCCGCCGCCTCACCATGGACCTCGCGCTACCGTCGCGTCCCCAAGCCCATCGGTGTCCCAATGCAGGGGCGGCGCCCGTGGTCCCGCTCGCCAGACGCCAGCTCGGCGGGTTGACGGCGGCCCCCGGACGGTGCGGAATGGCAACATGGCGTAAGTGTAGACATGTAAGCCGTTTCCATACAGAACCTCCCTCATCGGCGCGATGCATGTTGCCGAGACGCCTCGCTGGGAGCCGATGGCCTTCCGCGCCGGGCTCGGCCAGGCCGTTCGACATTCGCCACAACGCACACGTTAGCAAGCGCTTACGGAGAATTGCTCTCGGCGGCACGGTTGGGGCATCGGGTGGCACTCTAGTTGCAGGCCCAGAAGCGCTATCGGCCCGGATGGAGCGATTTCCTGCTTGTCAGGACGACATGGGGACAGGGTGGCCGGCCCGTTATCCCCGCAGAGAACGCGGACGCTCCACCAGCGGACCAAGACCCCCCGGGCCGCGGACAGGAGCCTGCGTGGATGCCTCGGGACGCGGTCCCAGGCCCTCGATAGCAGGCCCACGACGTGTGTAGCCCTGCCCGGGGCGAGCGGGGGCACCGGCTGGGGAGGAAGACGCGTGAGGAGACACGACGGTGCGCCCTGGCGTGGGGCCGCCGGTGGCCCCCGTGATGCGGCGCCCAGCCCCCCACCACGCCACAGAGCTCTCCGTTCATCAGCCAGAGCCGTACAACAAGGAGCCCACATGAGAACCGTCACCGTGCTCGCCGCCGTGCTCGTCGTCTGCGCCGCTTCCCTGCCTGCCCACGCCTTCCCTGTCGGCTCGTTCGACCACTCCGGAGCTGGCGGAACGGCGAGAGTCCTGCCTGGCGTGGATATCCGCTTGGAGGCCCAGGAGTCCTCCTGGGGGGCCCCTGAAGCCACCCTCTTCGACAGTCTGGTCCTCACGCCTTCCCACGTGGGCGCCGTGTTCACAGCCGCCCCCGGCACCGAGCCCGAGTTCGGCGCGTTCGCGGCACACGTCACCGACGGCGAGGACGGATGGATTGACGTCATGACGGAATCGGGCGGCATCGGGTACCAGGAATCCAGCCTCTTGGGCTCAGCGGGGTCCCCCGACCTGGCGGGGTACCCCATCTCCAACATCGATCTGCGGGTGAACAAGCTGACCCTGGACTCGCCGGGCCGGGATCCCAACGGCGACGGGACCTGGACGGACTACTCGTATGGCCTCACGGTCACGTTCCACATCCCCACCCCGGCCGATATCGTCCCTTTCAGCTCCCTCGACCGCTCTGGAGGTGGCGGGACGGCGAACGTGCTGCCTGGCGTCGATATCCGCGTGGAGGCGATGCCGTTCTCCTGGAGTTCTCCTGAGGCCACCCTCTTCGACAGCCTGACCCTCGCGCCGGCCAGCGTGGGATCGACATTTACCGCCACGCCCGTCACCGAGTCGGAGTTCGACGCGTTCGCCGCTCAGATCACCGACGGCGAGGACGGATGGATTGGCGTCATGACCGACTCGGGCGGCACCGAGTGCCATGAATCCGCCATCTTCGGCTCGGCCGGGTCCCCCGACATGATCGGGACTTCCGTCGCCAGCATCGACCTCCACGTGAACAGCCTGACCCTGGACTCCCCGGGCTGGGACCCCAACGGCGACGGGAACTGGACGGATTACTCGTACGACGTCACCCTCACGTTCAACACCAGGCTCGCCTCCGAGCAGGTGGTCCCGGAGCCAGCCACGGTGGGCCTCCTGGCCCTCGGCGGCCTGGGACTGCTGCGAAGGCGGCGGAGGCGCTGAACGCACACCGCGCCAACCCCACACGAGGCGCTCTGACTCACGCCGGAGCGCCGCCTCCATGGCACGGTCGCCAGGACAGGGACATTCACGCAGGGGTCGCGATGCTTCATTCAGATGACGTCCTGCCCCTGCCCGCCGCCGACCTCCCTGGCCAGAGAAGGGAATGGACAGATGAAAGGGTGGGCGGCCTGGTCTGTGATGCTGGCCTGCGCGACGGTGCCGGCGTGGGGAGCCGCCAACGTGGCGGTGCAGGACTTCGAGAAGGCTTTCCTGCGGCCCACCGTGTGGGTCGTCAATGTCCCCTCAAGGCCTTTGTGTCGGGGCAGGCGCAGGCTGTCTGGGAGCTTGCCCTGGCATCGGGTGCTATCTCGCGTTCCTCTCGTCAGATGCGGCGCTCACGCCCAGATCTGGTGGGAAATGCGGCCTAGAGCTTCCAGCCCGCGCGGTAGTCGCGGTGCAGCAGGGGGTTGGCCTCCGGGGCGTTGAGGATCTTGCAGTTCTGCGGGTCGTACTCGATGGGCTTGCCCGCCAGCGTGGCCACGTGGACCAAATGGACGATCTCGTTCATGGGAGCGCCGATGTCGAAGTTGGAGAACGGCTTCGGGCCGCCCTTGCAGGCGCGGACCCACTCGGCGTGGTGGCCAGGCCCGCGCGGAAGGGTCTTGTCCGGACCTTTGAAACCCTTGAACTCCGCCTCGGGCAGGAGCACGTGGCGGGTGTTCCACGGGCAGCTCGAGAGGATGGCCGCCTTCTTGCCGCCCACGAGGCAGCCCCACTGGGTCATGGTGTAGCCGCGGAGGACTTCCTTGGGCGGCTTGAGCCCGCCGTTGTACCAGTGGAGCTTGAGCGGGGGGAGCTTGCCGCGCGCCGGGATGTCGATCTGCGCCTTGATGGTGCGCGGATAGGTCTCGGGATGGATCTCCGAGGCTTCGCCCTCGATGCGAATCACCGGCGGCTTCCCGGGCTTGTCGGCGGGGTCGGGGTTCCATAGCAGGTCGAGGCGCAGTGCCCGGAACGCCATGTTGATGGTGTGGCAGCCCATGTCGCCCCCGCCGCCGCTGCCGAAGGCCCGCCACCTGCGCCACGAGCCGGGCAGGTAGCACGGGTGGTAGGGGCGCTCGGGCGCGGGGCCGAGCCACAGGTCCCAGTCCAGCCCCTCTGGCACGGGCGGCGTCTCCTTGGGCCGCTCTCGCGGTCCATCGCCGTTGGCCAGCCACACGTGGCATTCGCGCAGCTCGCCGCACGTGCCGCCCCAGGCCAGCTCCACCGCACGCCGCAGCCCCTCGCTGGCCGATCCCTGGTTGCCCATCTGCGTGACCACCTTGTGCTTGGCGGCCGTCAGGCGCATGAGGTGCGATTCGTGGACGGTGCGGGTGAGCGGCTTCTCGCAGTAGACGTGCTTGCCCAGCTTCATCGCGGCTATCGCGGCCACGGCGTGGGTGTGGTCCGGCGTGGCCACCACCACCGCGTCGATCTGCGCGTGCATCTCGTCCAGCATCTTGCGGAAGTCCTGGTACTGCTTCGCACCGGGGAACTTCTTGAAGGTGCCGCCAGCCCTCCGTGCGTCGACGTCGCAGAGCGCGACCACGTTGTTGCCGCGGGCCGTGCGGCCGACGTCGCCGGCGCCTTGGCCGCCGACGCCGATGCCGGCGATGTTGAGCTTCTCGCTGGCGGGCGGCTTCCCGTCCGCGCCCAGCACCGAGGCAGGCACGAAGTAGGGCGCGGCGAGGGCCGTCGCTGCCCCCGCAAGGAAGCGGCGGCGGGACGTGCCCGATGGCAGAGGCTGGATCATGTGCGGACTCCCTCGGATGGGTATGGGCTCCCCCGACGACCACTGCCCAGCAGGATACTCAAGAGGTCCTGGCGATGCAACCTGCTCAGGGCTGCCGCCGCTCGTAGAGGCCGTGCCCCATGTACTGCGCCGTGGCCGGTCCGCCAGGCAGGGTGGGGCCTCCTGTGACGAGATCGGTGCTTTCCCTCGCTCGTGGCCCGAAGCTCCCTCCTCTCTATCCCCTTACCCCCCCGCCCCTTGACATCCCCCCACCCCGGTGCATAATGAGGGCCGCAGCGAGGGGGATCATGGCATGGCACCCGCCCAGCGTCGCGTCCTGCCCTCGCCCGCCGCCGACCTCCCTGGCCAGAAAAGGAAAGAGATAGATGAGAGGGTGGTCAGTCTGGTCTGTGATGCTGGCCTGCGCGACGGGGCCGGCGTGGGGGGCCGCCAACGTGACGGTGCAGGACTTCGAGAAGGCGTCCCTGCAACCCACCGTGTGGGTCGTCAATATCCCCAACGAGAATGCTTCCGTGCGAATCTCAAGCGAGGAGCCGCACGATGGGAAGCAGTGCCTGAAGCTCCACTACCGCTTCGTGGGCACCGGGAACTTCCAGTACCTCGGGGTCCCGAACAAGATCAGGATCCAGGCGCGGGTCCACAAGCTGCGTTTCTGGCTCAAGGGCGACAACTCGAAGTGTTCCTTTGGTCTCCAGGTGGCCGACGCCGGCGGCGAGACCCATCAGTACAGGTCGCTGTCCACCGGCAAGGGGCAGGGCGGGGTCGTCGATTTCACCGGCTGGAAGGAAGCGGTCTTCGACCTGGATGCTCCCCATGAGACGTGGGGCGGCGATAAGAACGGCAAGCTCAATCATCCCATCACCGCGGTCAACTTCACCGTTGGCCAGCCGGTGGCGCGAGCCGATGGAAAGGAGAAGCTGGTGGCTGCCGAGGGCGACCTCTACTTCGATTCCCTCAGCGTGGACTCCGAACTGAGCGCGGAGGACACGCTGGCCATCTGCGAGGTGTCCGTGCTCTCGCCGGCGTACTGCTCCGACGTCAAGGGCGACACCCCGGTGCGCCTGGCGGCTCCCGGCTTCAAGAGCGTCACCGTGAAATGCTGGAAGCATGGCCCGGGCTTTGGCTCCGACTCCACCGTCGCCACGGTCGCCCTCGATGCGGAAGGCAACGGCTCGTTCGTCTTCCCGGCGGACCAGTATCCGCATGGCCCGACCGCGGTGCGGATCTCCGGCGACAACGGCCGCGTGAAGAACAACTGCTACCTACAGCTCTACAACCGGGGCGGCGTGTCCTGGAACGAGGGGTTGCCCAAGGACCCGCCGCCGCCCGCCAAGGGGATGAAGCTGGTCTTCGCGGACGATTTCACCGGCCCGCTGTCCATCTCCGGCACCGACCCGAAGGCGACGTACTACGACCACAAGCCGCCCAACGGCGCGATGGATTTCAGCACGCTGCGGTTCACCAGCCACGGCAAGCCCAACAGCCCGTTCACCCAGGTGGACACGTATCTGCGGATCCGGGCGAGCGAGAAAGCCCGCAGCTCCGGCCTGATCTCGTCGCTCAAGAACGATGCGAGCGGCATCACCGCGAAGGCTCCCTGCTACTTCGAGTGCCGGTTCATCGCCCAGAGCGCCATCGGCACCTGGCCCGCCTTCTGGCTGATGACCGACTACATGACCGAGTTCAACGCCACAGGCAAGTCTCCGCCCAGCGACGAGCTCGACGTCATCGAGGCCTACGGCGGCGAAGGCCCCGGGCACCCGAACTACGGCCACGGCTACCAGATCGCGCCCCACGCGTGGGGACAGCCCGAGATCGCCAAGGCCATCGCGGACAAGGCGTTCAAGGCCTTCAACCCGGTGCGCATGAGCACGTTCGGCATCCCGTCCACCTGGTACCAGGCCCTCCACATCTACGGCTGCAAGATCACCGAGACCGACACGATCTACTACTGCGACAACATCGAGGTGGCTCGCCACAAGACGATGCCCCTGAGCAAGCAGCAGCCCATCTTCTTCATGGTCAACCTGGCCACGGGCGGGGGTTGGCCCGTCGACCTCTCCCGCTACGATGGCCTCGCCGACATGTACGTCGACTACGTGCGTGTGTATCAGGGGGCCAGGTGAGCTGCATCGCCTCGCGCATGCCACGCCTGGCACCGCAGGCCCACGTCCCTCGGCCCACCCCCTGATGCCTCAGGAGCCTCCGACCGGCCGCACGCCGGTCGGCCTTCCGAGTCTCTCGTGCCCAATGGGGCTTTGCCCAGTTCACGTTGAACCAGTACACTCCGTCCATCTCTCGGTGGGGCCGGTTCGGGCCTGCTCGGCTTCGGCCGGATGTGGCTGAAGGACGTATTGTCGTACGGAGCCTGGGAGCAGAGCGGTGAGCAGCGATGGCTTTGCGGGCGTCGAGCGCCGGATCCAGCGCGAGATGGTGGACTCGGGCATCCCATCCGTTGCCATCGCAGTCGCGCGGCACGGCGAGGTTCTGTGGGAAGAGGCGTATGGGTGGGCCGACCGCGAGAGGAGAATCGCGGCCACAGAGCACACGATGTACTCCCAGGCCTCCGTCTCGAAGCCCATGACGGCTACGGGTCTGATGGTGCTGGTCGAGCGGGGCACGGTGGACCTGGACACCCCGATCAACCGTTACCTCGCCGCCGACAGCCAGGTGAAGGTCTGGATCGGCAGCCCTGAGGAAGTGACGGTGCGCAGGGTGGCCAACCACACCGCCGGCTTGCCTCGGCACGAGAACTTCTACCGCTCTGAGGAAGCGTATCCGAGGCCGCCAATGGAGGAATCGATTCGCCGCTATGGCAACGTCGTGGCGCCACCCGGCGAGCGGTATCGCTACTCCAACTTCGGCTACGGCATCCTGGATCATCTGATCGAGCGCCTCTCGGGACTGACCTTCGCCGATTTCATGCGGCGTGAAGTGTTCCTCCCGCTGGGCATGACCCGCACGTCTGTGGACATCGGGCCTGGCCTCGGCGATTCCGCGGCAGTTCGCTACGCCGAGGACGGAGTGCCGATTCCGTTCTACGACTTCGACCACCGCGGCGCGTCGGCCGTCTACAGCAGCGTGCACGACCTCGTGCGGTTCGGGATGTTCCACCTCAAACAGCGCCAGCCGGACCGCAAGGCGATCCTCTCGGACGAGAGCATCGACGCCATGCAGGCCCCCACGGCTGACATGGCCATCGTGGGGACGGCCGACCGCAACCTGCGTCCAGGGTCGAAGTACGGCATTGGTTGGGTGATCGACGACGACGACCTCGGCCACCGAATCAGCCACGGCGGCGGCATGGGCGGGGCCGCCACCAAGCTGCTCATGCTGCCCCGGGAAGGCATCGTGATCGCCGCCGCGGCTAATACCTTCTGCCCGCTTCCATACACGATCGAGCGAGACGTTCTGTCCGCGCTCTTGCCAGGATACGCGGATAAGCTCGCCGAGCGCGATAACGAGCCGAGTCGCCCTCAGACCAGCGTTGGCCCCGACGTTCGGCCGATTCGTGAGCTGCTTGGCGACTGGCGGGGGACGGTGCACACGTACCAGAAGGACCGTCCCCTGACGCTCTCTTTCAAGCCTTCGGGCGACGTCCATGCCCGGCTGGGCGAGCAGTTGGCGACCCTGCTCAACGACGTCGAGTTCAGGGACGGGCGCCTGACGGGGAAGATGTGCGGCAGCATCGGGACCGCAGACGCCAGCCGGCGGCCCCATCACCCCCTTCATCACCTCGAGGTCGATCTGAAGCTTCGCGGCGATGTGCTCAACGGAGTGGTGACCGCCATTGCCGGTAACGCGTTGGGCCACTGGGTGGAACTGAAGAAGGATGGAGGGGAGCCGTGACCTCATTCCTCTGCGGCTCAAGAAAGGAGACTGGAATGCCTTCCCGCCGATGTGCCATGAGAGCCCTGTCCGCTGCACTCCTCCTGCTCTCCTGCCACACACAGGCATGGGCGGCGGAGTATTTCGTCAACAAGCAGGGCAAGGACACGAACGGCGGCCTGAGCCGCGGGACGGCGTTCCTGACCATCCAGAAAGGCGTGAACGCCTTGAAACCCGGCGACACGCTGACCATCGGGCCGGGTGAGTACCTCGAGAACGTACAGCGCGCGGACCTCGGCAGCGCGGACGCAGATACGGTCATCCGTGCGGAAGTTGCCGGCACGGCGCTGCTGCGCGGCGACGTTCCCGCGCCCGAATTCAAGAAGGTCGAGGGGTACCGGTTCGTCTATGCCGCTCAGTTCGATCGGGAGCCAAAGGCCGTCCTTGAGCATAACACAATGCACACGTTGGTCTCGAAGGCCAATGTCGCGGAACTTGAGTTCGACCCAGGCTTCTTCCACTACGATGCCGATTCCCAGACGCTCTACATCTCCAACCTCAATCTGAGCGCTCCGGACCAGGGTCGCTACACCGTGTCGGTGAACGAGAAGTGCGGCCTCGCACTCCACAACCCCAAGCGGGTCGTCATCGAGGGACTGGCCGCGACGGGATTCCATCCCGGCTGGGGCATCTTGCTTGGAACTCCCGTTTCGTGCACGGTCCGCGACTGCATCTGCTTCCTGAACGTGGGAGGCATCACGCTCCAGCCTGAAGAGGGCCTCGGAAAGGGAGATGGCGGGTCCAATAACGTGGTCGAGAACTGCGTGTGTTACGGAAACACCTTCGGCGGGATCGTGCGCTACGGCGCCAACAACGACGTCATCCGCAACTGCCGCACGTACATGAATGTGCGCGAAGGCAACGAGCACTTCGGCGTCATGCACTACTCCGGCATGACGGGACCGCTCCTCATCAAGAAAAACATCTCCTGGGGGCACAACTTCAACTTCTCCGTCAAGCAGGGCAACCAGCAGGAACGGCTGGAACACTGCGTGGGGCTGGGATACATACGGATCGCCACCGGCAAGATGGCCCACAACCTGATCGGCGGCGGCAACGAGTATGACCGCCAGTCCACCAACGCGCCCGCCGACACCATTCTTTTTCAGCGCGAGAAGAGCGTGGACAGGGATTTCGAGTTCGCCGACCCCGAGAACCTGGACTTCCGGCTTCAGCCCGACTCGCGGTTCCGCGGCACAGCCCCCGACGGCAGCGACCGCGGGCCGTATCCCTACAAAGCCAACATCTTCTACGTATCGCCCGCCGGCGATGACAAGGCCGACGGGTTGTCCATGCGCAAGCCCTGGCGCACGCTGGAGCGCGCACTCAAGGCTCTGCGTCCGGGCCATACGCTCTATCTGGCCGAGGGCGAATACGCGGCCGTACCCCGGAACAAGGCGGGCGATGGGAAAAGCCCGATCAGGCTCTGCGCCCGCGGACGGGGGACCGTCATCATCAGGGGCAGGCTCTCCCTGACCGGCGGCGCGGGGATTGTGTTTGAACGCCTGAATTTCTCCCGCGGTGTGACTCTGACTGACAGCCGCGACCTGACGTTCAGGAATTGCACGTTTTTCGGCCCCGCCGATGGACTGAACGCAGACCAGGTCGAGAATCTGAAGGTCACGCACTCGGTGTTTGTGGGCGTGCCGTTGAGTCTGAGGAAGAGCCAGGCCGTGACCCTGAGCGGGAATATCTACGCCAATCCCGGCAAGCCCGCCGTCCGCGTCGACACGGCCGGCGCCATCCGGTATTCGGACTACAACAACTACCAGGACACGGCGCACCCGTGGGAAGTCAACGGCGCAACATGGTCCCTCACCGACGTGCAGCGGCGCCAGGACCGCTACTCGCAGGCGCTCACGCCGGAGTTCGCCACGGAACAAGGCGTGCCTCGCCTCGCGAACGGCCTCCCGTTCAGGAGCGTTGGCCCGGGCAGCACGGCACTGGGGATCCACCACGAGCACGATATCGCCCAGAAAGCTCTGGAGCTGGTCGGCCCCTTCCTTCATTCGGCGAGCGATACCACGGCCAATATCGAGTGGTGGACTTCGCATCCGGCGACCTTCTCGCTCTCCTGGGGCGAGACGCCGGAGATGAAACACACCGTGGGTAACTTCAGAGGTCCGGAGCGCTTCAACACGTTCAGCCTGACCGGACTCAAGCCCGGCCGGAAGTACTATTTCAAGATTGCTTCGGCGGACGCCTCGCGCGCGGACGCTGCCCTGGCCGTGCTCAAGCCGGAAGGTGCGCCATTGTCCTTTGAGACCGCCGCGGCATTGCCCCAACCGCGCGTGTACTACGTGGCGCCGGACGGCGATGACGCCAACAGCGGCCTGAGCCGCGAGAAGGCCTTTCGCGCGGTATGCCGTGCCGCGGACCGGGCAGGTCCCGGCGACACGGTGATGATCGCGGGCGGCGACTACAACGAAACGGTGCGCATCCGCACGGCGGGGACCAAGGAGCATCCGATCACGTTCCGGTGCGTCACGGGCGAGAAGGCGGTTCTCCGGGGCGAGGGCCTGGAACGGTCCTTCGAGGTCGTCATGAAGCCCGATCTGCGGTTCGACGGACTGTACTTCCGGGGGCAGAGCTTCTGGCGCGAGGGTTTCGTGGTGCGCCAGAGCCCGCGGGTACAGATTACGCGTTGCCTCAACACCATGGTCAACGCCAGCCAGAGCCCCGAGATGCGGGTCCGCAATTGCATACTGCACGGGGGATGGACGTCGCTTGCGCTGAGCCGCTGCCCCGATTCCATCGTCGAGAACAACGTGTTCATCATGACGATATTGCGGCAGCTCACCGCCGACGCGGCAACCATTGCCCGCCGCAACATCTTCTGCGAGTGCATTCGCGGCAAGGCCCATCAGACACTCCTCCAGCTTGCCCCGCAGGTGAAGGAGTCGGACAACTGCTTCTACGTGCGCTGGCCGGAGGAGGAAAAGCTGGCGGTCAACAATATGCCGTTGCCGGAGTACCGGGCCAAGACCGGCTCCAACGCAGTCGCCGCCAACCCCATGATGCCGGGCACCCCGGGCTGGTGTCAGGGCTGGCAGCAGAGCTCGGACAAGGATTTCGACGAGTTCTTCACGACCAATCCGAAACTGATCCTGCGCGGCATCGGC
>Ga0272442_10009673_pt1 | contig 12016 bp, 14 predicted proteins | sample SSMForm2O_FD_200262 | JGI IMG/M metagenome (GOLD analysis project Ga0272442, IMG submission 200262) | Marine sediment archaeal communities from Little Sippewissett salt marsh, Falmouth, MA, United States - SSM-Form-2O | ecosystem: Environmental > Aquatic > Marine > Wetlands > Sediment ... | reverse complement strand
TATTTGGATAACTTCTGAAGGTATAAGTTCTTTCTCTACTACTGCTTTGCTGTCTTTTTTGCTCATCACTGAGCTCCTCTTTTAACCTGCTCGATCCGCGTGATGATTTCTTTGATCAATCCTGTAGCTTCTCCTTCTTTGATGATGCAAGTTGCAGCACATGGGACGTCTATGCCTACTGCATTGCCCAGTTTGTCTTTGTTTGGAACGAACACGTATGGAATTTTTCTTTCGTCGCAGAGGAGCGGTAAATGCGCTATAACTTCTGGTGGATCCACGTCTTCAGCTATGACGACGAGTTTTGCTATAGCTCGCTCAACAGCTTTCGTGGCTTCGTTTGTTCCTTTCCTGACGGCGCCTGTTTTTGAAGCAATCGATAGGGCTTCATAGGCTGCATCTACGATTTCTTTCGGCATCTCGTATTTTACATAGAATGGTTTGGACATATTAGCCTCACCCTTTAAAGGCACAGTCTTATCAACACTTCTCATTTAAGAAGGTTTCGACCCAAAACGGAAAGTACCGAGTTAAAAAGTCCAAGTGAAAAGAACTGGCGTGGCTTGCTTCTTTGAAAATTGCTTTGAAACGGTTTCTCTAAATTCATAAATTCTTTAAGTGCATTTCGCATAGGTTACTGAAGGATTTGACCGTTCCTTGCTGCTTCAAGACATACAAGATTGGTTGAGAGACTTTGCTGTTCAGTATGGATATCTGGGAATTTTTCTCATAAGCTTGCTGGGCGCCACGTCAATTTTCGTTCCAATTCCCTACACGGTCGTAATATTCATCCTTGGCGGTCTCCAGAGCGGCGGCAACTGGATTTTTGACCCATTATGGATTGCGGTTGCAGCTGGCGCAGGCGCTGCCATAGGCGAATTTTCAGGATACCTACTCGGCGTGGGGGGTAGCAAAGTTATCAGCGGCAGATACAAAAAAAGAATAGATTTCTTAACGAAACTCTTCAAAAAATATGGGCCAATCGCGATTTTCGTTTTTGCTTTAACTCCTCTGCCAGATGATTTGCTCTTTATTCCGTTAGGCATTATGCGCTATAGTTTGCTTCGCGCGTTTGTTCCAGCGTTGCTGGGCAAATTCTTTTCCAACCTTATAATAGCTTACAGCGGTCGCTTGTCTCTGGAGATTGTTAGTATCCTCTTTGGCGTGGAAGGGGAAGGAACGTCCCTTCTGGTGGGCACAAGTATCGGAATAGTGTTGCTGGTTATTGTCTTCGTAATAATGTTCAAGTTGGATTGGGAAAAATACTTCGCGAAATACGTGGATGAACCAGAGAGCAACGTTGAAACTCATGAAGAGGCGGAAGACGAGAAAAAAGATGACATCACAGGCGTAGCCGGCGCTAAAAACGGAAGCTGAAGTTAGTTTAGTAGCATTAACTTTAAAATTGTTGGTTGCCACTTTACGGGTAGGCGTGGAACTTGAGGGTAATCGCGGACTTACATATTCATAGTCGTTACAGCAGGGCTACGAGCCAGCGGATGTGCATCAAGGAAATTGCTCGTTTCGCTGAAATTAAGGGTTTGAACCTTGTGGGCACGGGCGATTTTACTCATCCAGAATGGCTCAGGGAAATGCGGGAAACGTTGGTTCCTGAGCAGGGTACGGGTCTTTACAGAGTTGCCGACAAAGCGGATTCGCCAGTGCAGTTCATGTTGACAACTGAGGTATGCACGATTTTTAATTTTGAAAACGCGGTTAAGAAGGTTCATCATGTTATCTTGACGCCTAGCATTGAAACTGCGGTTCAAGTTAACGAGACGCTTAAGCGGTATGGCGATTTAGCTGCGGATGGTAGACCCTTGCTGAACATGACGGCTCCGCAGTTGGTTGAAGAGGTGATGGCAGTTTCAGGTGAGAACCTGGTTTTTCCTGCTCATGTGTGGACGCCGTGGTTCAGTGCTTTTGGTGCTTTCAGCGGTTTCGACAGCATCGAAGACTGCTATCAAGACATGGCTAAACATATTCACGCGTTGGAAACGGGGCTTTCATCTGACCCCGCAATGAACTGGCGTTTAAGCAGGCTTGACCGGTTCGCGTTGGTTTCGAACAGTGACTGCCACAGCTTTTGGCCTTGGCGCATCGGCAGAGAAGCCAACGTGCTTGAGCTTCCAAGAATGAGTTACCGTGAAGTTGTGGACTCCGTGTGCAGCAAAGACCCGGCACGTTTCAAGTTCACTATCGAGACGAACCCTGCTTACGGGAAATACCATTGGACTGGTCACCGTAAATGTAATGTGTCTCTTTCACCGCAGGAAGCGCAGAAGTTCGGTAACATGTGCCCTGTGTGCCGTAGGAAACTCACGAAGGGTGTTGAGCAGCGCGTTGAGGAGCTTGCTGACCGCCCCGTTGACTTTAAGCCTGATGACGTGCCGGGGTTCATGCGGCTGTTGCCCCTTTCAGAGATAATTGCGACGGTTTTGGGTGCTAGTTCGCCTTCAACTCAGGCGGTGTGGAAAATGTATAATTTGCTTGTTGGCAGGTTCGGTGATGAGTACACCGTGCTTATAGACGCGCCTAAAGATGCGCTGACTGAGGTGGCGGACACGGCGGTTGCTGATGCTGTGGTTAAGGTTAGAACAGGCGCGGTTCATGTGGTTCCTGGATACGATGGCGTGTACGGGAAGCTTGATTTGGATGTGGCTGACCACGCGGAGGAGCCTATCCGTGGAAGAGTACAACAGATGAACCTTACAGATTTCTGGTGACTATGGAGTTTCACGGTGTTTTATGTGTTTTTGTGTCTAACGGTTTAACAGCAATGCTTAAATCGTAATATACTTGATATTGGCGCTGTGATGATTATGAGTAGCCCAAGCAGAGAAGAAGACAAAATCTTCAAGATCATAGACAGCGTTCTGAAGCAAGTCTTCGGAGAAACCGCCACACTTTTCATATACACCTACCTAGAGCAAAAACACTCTCTGCACCAAAGTGACTTTTCAAAAAAAATCGATGTTTTTGCAAAAGGACTGGAAGACTGCCTAAGCTCAGGCGCCTTCGCGATTGAAAACAAAATCTTAGAAGATATCTATTCTGTATACGGCTCATTCAGCACAATCGGATACGAAAGACAAACTGAAAGATACGATTTTGCCAGCCAAATGAAAATCGCCAAGCAAAAAGCATAAAAACCTACTTGCCTCAAACTCATCCAAAAGCCCAAGGCGCTTGCCTTTTTCCACTCTCTTTGAATGAGAACAAAACCATTTTATTCCCTTTCATTCATTACTCATATCTCAATCTGCTACAGAAGGTAAAGGACTATTGGAAGACATTCTAGCTAACATAAACGGCTTCGCTGTCCAGAAATTCGGAGCTGAATACGCCGAAACCCGCGCACAAAAACTTCACAAAACAATGCTCACCCTAAAAGAAGGACGCGTTGAAGCTGCCAAACAAGGCATTGAAAACGGGGTAGCACTGCGCGTACTCGTGAATGGCGCGTGGGGTTTCGCTTCAGTCGGTTCCCTAGACGCTGAAGTCTTGATGAACGCTGTTTCCGACGCTTGCAAGATGGCGAAAAACGCAAGTTCGCGACTGAAAACGCCTATAAAGCTTGCGGAAGCCAAAACCTTGGAAGACAGGGTTCAGATAAAACCTAAGAAGAACCCATCATCCATTCTCATGGAGGACAAGATAAACACCGCTTTGTCGATAAATAAAGCGACTTTAGGCTATGACAAGCGAATCAAAGGTTGTACTATAGACTATTTGGACTTAACTGGCAGCAACTATTTCGCAAACAGCGAAGGCACACGCATTGAACAGGACAAGCTCTACGTTTGGTCAAGAATAACAGCCACAGCCGCAAGCAAAGGTGTTTTCACCTTCAGCAGGGAAGAAGTAGGTTCCACAGCCGGCTACGAAGTATTTGATGTGGAAACTCCCGAAGTCATAGGTGAAAAAGTGGCAAAACGCGCAATCAAACAACTTGGGGCTAAGTCGCCTAAAGGCGGCAAATCTCAGGTGATTCTAGGACCAAACGTCGTAGGCGTTTTCGTCCACGAGGCTTTCGGACATCTTGCTGAAGCTGACCTAGCATTAGCTGGAGGCGTATTGCAGAATAACTTTGGAAAGAAAATTGGGTCAGACTTAGTCACCTTTTATGATGACGGCACAGTAGAAGGCGCCTTCGGCTCTTTCAAATACGATGACGAAGGAATTCCAACTCAGAAAACGCTCCTCATAAAAGACGGCGTGGTCACAGGTTTAATGCATAACCGCGAAACCGCGCAAAAATTCAATGTTGAACCTACGGGCAATGCGAGAGCCGAGAACTTTAGAGTAGAACCTATCATCCGCATGCGCAACACGTTCATGGCTCCAAGAGACCATTCTCTGGAAGAGCTGGTTGAAGACATACGTTCAGGTTATTACTTCAAGAGTTTCAGAGGGGGACAAGCTAACTTGGACGGCACTTTCCAAGTAGGCATCCAAGAAGCCTACGAGATAGTAAACGGTGAAATAAGCGACCCCGTCCGCAACGCTTCCATAAGCGGCAACACTCTTGAAACGCTCTTTAAGGTTGATGCTGTTGGAAAAGACGTTGAGCTATGGCCAGGACGATGCGGAAAAGGCCAAACCGCCTTCATATGCGATGGCGGACCGCACATTAGAGTTAAAGAGGTGATTGTTGGTGGCAGTGCTTGAAAAAGAGCAAATGTTGAATCTGGCAGAAAAAGCCATTAAAATTGCCTTAAAAAAAGGTGCTGTAGAAGGCGAAGCCTACGTTTATGAGGGACAAGCCACGAACGTGGGCATAGAGCGAGGGCAAATCACCAAAACAAACAAGATAATCGACCGAGGCTTAGGAATCAGAGCCACAGTTAACAAGGCTGTGGGTTTTGCTTACACGAACATTATAGAGGACCAAAAAGCCATCGAAGGCACAATCCTCAGGGCGTTAAGCGCTGCAAGGGCAAGCAAACCTGACCAAGATTGGAAGGGGCTTCCCGAAAAGAAGGCGTATGTCACCGCCGAAAAAATCTATGACCGCAAAATCCGTAAACTTCACTCTGAAGGTCTGGTGGACATCGCTTCCAGCATGTTGGACGCCGCTGTGAGCGTGAACAAACGTGTTTTTCCGATTGAAGGCGGCGCTGGTGCCGCGTATTTATCAAGTGCTATAGCCAATTCGAATGGAGTTACAGGCTTTAACAGAGGAACCATAATGGAGTGTAGCTTGGCGGCGGTAGCCAAAGAAGGAAATACGGTGACCCCAGTATGCTTCGAATTTAACGCTGGAAGAACCTATAAGGTGGACCCTGCATGGGTTGGAAAAGAAGCAGCTCGGTTGGCAGTCGCCGCCTTAAAAACCAAGCGAATTAAAACGGAAACAACCAAACTGATAATAACTCAGTTTGCACTGCAAGAATTACTTCATTTCACTTTGATTAACGCGGTAAAAGCCGATAACATCCAGAGAAACCAGTCGCCCTTCCAAGGCAGAATCGGCGAAAAAGTTGCGTCAGAAAACATCACAATCCACGATGATGGCCTGTTGCAGGGTGGACTTCGCACTTGGGCTTTTGACGGCGAAGGAACCCCTCAACAAAGAACACCCCTTATAGAGAAAGGCGTTCTGCACAACTTCTTATATGACAACTACGCTGCGAAAAAGGAAGGCAAAGAGAGCACTGGAAACGCCTCAAGAGGTGGATACTTATCAACACCTAGTATCGAAGCTACAAACTTCCATATAACACCCGGAAACAAGACCAAGGACCAACTTATGAGCGAAGTAGATAACGGCTTAATAATCTACTATCTACAAGGCGCCCACAGCAGCAACCCCGTCAGCGGCGAATTCTCAGTTGTCGCAACACCCGCATGGAAAATCAGCAAAGGCAAAATAGCGCACGCAACACGCGGCGTAATGTTAGCAGGCAACATATTTGAAGTACTGAAAAACGTGAGCGCGGTAGCCAATAATGAACGCCAAATAGGTCAACTGGTCGCACCTTGGATTCTAGTCGAAAACGTTAGAGTAATCGGAAAATGAAAACAACCCATTGTGATAGTTAACGCTGTTCCACCTTTACTTCAACCTATATATACTCAGCAAGCTGCGCTCTGTCGGTATGTCTTTCTTTTCAAAGACCATACGCCAATGACAGCCAGCACAATTGCCAGTACCGTCAATACCACGAAGTCTCCTGATTTGAACAAGTCGTCTATGAGTACAGCGGAGTAGTCCCAGTAATTGAAGATACTTGTCGTTTTCAGCCATTCAAGACTTTTGGAGAAGCCACTGAAAGTTTAAAGGAAGAGTTGTCGGAAGACGAGAACAAATGTTATGCCCATACCGGTTATGACTTTCTGGAAAGACTAATAAAAGAACTGCGTCAACTAAAAGATACACCTAACTTCTCAGAGAAGTCAAGTTAATGGTCCGCCCTGAAGCAACAGTTTGATTTTGTCTCCAGATTTCGCTTTGAATTTCGTGGCTGCGCTGCCTTGGTTCAGAGCTATTTCTAGAAAACCGTGGCTCCCAATTAAGGCTAAGGGTTCACGGGGTTTAGTTTCTCCATAGGCTTTGCAAAACCTCAGTTTCAATTTGCAATCTGGGAGTTCCACATTTACTGTGCCTTTTAGATGGCTTTGCGCCACTTCTTTCTCTTTTATGTTCGTGATTATGTTTCCAAAGCCGTCCACAAGCAAGACCTCGCCGACCAGTACGCCATTTTTTTGCATGGTTTTTGCAAATTCAGGCTTTGCGGCTTCGCTGATTTCGGGTCCAAACTCTTCTGGTGTCACTCCATTCAATAGGTGAGCTGCGACGGGTGCGAAAATGTCTCTTCCGTGGAACGTGTTGGAGACTTTGGGTAACATGAACTGCGGATTCGCCAGTTCGTGAACGCGAGTTATGCCTTGTTTTTCCGCGGCTAAAACTAAGATGCCGTTGTCTGGTCCAACAAAGAACCCTTGCTTGGTCTGTATCAGTATTGGTCGCCTTTGAGTGCCAACGCCAGGGTCGACAACCGCCACGTGAATTGAACCCTTCGGAAAGTAGGGCGCCGCAGAAGCCAGCACGTAAGCGCCCACTCGTATATTGAATTTTGCTATCTCGTGTGTTATGTCGACTATGGCGGTGTTTGGGCATATGCTTAAAATTGCAGCTTTCATTTCCGCTACGTAAGGGTCTTTCAACCCGAAATCGGTTGTCAAAGTTGCTATTTTGGTTGGCATACTAACTGATATACTCATTGTGCCTCTTGATAGTTTTGCTCCGCCCATTCTTCAGAGTCCACATAGGTCTCCGTGAGGTCAGTTGAAGCTTTCTTCGCTTTATTTCGTCTTCTTCCTCTCACATCCAGACCTATCATTACGATATAAGGCAGAGCAAGATAAAGCCCAGCTATAATCGGATTGCTGAATACGAAAGCAAAACTGAGCAACTGAGCCAGTGAAGTTCCCGCATAAAGTTCTAGGATATCCAATAGTACAAATGCTAAGAAAGTTAAGGTCAAGCACACAAAGAATTGCACGAGCACTCCTCGTTCTTTTCCGAGAAGAAGAGAGGGGATTACAGATGACAAAACGAAGACCCAAGCGAATGAATAGAAGACAACGACCAAGTCTACTCTGGAGGTTAGCCAAAAGCCTATCGATGGAAGAAAGGTGTCAATGTGTGTTACAAGAGTGGTGACTGCTGTTTCTGTGAAAAGCTGATAACTAATCATTAGTGTCCAAGCTACGGAGAGGTATAACGGAGTTACGAAAACCGCTTTTCCCAGTGTGGCCACCTCAAACCCAATAGGAATATTAAGTATTAAGTTTTACTATACAATACTCCCTATCAGCAAACTGTATCAAAGAACAAAATCCGATACAACCAGCCTCAACCGAACCGCAGCAAATTTTAGAACGCGTTTTTAAAAGAACCCGACCATCTAGCCACCGTGCACAACCGGAACAAGAACTACTTCATCTCCATCACTCAATTTCGTCTCTAAACCATGTAAAACACCGATTTCCCTGCCGTTCATAAGTATCAACGCGTTCGGCCTCGAATCCTCAAGCTGCTGGTCAATAAGACTTTTTTTTATCTCAGGCACCTCTACAACTAATTCGTTCACCATCTCGCCTATAGAGATGCCCCCTTTACAGTCCAACACAAATTCACTCGCGCCTGAAAAATGACGAAAAGCACCGACAAACTTTACAGTTATTGCCATCTTCCCATTCAATCCAGATCATGAAGTGTAACAAGCTAAAGCTAATAAACGATTCTCAGTTTTTCAGGAACCGAATGTAACTGAAAACATAAAGCACTATAAACAGTGAAAACGATTGCAAAGCGATAGTCGCTTTAATTTTCAAATCTCTCCTCAGTCAAAGTCTCCACGATGTCCGTAGCTATCTGAACCAGCGTGTCAGCCTGCTGCATCATTGCTTCGCCGTTTACCTCCTCCAGCTGCGTCAGCTGCTGCACCATTCCTTCGATTTCCATTAGAAAACGCAGAACCGAGTCGTTTGTATGCTTGGCTTTTTTCGCCTCTTCACGTACGAGAACCTCTATAAAAGCGGGTTCGCCCAAACTGTAGTATATCGCATTTCGGGCTTTCCTAATTGACTCCACAACCAGACTGGGAGCCATGTAGGGTATCTTCCGCGCCGCCTCCAACTCAGCCTTTGCCTCACGCAAGTACCTCAGCGCCCACCCCTTTCGGTATTCATCCATCATAAAGGTTCCGTTTCCCAGTTGCGCCTAAGCTGAAAGCTCCTCTTCGGTTTCACTTGGAGAATCGGCTTGAGTTAAAGAAATAGTGCGGGTTATGTACCCAGCAACCTGATTCCTCACTTTCGTGGTCGCACCTTGTGTGAGCGCGGCAACTTCATGTTTGTTGGCGTCAAAATCTCTGGAGAATTTATCTGGAAAACGTAACAAGAGTTCTTTGGCTAAACGTTTAATGTGTTCCGTCTTAACTTTTCCCAATTGTGCAGACTCCTCTGATCATCAGGTACTGGCTTTTCGTCCTCCACTGCTTGAAAGCGTAAAAGCAACTTTCAATAGAAGAAGAGGCTTAATTTAAGTTTACGCCTCATGTATTCGAATAACCCTCGCAGAAAGCTAAAGCACTCCTATGTGCACTAGTAAATATATAAGGAACAAAAGCAGAAAAGTCAACAAATGAAGGGAGAGTCTTTGCCTGTTCCTCGATTAAAGAAAGGCAGATGGTCAAAAGAGAGAGAAAGAACAAAATCGGGAAGATGGAGAAAAAACGGTCTGACACGGATCAGTCGAAGAAGCCTAAACGTTCAACCCGCAAGTACGTTTTAGCCATAGCCGTAATCGGGGCGATAGCTATAGCGATTGTAGTGCTTTACTTGCTTTTCCCAGAGTTGTTTGACTGGATTAAAATCTGAACATTCAACGTTGCTTTGGCATAAAACAAAAGTCAGTTCAGTTTTATATTGAAGAAGCCCTCGAAAGTTCTAGCTACTTGGTCTGCAACATCAACAGCAGCCATATTCTTAACTTCAGCCACCGCCTCAACTACCGTCTTTACAAATGAAGGCTTCGTCATCTGACCATTATAAGGAGTTTTCCTGTAGGTCACTGGACCATCTGTCTCTGTCAAAAAGTTTGTCAGAGGCACCTTTTTCACGACTTGGCGGATGCCGTCGGAGTACGCTACCGGCGGTCCTTCGGTGATAAAGTATCCGTGGTCTACGGCTTTATACAGCGCACTCATGGGGTGGCTGAACCAGTGCAGCAAAACCCGCTTCAGATTGTACGATGGAAGCATGTCTACAATTTGAGCCGTTGTCCCACGCGAGTGAATTATGGCTGGAAGATCAAGCTTTTCAGCCAAGCGCAACATTTTGTCGAAAACCATCAGCTGTTTTTCCCATATCGTTTCATACTTGTAGTCAAGGCCGATTTCGCCTATTGCGACTACTGCCTTTTTTTGGTGTTGCTCAGAAATCAAGTCTAAGGTCTTTTCAAGCTCATTTTCTTTAAGTACATTTACGTTCCATGGGTGAATCCCCAGAGCAGGATAAACCGTGCCTGGATATTTTTCAGCTAATTTTAGACTTCCGATGCTTGTCTCGAAGTCCATAGAATTCGAAACCAACGCAATAACATTGGAGTCTTTGGCATCCTCCACAAGCTCGTCAGTGTATTTTGCGTATTCTGCGTCGGAAAGGTGGATGTGCGCGTCAATTAACTTCATTTTAAGCCCTAAGCCGCCATTATATTCAGCAGAGCGTTTTATAATTTTCTTCTTTATGTGAAGAATTTTTATCTTAAACGGTAATTTAAAGAAGTAGAAGACAAAAAAGGTTAAATACAGCTTTAAAAAGAAAAAGAAGCTACGGAGAAGTCTTTATGACCGATTTAGAATTAGCTGTTGCGCCCATGCACAGATTGTGCAAAAAAGCAGGAGCGGACAGAGTAAGTGAAGCCGCAGCAAAAGAACTAGCAAAGGCATTAGAGGAAATTGGCGTTAAAATCGCGAAAGAGGCATTAGATTTTGCCATGCATGCTGGACGTAAGACCATTAAAGCTGAAGACATAGAAATAGCCACTAAAAAAGTAATGGAAAAATAATACGTGAACTTCCCCTTTCTTTCTTTTTTGTTTAGTTAATGCGTTTCTATTGCGTGAAAAATATACCCCTCTGTAAATAGTTTAAATAAGGGCGCTATTGTCTTTTGTGGGTGCTAGAAAACAAGGAGAAAAACGGAAAAAGTATAAGAATGCGTATGTTTTCTCTATTGCAAAGCTGAGATAGTGTTCAACGTGAATGTTCCCAAACAAATCAGGACTTACTGTCCGAAATGCAAAGCTCATCAAACTCACACTGTAAGCCTCTACAAGGCAGGAAAGCGAAGAGCCTTAGCTAAAGGAGAACGCCACCACAAACGAGAAAAGAAAGGTTACGGCGGACAAAAATATCCGCTTCAACGTGAATTCGCTAAAACCACCAAGAAACAGACTCTAAGGCTTAAATGCAAAGTATGCGGTTACATGCACCAAAAAGACGGCATACGCCTGCGAAAAATAGCTTTCACATAGGAGCCTGAAAAAATGACAGAATGGAATAAGCTCATCCCAAAACCAAGAAGCAAGTTCCTGCGCGTTAAATGCCTAAAATGCGGAAACGAACAGCTCCTTTTCAGCAACGCTGTAAACAAAGTCATCTGCAACGTTTGTGACGAAACACTTGCAGAACCAACAGGCGGCAGAGCCAAAATCAAAGGCGAAATCCTAACCGCCTTTGAATAGGACGAACACCCAAATGGCTGAACGCAAGCCCCAATGGCCCGAAGTCGGAGATCACATAATCGCCACTATAGAAAACGTCACCACATACGGTGCCTACGCAAAACTCGACGAATACGACAAACAAGGGCTACTGCACGTCTCCGAAATCAGCAGTAGTTGGATAAGAAACGTCCGCGATTTCGTACGTGAAGGACAAAAGGCAGTGCTAAAAGTTATACGCGTAGATCTGGAAAAAGGTCACATAGACCTATCCCTGAGACGCGTTACTAAAAGAGGAAGAATCGAAAAAATACGCCAATGGAAACAAGACCGAAAAGCTGAAGCCTTGCTCCGCGGCGTTGCAGAAAAACTTGGTTTGCCCAATGAAGAAGTCTATGAGAAAGCAGGTGCTCTCTTAGAAGAACAGTATGGATTATATGATGGCTTCGAAAAAGTAGCCAAAGAAGGCCACGAAGTCTTAACAACAATAGGCGTCCCTGAAAACATCGCAAAAGCCTTTGCTGAAGTCGCGGAAGAACGAATCCTCGTGAAGATGGTGAAGGTTAAAGGTACGCTTGAAATTCGTTGCATGACGCCTAACGGAGTTAAAGTAATCAAAGACTCGTTCCTTAACTCCAAAAAAACAGAGAAAACAAAGGATTCAGACGTACGATTTTACGTTATCGCTGCCCCAAAATACAGCGTGGACGTATCCGCGGAAAACTACAAGCGGGCAGAGGAAGTTCTGCAGAAAGTCTCCCAAAGCGTGGTATCAACAATCGT
>Ga0272442_10009671_pt1 | contig 12017 bp, 8 predicted proteins | sample SSMForm2O_FD_200262 | JGI IMG/M metagenome (GOLD analysis project Ga0272442, IMG submission 200262) | Marine sediment archaeal communities from Little Sippewissett salt marsh, Falmouth, MA, United States - SSM-Form-2O | ecosystem: Environmental > Aquatic > Marine > Wetlands > Sediment ... | reverse complement strand
AGTATCATTATGGAAGAATGTCGCATTGGGTCTCATGTTACGATGGCAAATTCAATTCTTGATGATGGTGTTAGAATAAATCATCATGTCACGATAATAGAGGAACAAATGTTAATTTCTAATGATGATAAAATGAATAAAATACAAAATATTGGTGGGTTAATAGGGGGTAATTCCATTATTGGTAATCATTGTGTTATTGATCCTGGTATTGTTATCGGAAAAGGTGTCATAATTGATCCCTTAAAACACATTTATAGAAATATTTCTAAGGAAAGTCATGTGATGTAATTTGTGTGGAATTATAGGATATAATGGATTTCGAGATGCAAATAATGTATTAGTTGATTGTTTGAAACGATTAGAATATCGTGGGTATGATTCAGCAGGTATTGCTATTTTGAATAATGATTTACAAGTATTCAAAGAGACAGGATATATTTCAAAACTAGAAGAAGAATTAAAATTTAATAATGAAATTAAAGGATCTATAGGAATTGGTCATACTCGTTGGGCCACCCATGGAAGAGTGACAAAAACTAATGCACACCCACATATCAGTTCAAATAAAAAAATTGCTGTTGTTCATAATGGCATTATTGAAAATTTCAAACAACTCAAAGAGTATTTAATGAACAAAGGATACACGTTTTCTTCAGAAACTGATTCTGAAGTCTTATCTCATCTCATTGAAGATAATTATAATGGAAACTTACAAGACGCAGTTTATAATGCCATGAAAAAAGTGAATGGATACTATGCCATTGTCGTGATGAGCAAGGATGAACCAAATGTTCTAGTTGGCACACGAAAGGATAGCCCTTTAGTAATCGGTTCAGGAGATAATGAAAATTTCATAGCATCTGATATTACTGCTTTATTAAAATACACAAATAGAGTTATCTATCTAAATGATGCTGAATCAGTTGTTATTACAAATAAGAACATCAGTTTATATGACTCGGACAATAAACCAATAAATCGAGAAGAAACATTAATTTCATGGGATATTGCGGATGCTGAAAAATCAGGATTCCCTCATTTCATGCTAAAAGAAATATACGAACAGGATCAAACCGTTCATCAAGTTACACGTGGCCGATTATCTGAAATTGATCGAACGATTAATTTTGATGAAATTGTTGAAAACTTACTAGTACATGATTATGACAATATTCAAATTATCGCTTGTGGAACATCGTATTATGCAGGTCTCATGGGCAAATATTTCTTTGAATCCTTTGCTAAGATTCCTGTTTTTGTTGATCTTGCATCTGAATATCGGTATTACGGATCATTTAATGAAAAATCTTTAGTGATAGCGGTAACTCAATCTGGCGAAACATTGGATACTCTTGCTGCATTAAAAAAAGCAAAATCGATAGGATGCAAAACATTAGTTATAACCAATGTTATCGGCAGTTCAGCTACGCGCATATCTGATGGTACGATCCTTACACAATCCGGACCAGAAATCGGCGTGGCAGCTACGAAAACATTCACTGCTCAGGTTCTTGTTCTTTTACTACTATCATTAAAATTGGGAAAAATGAAGCGGTATATTGGTACTGATGATTTATTCCAATATATCATACAGATGAAACAGTTACCAATCCATGTAAAATACATTCTTGATCATAATAAACAAATAAAAGAAATTGCTGAAATATTACGAAATGCTCGCTCAGTGTTTTTTATTGGACGGGGAATTAATTTTCCACTATGTCTTGAAGGTGCATTAAAATTAAAAGAAATTTCATATATTCATGCAGAAGGTTTTGCTGCCGGTGAATTAAAACATGGTCCTTTTGCATTACTGACAAAAGATACACCCGTCATTGCTATTTCTTCGAAAGATGTCACCTATGAAAAAATAATTTCTAATATTGGTGAAATTAAAGCCCGTGGACCCCAGGTTATTGCAATTTCTGAAGAGCAGGATACTGAAATTGAAAAATATGCTGATTTTGTATTACGATATCCTTCAGATACCGGTGTTTTATCATTTATTCCAATAATAATAATTTTACAATTGCTTGCTTATTATGTTGCAGATTTAAAGGGTTGTTCAATTGATAAACCAAGAAATCTTGCCAAATCAGTAACCGTTGAATGAGGAGAAAAAAGAGATGTCAACCTGTTTGATTTTAGCCGCAGGGGAAGGTAAACGGATGCATCCCTTAACATATACCCGCCCAAAAGTGATGCTTCCTATTGCCAATAAACCAATTCTTGAATGGAATTTAATTAATGCAATGAAATCAGGTATTACTGATTTTATTTTTATCGTCGGTTATAAAAGTGAAATGGTCAGAAATTATTTCCAAGATGGCTCAAATTGGGATGTTTCAATTGAATATATAAATCAAGGTAAACCATTAGGAACTGGACATGCTATTAGTGTTGTAGAACCTTTTATCGAAAAAGATTTTCTTATTTTATCCGGCGATACATTTCTTGGTTCACTTGATATTCAAAATGTTAGAAAACAATCAATGAGTATGGGTTTATGTACCGTGGATCATCCTGAAGAATATGGTATTGTAAAAACAGAAAATGATGCTGTTGTAAAAATTTTTGAAAAAATGAATGAGCCATTTAGTAATCTCATCAATGCCGGAATTTATCATTTTCAAAAAGAAATTTTCCCTTTTTTAAAACAAATCAAATTATCCAAACGAGGAGAATATGAGCTAACCGATGCAATAAATCTAGTTGCAAAGGAAATGAAAATCAATGCAGTGCTTGTTAATCAATGGCGTGATATTGGATATCCTTGGGATTTATTAGAAGCAAATAGAGAAATTGTCACTGATATAAATCCAATTAGAGAGGGATTGATTGAAAAGTTTGCCACTATCCACGGAGCAGTCAGCATTGGAAAAAATACGAGAGTCATGAATGGAAGTTACATTGAAGGACCGGTAGTGATTGGTGAAAATTGTAAGATTGGACCTAATTGTTATATTAGACCCTATACCTCTATTGGTGATGGATGTCATATAGGCGCTGCATCTGAAATTAAAAATTCAGTTATTATGAATCATACGAATATTCCTCATCATAATTACATCGGAGACAGCATTATTGGTCAAGGTTGCAATTTAGGATCTGGAACAAAAGTTGCTAATTTACGACTTGATAAAAAAAATGTTGTTGTAACCCATGGAAATAAAAAAATTGATACCAAGCGAAGGAAATTAGGAGTGATTATGGGCGATAATGTACAAACAGGGATAAATGCATCTCTAAATGTTGGATCCATTATTGGAAATGATGTTTTTATTGGCCCTGGAACAATAGTTGATGGCCTGATTCGACCTCATACTCATATTTATTGATATCTTTTTATGATCGAATAATTTGTACTATTTCATCACGTTTTTTTTCCATGATCTCTTGATTAATTGCTTCTAGGTTTAACCGTAGTAATGATTCTGTATTTGATGGACGAACATTAAACCAGTAATCATCATATTCTACACTAATCCCATCCAGATAATCAATATTTTTTGCATCTTTACAATATGCAATTATTTTTTTAATAGTTCCGTTCTTATCCTTCACAACAGAATTTATTTCACCTGAATGAAAATATTTTTTATAGGGTTTTACCATTTCTGACAATGTTTTTTTTGTTTTTGATAATTCTTCCAGCATCTTTCCAATCATAACCATTGGTGCTTCATAATAACCATGAGAAAATCGTAGAAAGAAATGCCCTGATGATTCACCAGCAAAATATGCGTTTACTTCCCTCATTTTTTCTTTAATTAGAGAATGACCAACACGCGTCATGACAGGTTTTCCCCCATATTTTAGAATCATGTCTTTTGTTATTCTTCCAGGGCGTATGTCATAGCATATGGGCGAACCTGGCTGCTCTTGTAAAAATATTTTTGCAAAAAGACCACGAAGAATATAGGGTGGAATGGTTACACCTTTTTCATCAATAAAAAATACACGATCACCATCACCATCAGTTGCGATACCAATATCTGCTTTTTCTTGTAGAACACATTTTTTTAATTGTGCTAAATTTTTTTCGTTTAGAGGATCTGCTTGATGAGAAGGAAAGGAGCCATCCAAGGTAAAATTTATTCGTATCAATTCTGCAGGTATATGGGTAAATAATGCATCTATGAATTGTGAACCCATCGCATTAGCGGGATCAGCAACAATACGAAAAGAAGAGATATCCTCTTGATTTAAATATGTAAGATCATGAGTTACCTGATCCTGAAGAACTCCTTTTTTATGGGTAACAGTTCCTTTTATATTTGATGAATAACTCTCTATTTTAACCCGATCTCTAATCTCATAAATCCCTGTTTCATTACTTATGGGAATTGCATGTTTTCTGACCATTTTACATCCATTATATTCTTTAGGATTATGTGATGCAGAGACAATTAATCCACCATCATACCCATAGTGTGCAACAGCAAAATAAAATGTTGGTGAAGAAGCAAGATCAATATCAATAACATCTGCTCCCTGATCCGTAATTCCTCTTATTACTTCCTTTTTCAATGAAGGTGAAGAAAGACGCATATCACATGCGACAACAAGTTTAAGTTGTGTATTATTATATTCATCTTGGAGAAATGAGGTAAACGCTCTCCCTATTTTATAAGAGAGTTCTTCATCTAATTCTTCTGGATAAATCCCTCGTATATCATATGCCTTGAATATGTGATTTGGAAATTCTTTTGTCATCATCCTATCCGAATTATTAGTCGATTTAATACCTTACTGGTTTATGTAATACATTATAGTATTTTTTATCGTGATTTACTATGTAAATATATAATTGTTTTTTTGTTAAAATTTAATCTAATAATGAGATATAAGTGTTTAATTATTTTTTTATATAATCATTTTATTCATGAATTTATCCATAAAAATTTTTTACGATACCTTTTTCTATATAGTCTATATAATCATTGTTGATTACCTACAATAAGGGTTGGCTGGAGGCTTTATTGGTGGATTATACATTATTTCTGATAATATGCGGATCGAGCGCCATTGCTTTTTATATGGCTTGGAGTATAGGCTCAAATGATGTCGCAAATTCTATGGCTACAGCTGTTGGGGCAAAAGCCATTACCTTTAGACAAGCTGTAATTATTGCTGGAGTTCTTAATTTAGTTGGCGCGATTTTTGTAGGAAGTCATGTTACAGATACAGTTAGAAAAGGGATTGTTGATGTCCAATCAACTGGAGTGAATAATCATATATTGCTTCTTGGTTTTGTAGCAAGTTTGCTTGCTGCTGCATTTTGGGTAACTCTTTCTACCTGGAAGGAAATGCCAATTTCTACAACTCATTCAATAATTGGGGCTTTAATTGGATTTGGCCTTATCGCTGGAGGAGTGCAATCTATTATCTGGGTAAAAGTAGGGTCTGTTGTAGCGAGCTGGGTTCTTTCTCCTGTTTGTGGTTGTATCCTATCATTTTTTATTTTTAAAATTATTGTTAAAACAATTTTTTCAAAAGATCACCCTGTAAAATCTGCAAAAATTGTTGGACCAATTATTTTTGGTTTCACCGCACTCCTTATTGTTTCCTCTTTATTTTTAAAAACATCAATTAGTGAAAATTATAACATTTCCGAATCAGTTGGATTTATACTTGCCGTTATTGTTGCTATTTTTGTCATGATTATTGGAATTATATTTTTACGAAATATTGAAGAAAAAGGTTCAGAAGATTATAATACTGTTGAAAGAATTTTTAGAAAACTCCAAGTCGGTACCTCCTGTTATGTCGCATTTGCACATGGTGCAAATGATGTTGCAAATGCCATTGGTCCAGTTGCGTCAATAATCCCTTTAGCGCAAGGATTTTCAATTGGCTCTCAAGTAGAAGTGCCAATATGGTTACTTACTCTTGGTGGTATAGGAATTGGTGTTGGCTGTATGACTTGGGGAAAACGAGTAATGAAAACTGTTGGAAGTCGAATCACTAGTTTAACGAATACCCGTGGGTTTTCAGTTGACTTTGGTGCTGCAACAACCGTATTAGTTGCATCAAAACTTGGTCTACCTATATCAACATCTCATACTGTTGTTGGTGCAGTAATTGGTGTTGGTCTTGCTAGGGGTCTAGAGGCCATTGATTTAAGTATTATAAAAAGAATTATTGTTTCATGGCTGCTCACCCTTCCAATTGCAGCAGGTACTTCAATAACGATCTTTCTACTTTTATCAATGGTATTTTAAGATAAAGAAAAGGAGGAATAAATAGATGGATAAAGAAGAAAATCATTTTCGTGTTCCTGTATCAGAAACCTATAGAAGAAAAACACCATTTAGTCAATTATATAATCATATGCAAGTCGTGAAATCATGTATTGATACAATTGGGGATGGATTGGAAAAATATTATAAGGGCGATTATAAAGAATTTTCAGAAATAGCCAAAAAAATATCAGAGTACGAAAAACAAGGAGATATTATTAAAAGTAATTTAAGAAACCATCTACCCAACTCCTTATTTATGCCGGTCGATAAGGGAAAATTATTACGAGCCTTGCGTGAACAAGATGCAATTTTAGATCACGCGGATAAACTAGTTCGCATGTTGGATATGAGAAAAACGAAAATTCCTAAATCACTTCAAACTGGCTTCATTGCACATTTGAAAAGCGTTTTAAAAACAGTAGAAGCAATGGAAAATGCAGTGGGAAACATCATGGATCTAATAGAAACTAGTTTTGTAAAAAGAGAACGCGATCAAACAAAAGATTTTATTCATCGAGTACAAAGACTTGAACATGAAACCGATGAAATCAAATATACTATTACAAAATCGCTTTATAAAATGGAAAGTAAGTTAAAACCAATGGATACCTATCATTTGTTAAAAATTATTGATTGGGTTGACGATATTGCAGATCATGCAGAAAATGTAACAGATTGGCTGCGGGCTATGATCGCCAAATAGAATAGATTAAAAAAGTTTTTTCTTTTTGTTTGGATCGCCTGGACTAATGATGTAGCCCTTATGTTTTTTTCGATATCTACCCCAAAAGAGTAATGCGGGCGGGAGAATAAAAATTGAGGTAAGAAATGCAAAGAGAATCGTTAATGCGGTGATAAGACCAAATTGTTGTTCCACTGGCATGGGAACTAGGGCAAGCATCCCAAACCCAAGAATCGTTGTTACTGCAGAAATGAGTAAGGCACCGCCAGTATGACCAATTGTTTCAGACACGGCACTTATAACATCACCAGTGCGTTCGGCAACTAATCTGAATCGTTCTACAGCATGTATGGCATAGGTGATACCTAAACCAATGGTTAGCGAGGTAATCATAATAGTCATAACATTAAGAGAGTAACCTATGTAGTACATCGCCCCAACTATCCAAAGGGTTGAAACTGAAACAGGGATCATAGTGATTAATCCAAGAACTGGATTTCTATACGCAATGATAAGAACTATAGCTGCTAGTATTAAACAAAGCATTGTTGATATGAGTTGACTTTCAGTCATGGAATTCATAATAACATGCATCATTGAATTTTCACCGGTAACAGTTACCGTTATTTCTGAGTAAACACCTTCAATATCTTCTTGTAATCCTTCATATAAATGGGCCATGACATTACTCATATCTCCACCATTATCTGCATATGAGTTTGTAAATACCTGTATGACGGTTGCATCATACTGATTTTGTTTATTTTTATGAAGGTATGTTTTCATCTCATAGCTATAGCTATCATGATCATATAAATAATCAAAAAGATCTTTTACTAATGAATCACTCTTTGGAATGTACTGTTTATTTAATGAATATTGATCAATCAAAGAATTGTTTTGTTCAACTGCTTTTATTATAACACTCTTAACGGACCCTGTTTTTGGTGTTCCATCTCGATTAAATAAAACAAAATCATCATCATATAAATTATCAATTATGGTACCTATTCCATTAAGAGTAGCAACAGTAGCAACGCTATCTCCTTCTAAAAGAACATATTCACGTTCTTGGGATGCAAAAGGAAATTCATCCATAATCTGATTTAATACAACAACCGAGGGGTTTTCCTCAGGTAAAAAATCTTCCATTGAAAAACCAGTTTCTACCTGAAACGCACCATAGGTTAATCCAACTGTAATTATAACTGTAGTAAGTACAATAGGAACTGGATGTTTGCAGACGAAACGAGCGATTTTTCGCATTATGGCTCCATATTCCTTCTTTTTTTCAGTTCCTTTATAATAATTATTGTTATTTTTTCGTTGATCAATTATAAAGCGCATAGCTGCTTGGAATGTAAGTGTGATTGCAAACACATATGCGATTCCTATTGCACAGAGAATGCCAAAATCTCTGAGCGGAATCATTGTTGCCGTAAGAAATGATAAAAAAGCAATAAAGGTGGTTATGGTTGCTAAAAGCATTGCCATCCCAATATCTTCAATTGATTTATTCATGGCTTTTTTTGGATTCAGTCCTTTTCCTCTTTCAACTCGGTAATTATGATATAAATGGACTGAATAATCAACACCAAGGCCCATTAACATAGGTATGAGTGCAACCTCCATGATAATAAAGGGCATGTTAAATATTACCATTGTTCCAAATGTCCATATGATTGCAAAGGTTAAACCCAATAAAGGTAACACCACATACGATAATTTTCGGAAACTAATAAATAAAACAATACAAATGACAACAAAAATCAATGGAACAATAACAACATTTGCATCCATTGTTACTTCATTTATCTCATATTCAATAATACTGTTTCCTGTTGCGTGAAATGTTACTGCGTTTTGTTTATCATCTAAGTTTGATAATTGTTCTACTACTTCCCTACTGATGGTTTCAAGTTGTGATAAATTAACTGAACCATTGATATTAATTAATATCAAACCTGCTTTAGCACCATGTTCAAAGGTATAATCTGTAGACAAAAAATTCACAACAGATTCCTTAATATCGGTCAAAAAACGAGGTTTTATATAAATAGTCTCACTCATCACACCAGCATCAGGTGCTCGGTCAGTAATAATCCAAAGCTTGCTATTTTGTAATAATGAATAAGAATCCATCATATTCATTGAGTCATTACTGCTTCCCATTATTTCAGTTAAATCAGTTATACTCATCCCCATTGTATTAGTTAATATTTTATCCATTATCGAGCCTATCAGAGGTCTGGTTTGCCAGGTATCAATCCGATTTACAATAAAACTCATATTTATTGTAACTCTTTTCCAGGGCATCTGTAAAAAAGGGAATTGATATGTTCTCACACCGCAGGATATATTTCCAATTCTTGCCGGCATGCCAAAACCTGTTGTTTCAAATGCTACTCCATAATCTCCTAATTCTTTTCGAGAAACAGATATTGAAATACTGTCTTTATCTGTGTTCCAGGTTACATTTCCTGTTTCAAGATTAATAGGAAAAGTTATATCTTCTCCAGGGGGTTTGAACCATAATACTGCATTTGTTTTGTAATAATTTTTTAATTGTCGATTTCTAATGAGCTGAAATAAATGGTTGAGATTGTTAATAGGTCCTCTTCCAATTTCCCATAATTCATCACTTGGTTCAATATGGGCAGCTATTGTATATTTCATCTCTTGCATTTCTTTTGGACCAATGATGTTATTAAAATCCACAAACCATTCTAATACATTAATTTTTAATCCGCGTGACATTAATAAAGATTCAATGTCATCCACATCATAAAGAAGGATTGTAAATGTCATGGTTGTTTCATTTTGGGTAATTTCCAAATTTTTAACATCCATCGTATCAATAGATGCTTTTTTTGAAAGACGATTCCGTTGAAAATCTATCTCTTCATTTGGGTCATCAGTACCATGAATGGTAATCGCATGCGTTGTTGTATTACTCATTAAATCATTATATGCACTTTGAACTTCATCAATAGTACAATTTTCAAGTGTTTTATTGTATTCCATCCCACATATCATATCTACAAAACCAGCAATACTCATGGTTTCCTCGACATAATCAATGGATGTAACTGCTTTTGAAACTGCATAAATTTCTTGTAACGCTTTAGGACTAACAACGGATGCTGCAGAATCTTTTTCTACAAGTACCATTATTGCTTCTGAAGTATCGCCGAAATACTCATTAATTCGTTCATTTGCAACAACTACTTCATCATCTGGTAAAAAATCTTCCATAGAAGTTTTCATTTCAAGTGAAGGTAATAAAATCGAGAAACCAATGGTAATTAAGAGAATAAAAAGAACAACAAACCATGGTTTTTTTGTTATTATATTACCCAGTACTTGTAGCACATTCATTATCGTAACTCCATCTTTGATTTTCTCGTGTTTTTCTGAATTTTTCTACCACATCATTTCTTAAACATTAATATATTTATTTAAAAGTATTTTAATACTAATTTCTTAGATATGTTACCATTAGCTTTTCTTTCTTTTTTATTCATCAAATGTTTTGATTATTTATATATTTATACTTTATAATTTATATATATTTTTCTACATAATGTTACAATGCATTTCAATATCATTATCCTTTAGCTATAGAAAGAGTGGTCACTTTATTTTATAAAAATGGTCAAATGTGACCAAAAAAAATAATTATTTTCTGATTGTAAATTAAAAAAATTATAAGATAGGTCACTTATTGAAAATGTTAACTCTAGCTCTTATCCATATGGTTATTAAAAACAATACATTTAAAAAAATTATATTGCTTAATCATCATTATGAAATTTATCTATTTTTATATAAGTTTGATTCTGATAACATTTCTATTTTCTACAGGATGCACCGAAACACCTTCTCGATATGATTTGATACCCGATGAAGCAATCAAAATGAGTCCAGAAACAGATATATATCCACCAATCATCCATTCTACCTTATGGGAACAACCAATCCCAATTGAAGGTCCAATTAATACCGCTGGTGCAGAAGATGCCCCAGCCATATCATCTGATGGGAATACCTTTATCTTTTTCTTTACGCCCGATGTAGATGTTCCTCCTGAAAAACAAGTATTAGATCAAGTGACTGGAATCTGGTGGTGTACAAAAGAAAATGGTATATGGGCTGAACCGAAACGAGCGATATTAAGTGATACATTGGCTTTGGATGGTTCATTATGTTTTCTAGAAAATATATTATGGTTTTGTTCTGTTCGACAGGGTAATTATCGTGAAATTGATATCTATACTGCTGAGTTAAATAATGGTGAGTGGATGGACTGGAAAAATGTTGGATATCAGTTAAATGTTGATTATGAAGTTGGTGAGTTGTACACGACATTTGATGGAAATTTAATGATCTATCATAGCAATAAAGAGGGAGGTTTTGGTGGTGTAGATATGTGGTATATTGAAAAAATCAATGGATACTGGACTGAACCAGTTAATCTCGGATCTCGGATTAATACTAACCTTGATGAGGGCTGGCCTTATCTTTCAGCGGATGGTACTGAACTTTGGTTTAACCGATGGAGTGAAATGGGGTATATGGGTCCTGCATTATATCGATCAGAAAAATTAGAAAATGGAAGCTGGAGTAATCCTATTGAGATGGTCTCTAATTTTGCTGGCGATCCTGCAGTTGATAGTAAGGGAAATATCTATTTCACGCATCATTATTATGATGAAAGCATGAATATGATCGAAGCAGATATTTATGTTTGTTATAAAAAATAAAAAAAAGGATCAGGTATGATTGGCATAAATTTCCTGTTCAATAACATGTGTTGATGTTTTAATGATACTGGGATGATCTTGAATCTGATTTGTGACATCAAAAAGTTCATTTAGTTCGTTTACTTTTGTTTCTATCATTAAATCATAGGTTCCTGATACTACTGATACTGAAGATATATTTCGAATTTTTTTCATCTGTTCTAAGGTTTGATGTATTTTTCCATCTTGTTTAACTGTTGTTAATATATAGGCTGCAATCATCCCATATCTTCTCCTTCATCCCCCTGAAAAAATACCCTCTATAAATAGTTAATCTACACATTT
>Ga0272442_10009670_pt1 | contig 12020 bp, 9 predicted proteins | sample SSMForm2O_FD_200262 | JGI IMG/M metagenome (GOLD analysis project Ga0272442, IMG submission 200262) | Marine sediment archaeal communities from Little Sippewissett salt marsh, Falmouth, MA, United States - SSM-Form-2O | ecosystem: Environmental > Aquatic > Marine > Wetlands > Sediment ... | reverse complement strand
CGGATAGTCGCTCTGTCACCGGGCCAGGCAGACGGTATAAAAGAAGTATTGGCTGATGAAAAACCGATAGCTGTAATACCCAACAGTTGTGACATCGATGTATTCAGGCCGGAAATTGACGGCTCAACAGTTAGACAAAAAAGGGGCTGGGGGGACAAACTTGTACTTCTCCACACAGGCGCAATGGGTAAAGTCAACGGTCTGAATTTTGTTATCGAAGCAGCCGAAAGGCTCAAAGTCCATAGCGATGTCATCTTTGTTTTGATAGGTGATGGAAACCAAAAGTTATTCCTGGAAAGTAAAGTTAAAAAACTCGGTTTAACAAATGTGGAAATTTTATCCTCTGTTCCGAAACGAGAGCTGTCCGAATTCTATGCCGCGGCTGATGTGGGTCTTGTGATAATCGGCAACTACCCGATTATCGAGCACAATTCAGCTAATAAATTTTTCGATTCTTTGAGCGCCGGTAAGGCCGTGCTGATAAATTATTCAGGCTGGCAAAGGAAGATTCTGGAAGAAAACAAAGCCGGATTTGGATGTGATTTGTGCAATCTTGACCAATTCGTGGAAAAAGTGCTTTACCTGAATTCGCACAGACAGGATGTAAAACAACTGGGACAAAATGCCCGCAGAGTCGCCGTTGAAAAATTCAGCAGAGACCGGCTGGCAAAACAGGCCCTGGAGATAATTTCCGCACTGAAAAAATGAATGAAACTCAAAGCCAAGTAGAATTTAAAGACCTCCAGATTAAATATGCCGGACAGGTCGCCGCATTACATATTCAATGTATAGGTACCGGTTTTATCAGCTCTATGGGTATTGATTTTGTAACTTCCCTGTATGAAGCCATCGTTCAAAGTAATTCGAGTTTCGGCGTTGTCGCAGTCAGAAACGGCAAAGTGCTCGGATTCGCAGCATTTACTTCCAATATAAATACACTTTATAAATCTATCGTTTGGAAAAAAGGGCTGAAATTTGCATTGCTTTTGGCAGGCCATATGTGTTCCCCGAAGCGAGTAAAAAGGATGCTCGAAACTCTGTTTTATCCAGCCAGAATAAAAAATAAGGACATGCCTTCAGCAGAACTACTTTCAATTGCTGTCGCCGGCGAAGAACAGCGAAAGGGATTGGCCGGCCAATTAATTGAAATGGGATTTCGACATTACCGCAAAACCGGAGTAGATAAAGTCAAGGTTCTAATAGGAGCAGATAACAAGGCGGGAAATCAATTATATATCAAGTCCGGATTCGAGCCTGCCGGACAGATTAATAACCATGGTGTGCTCAGCAATATTTATGTCGCTCAAATCAATCAGGTTTGAGCCGGAAATCATTGCTCCTTGCGGATTGCACCTCGAAGGCCTTCCATCTTCAAATAGCCTTTTTTCCAAACCACAATCCCTGAAACAACAAACACGATTACGTACACAACCAGGGCATATCTGGTTTTAATCTGGCTCATAGCAAGACCAATCAGGGCATACAGGGCAGCTAAGGCGTAACAAATGGCAACGGTTCTTTTCAGCGGTATTCCCCTGTCAATCATCTGGTCATATATATGACCGCGGTCGGAAACAAACAACGGACGCTTATTTATGAATCGTCTTACAAGAGCAACAGCGGTATCGAGAATCGGCAGTCCAAAGACCACGACCGAAGCCATCCACCATCTTGGAATTTTCTCGGCGAATAAAATCATAAGAACCGCCACTACAAAGCCGAGCAGCATACTTCCGGCGTCTCCCATAAATATTTTGGCCGGGTGGCGATTAAATGGTAAAAAGCCACATACCGCGCCGAGCAGTCCCAGACATATAACTACTCGAACTGAATCACCGCCGACTTCGCTGAAACCCCAGGTACCTAAATGAATCGCCAACAATAACATGGCGCCAGTGATTATCACAGTAACACCTGCACAAAGGCCGTCCAGACCGTCCAAAAGATTTAGCGAATTGCTTGCACCCAATACAAAAATAATTACAATCGGAATTCCTAAAATAACTTCGATATTTTCCGGAAGCCTATCCCCAGCCAATGAATAATATAAAGCCGGTCTTATGCCAACGAAAATTAAAACAACCGCCGCCGCAACCTGGCCCAATATTTTCTGCCCGGGTTTTATATCAAATATATCATCGACGAGCCCTATAAGGCATGCTATCGACCCGCCGGCCAGCACAGCAGCCAGCCATGTCAATGACAGACGAAAATCCCCGGGCTCGAATGAACCTGACGAAGTTCGGTTGCCAATGCAATAAATACCTGTAAGTATGCCAACGGTCAATCCTGCTAAAATTCCTATACCACCAAGATAAGCAACACTACCTTTGTGAGTTTTTACCAGTTTATCCGGTTTATCAACAATTCCAAGTTTCAGAGCGATATTCTTGCACAGCAAGGTGGCAATTAAGGCTGAAATAAATGAAAACACCGGCACAGGCCAGAATTGCAACACCCAACTAAGGGGTCTTTCAGGACCTATGAGATTATCTAACATTATTTCTATCCTCTAATCTGAATAATTCCCGGACAGGGAGCTTTTTGCAGGATTTCCACAGTGTACATAACGAAAACAAATCTGTCCAGACGAATCACTGTGGTGTTGACATCGGAGTCATATTCGGGTAAATTTATGATTATTCTGCATAGTTGCTGCTGTTAAGCTCGTCGATAAACCGGCTGTCTTTTAATAATCACAGTGAGGTCGAATGAATCTTTTTAATATTTGTAAACGCGTGCTTGATATTTTGATTGCCGTAGTCGCAATGGTTATTCTGTCTCCGGTATTTGTTGTGATATTGATAACCATCAAGCTCAGCAGTAAAGGACCTATAATATTCAAGCAGGAAAGGGCGGGGAAAAACAGCAAGCCGTTTGTATTTTACAAATTCAGAACAATGAAACCGGATGTTGAACCTTTTGGATCCAGTCCGAAATCCGGCCGGGACCCCCGCTTGACAACAGTCGGGAAGTTTCTCCGAGAATACTCACTCGACGAACTGCCCCAGTTATTTAACGTATTAAAAGGGGATATGAGCATTGTAGGACCTCGGCCTTTGTATATTTCCCAGATACCAGAATGGAACGAAAGGCAGAAAAAGCGGCTGCTTGTAAAACCCGGCCTGACGGGTCTGGCACAAATCGGGGGCAGGGCTGAGATTACACGTGAAGAAAAACTCGATCTGGACGTTAAATACGTGGAAACCACCTCCTTAATAGCCGATATAATGATAATACTGGCGACCATTGCCTATGTGTTCAAGCGCAAGAACATCTACGAAAAAAGCTACTCACAAACCGAATACACCCGAGGTCAGAGCAAACATGAAACATGAAATAAATACGTTAAATTCAATATACGCTACACAAATGAAACGCCTGATAAAAATAGAGCAGTTGGAACAATTAAGCGAGCAGGAAAAAATCCGCCTAAAGGAAGTTACTGAAAAGTTTCCTTTTCGCAGCAATGAATATTACTTGTCACTTATTAACTGGTATGACGCCGACGACCCGATCCGCAAAATCATTATCCCTCACTCGCACGAGCTTGAAAAATGGGGCCGTCTCGATCCCTCAGACGAAAACAATTATACAATCATACCCGGTCTCGAGCATAAATATCATTCCACAGCGCTGCTTTTAGTAAGCAATGTCTGTGATGGCATCTGCCGGTATTGTTTCCGTAAGCGTGTCTTTAGAGACACACAAAGTACATATCTTCACGACCCGGCCGCGGCAATTCAATACATAAAAGAACATAAAGAGATAACAAACATTCTATTGACCGGTGGAGATCCGTTTGTACTGGAAACATCAAAACTCGATAATATTGTCCGACAGCTAAGAGAGATTGAGCATGTACAAATAATCCGCATAGGCACGAAGATGCCGGCATTTAATCCGCATCGCATAATCAAAGAACCCGCCTTGCTTGAGATGATAAGCAATTACTCTACTGAGCAAAAAAAGATTTATATAATGACCCACTTTGTTCATCCTCGTGAATTGACCGATGCTGCCGCAAAGAGTATCAATATGCTGCAGAATGCCGGTGCATTGCTGGCAAATCAGACACCACTTATAAGAGATGTCAATTCCGACCCGGAGGTCCTGGCTGAACTGCTCGGGAAACTATCTTTTATTGGTGCGGTTCCTTATTATATTTTCCAGTGTCGTCCGGCGACCGGCAATAAGGCTTACACGGTTCCAGTTGAAAAAGGCTATGAGATTGTGGAGCAAGCCAAATCCCTGGTATCAGGACTGGCAAAGCGGGCACGCTATACAATGTCACACACAACCGGTAAGATTGAAATCCTCGGCAAAACAAAAGAGTTCGTGTATTTCAAATACCATCGAGCCGCTGATGATCAGGATAGCGGGCGGTTTATGGTCTTCAAAAGCAATCCAAATGCGTACTGGTTCGACGACTACGATGAAGTAGTTCGAGATTATCCGATTAATCTGCCATACAGGGCTTATGGCCCGGAATGAATTCGCACTTTCTGATTCCACTTTGCACCATTCGAGGGTGATAATAAATCATACTGAAAAATGACCTGTAGAACTGCGATAATTACTTTGCTGATGTTAATATGCTGTGGGACAGGATTTGCGTTAGAACCCAACGAAATCCTTGTTATAGCCAACCGGCAAATTTCTGCATCGAAGCGGATTGCAGATTATTACTGCGAGAAGCGAAATATACCCATGAAAAATATCCTCTATCTTGCCTTGGGACATAATCCACGTGAGGCAATCAGCAGAGACGAGTACGAACGTTCCCTTGCCTTGCCAATCAGAAGGCATTTGCAGCGAAGGTTTCCCGGTGAAATCAGATGTTTGGTGACAACCTACGGAATACCTGTTACGGCAGGCAAGCAAGGGCCTTTGCCGGGAATGGGAGGCAAACTAAAAGAATTAAAAAGGCTTCTCAGCAAGGAAAAGCAAAGGCTTGAGCAACTGAAACAGGACCTTGCAGCCGACCCCAAGCAGATGTCGATTCAGACAAAACAAATCAATCAAAAAATCAGACAGATGCAGCTTGAAATCGGCCGCATCAGCGGCAAAGAGACAAATGCATCGGTGGACAGTGAATTATCGATGTTATTGTTCCAGTCCTACAATTTATATCGATGGCAACCTAATATGCTAAGAGGTCAAGTTCCGGGCTTAGGTTTCAAAACGCTTATGGTAAGTCGGCTGGACGGCCCGGACTATAAAATAGTAAAGGGTCTTATAGACAAAGCACTAACAGCCGAACAGACAGGATTAAAGGGTAACGCCTACATCGACTCACGAGGCATCGTAAAAAAGGACTTGTACGGTTATTTTGACCAATCCTTGCGAGATTTGGGACAGTACATACTCTCGAATACAAAGATGCCAATTAAAACCGAACAAACGGGAAAGCTCTTTGAGCCCGGCAGCTGCCCACAAACGGCTGTTTATTGCGGCTGGTACAGTTTGAAAAAATACGTGGATGCCTTCGATTTCGTTGATGGTGCCGTTGGATTTCATATCGCCAGTTTCGAGGCCCAAAAACTGCGAGACCCGAACAGCAGTACCTGGTGCGCTGCAATGCTGCGAGACGGCATCACCGCAACGCTGGGTGCAGTGAACGAACCATACCTTCACTCATTTCCTCCGCCGAAAGAATTCTTCGCAGAGCTGTTCAGGGGCACGTGTCTCGTCGAGGCATATTACCGCACAAAACCGTTTAATTCCTGGCAATTGGTTCTGGTAGGTGACCCGCTATACAGACCTTTCAAGCACGTTAAAGATTGAGGCTTATGGTTGAATCCTGTCTTTTGCCTCTTGAGTCTTGTCAGACAACATCGTCAGAGAAGGTTGTGGCTGCAACGGCTGCAAGTGCAACAAGTAAAATATGGACAGCTAATGGTATCGGAGGATTCCTGATTCATTAAAAATAAAGTTTAATCTGGGAAATCCGATATTAAATATATATAATATATTTTTATTATGTGTCGCCATTTCAAAACTTAATTTGGAGGACTAAGAAAATGAAACGTTTTGCAATTCTTGGAATAGCCTTGGTTTGTTTTGCAAGCCTTTGTCTGGGTCAACGCAGAAGCCGGACACCACAAAAGATAGTTCATCTTACAAAGCCGAAATTAACAGGTATGGTCAGTTTCGAAGATGCCCTGGCTAAACGGCGAAGTGTGCGATTGTTCGCCAACAAACCGCTCGAATCCGAACAGATTAGTCAATTGGCCTGGGCCGGACAGGGTATAATAGAAAAACAAAGAGGTCTGCGAACGGCGCCATCGGCCGGAGAGACACACCCCATAGAGTTATATTTTGCCACCGAGGAGGGGCTATTCGTCTATCGTCCTGACGAGCATAGCCTGGAACAAACTTCAGACAACGACGTTCGCGCCAGTTTAGCTACCGCCGCTTCAATGCAGGAGTCTGTGGCTATGGCCGGCTGCGATATTATTATAGCAGGCTCTGTAAGAAAGCTTTCGACCCAGTTTCGCAATAAAGCCAGAACTTTTATGCTGCTCGAAGCCGGACACATCGCTCAGAATATTCTACTGCAGGCGACTTGTCTGGATTTGGGCTCGTTACCAATTGCCAGCTTTACCTCAGCAAAGCAAGTCAGCAGAGCATGCAAATTACCGCCAGGCCTTGAGCCGCTATATATAATTTGTGTCGGGCATACAATAGAGCAGGCCGCAGCAAAAGCATCGGCAAATCAGGACGGCACGGGAGTAAAAAACGCGGCTTTGATCGTTGCCAGCCAAAATTTCAGCGAGGAGGAGTTTTTCGAGACAAAAAGGGCGCTCGATGCAGCGGGGGTTCAGACGGTTATAGCAAGCACAAGAATAGGAATTCTAAGAGGCATGCTTGGAAGAATTACCGAGTCAAAATTTCTGGTGGGCCAATTGAATGTCAATGATTACGACGCAATAATATTTCTTGGAGGTCCTGGAGCCGTTGAGTACGTCGCTAATCCTGTTGCGTTGAATCTCGCTCAGGAGGCCGTACGTAACAGAAAGGTCCTCGCAGCAATTGGCACAGCACCTACCATCCTGGCCAACGCAGGTGTGCTCACGGGCGTCAGAACCACGAGCCTGTTGTCCGAACGTAACAGACTCCTATTAGCCGGCGCTTTATATACCGGTATGGCCGTCGAGGAGGACAGAATGATAATAACCGGCAGGGACTCGGGAGCTGCAATGCAATTCGGCAGAAATGTCGCTGATGCCCTTGTTGGCAAATGATTCTGCATACTTAATCGCAGGTGAAAAATGCCTATTTTTCGGAGGAACCGTAACGGTTGGTGATCGGCAGCCTTCTGTCTTTTCCGAAAGCTTTCGGTGTAATTTTTACCCCGGGGGGAGATTGTCTTCTCTTGTATTCATTGCAGTCAACCATACGAATTATACGCATGACGTCATCCCGGGACAGGCCCGATTTAATAAGCTGCTGTGCAGACTTGTCCTCTTCGACATATCCTCTGAGGATTTTATCAAGCAAATCGTAATCCGGCAGTGAATCACTGTCTTTCTGATCGGGCTTCAGCTCGGCACTGGGCGGGCGAGTTATTACATCAGCAGGGATAATTTGTCGTTTGGATATTTTGTTTATGTGCTGAGCCAATTTATATACCATTGTCTTGGGAACGTCCTTTACCACGGCAAAGCCCCCCGCCGTATCACCGTAAAGAGTCGTATAGCCGACAGCAGTCTCGCTTTTATTGCCCGTCGTCAGTACCAGAGAACCAAACTGATTACTGAGCGACATAAGAATGCTGCCGCGGATCCTGGCCTGCAAGTTCTCGTAAGCTATCCCCTCGCTCTTCCAGCCTCTGACAGTCTTTAACGCCTTATCGAACTGCTTAAGTATCGGCTCAATCGGAATGGTTAAAAATTCGATGCCCAGATTTTCCGCCAGCTTCCGGGCATCACCAATTGTTTCAGGACTGTTGAATTTCGATGGCATTGTCAGGCCGACAACATTTTCAGCACCTAAAGCAGCGACAGCGATTGCTGCCACAATCGAAGAATCTATACCGCCGCTCAGACCAAGTAATACTCGTTTAAAACCGTTTTTGCCGACATAATCTCTCGTGCCGAGTACAAGTGCCTGATAGATTTCATCAGCACGGTTAGCCGGCTGTGTAGCAGCGGCTTGTAACGGCTTAACCTGTATAGCCCCGTCGTCCGTAGGAATAATATCAGCAATCAGTAAATCCTCGTCGAACGCCTTTGCTTTGGCTCTTATTTTGCCCGTAGAATCGGCGAACATACTGCGCCCATCGAAAATCAATTCATCCTGACCACCCACAAGATTACAATAGGCAACAGCGCTATTGAAGTGTTTCGCACATTGACTAATTACCTCCTGCCTTTTCTTAATCTTACCGACATGAAACGGGGAAGCTGAGCTATTAAGAATTATCCGGATTTGCCTTTTGCTCTTAAGGAAATTAACAAGCCACTCGGCATTCCAGATATCGGCACATATTGTAACAGCAACATTAAGCCCGCCTACATTGATTACCACCGGTTTTGCGCCGGGGTGAAAATATCTTCGTTCGTCGAACACACCGTAATTCGGAAGTTGGGCCTTTCGATAAATTTTGCTTATCCGCCCGCCCCGCAACACGGCGGCGGAATTGTAGTTGTTGTCCCGGTAGCTTTCAGCAAAACCAACTATTATGGTTTTATCCGGGCAATCAGCGGCAAGTTTTTCAAGGACAGACGAGCAGTCTTTTAAGAAATGCTTCTTGTGCAGTAAATCTTCGGGTGGATAGCCGCAAACAGCCATCTCCGGAAAGACCATCAAATCCACATCAGAGCGAACCGCCACGGTATAGATTTCGCGCATCTTCTCAGCGTTGCCGGCCAAATCACCCACCACCGCATTAAATTGTCCCAGTGCCACACGCATAATCATCTTCAAGCTTTTAGCGTTGAGTCAACAGCCCAAAACAAAAAACGGAGAGGGCGGGATTCGAACCCGCGGTACCCGCAAAGGGCACACCGGTTTTCGAAACCGGCTCGATCAGCCACTCCGACACCTCTCCATAAAAACAAATCTACAAATAATTTTAATTTGTACTTATTCAGCCTGGAAAAATATATCTATACACATTATGGATTTAAATTGCAAGAATATAAACAAAAAGCGAATTCAAGCTCGTAAAAAAATACAGACCGCTTACGGGCAGAAAAATGCTTGTGTTTTTTTTAGCACTCTCGTAAGCTCTTAAGAACTTATAGATAATATGGATAAAGGAAAATTGCTATGCCGGCAAACATAACACATATGCTCATCGCACATAAGGCACTTCAAAAACTAAAAACAAAGGGAATCGATGAATTTACAGAATTTGCCGCCGAGCTTGACAAAGATTCCAGGAAGGAAAACTACAAGTCGTATGTTAATCTCGGCAGTCTGGGACCCGATCTTTATTATTATGCCAAATTGTCCAGCTCCGTCAAAGACGTGCTCAAAGAAGGATTCGTGCAGGCTAAAGGAGTAACACCCTGGTCTTATCATTTGCACTCTCACAAACCAAACGAATTTCCCCTGAAGCTGGTTGAGATTATTTTCAGCGATGTAATAAGAAAAAAGGGCAAAGTCAATCTCTATGAAGACGATAAAAGAAAACTTGCCTATATTGCCGGACATCTGACACATATCGCAGCCGACCAGATAATTCATCCGGTTGTAAACAGGGTTGCAGGTCCGTATTATCGCGAGGGGAAGAACCGCAAAAAACACCGCGAGTGTGAAGTTTTCCAGGACTATTTTCTTTACGAGGAGGTCTATCGTCTGGAGCAAAAAAGAGGTTCAAAATATGACTTCCTGAAACAGAACTTTCATAAGTGGACTGATTGTATCAAGGGAGCAACTACAAGAAACAGCGAAGAATGGTTCCGTTATTTTCTGCAACGAGGATTTGTTGAGACCTACAGCGCATGCCCGACCGAAGATGAAATTGAAAACTCCGTCGATAATCTGCTGCTGACGCTGCGTGCATGTCAAAAATTCGGTCCTTATAAGAAAGCAGACAAAGAGTATCAAAAAAACAAGGCCGGCTCCGCGATGTGCAGGGAATATATAAAAGACGTCAGCTATATTCAGTATTACCGGCTGGCGGTGGAGCTGGCGGTGATTTACCTTATAGCTTTGTATGAGGTCTATTTTGTGCTTAAAGAAGGAAAAGATTTCACCGACCTGCACAAAAAACGCTTCCTGAGTATTGTCAGTGACGCAGACCTGTCCTGTCCACTGAAGCAAAAAATCTTCGAGAAGGCACGTACCGCACTGAGAAATAAAAGCAGCATGGAAACGGACGTCAGGAAACATGCCGCCGGACTGTTAACGAAAACAAAATTCCTTACCACAAATCACATCTTTAAGACCGGAACCGACAGAGACATCGTAAAAGCATAACAGGAACATTTATATATATAGGTACTGGAAAGACCCGGCATTATAGGATATAATTCACGGATGGATATATCAATTGTCATACCGGCATACGACGAAAGTCAGAAAATCGCCCGGGATATCGAGGCTGCGGCGTCTTTTCTGGAAAACAACCATTTCACAGGTCAGATTATAATTGTTGACGACGGCAGTAAAGACAACACCGCTGAAGCTGCAACAAACGCCGTTACCAGCCCACCGGCGGGAACAGAGATAAAAGTCGAGCGATATAATCACCATCGCGGCAAAGGCTACGCCGTCCGAAAAGGCATTGAGCAGACGAGCGGAAAATATGTGATGTTTGCCGACAGCGGCCTCTGTGTACCGTATAAAGACACTCTGCGCGGGCTGGAATTGATCAAGAACGGAGACTGTGACATAGCACACGGCTCAAGGAAAATGCGACAATGTCACATCGAAAGAGACCAGAGTCTATACCGCCATATCTGCTCCAAGATGTTCCACTGGTTTGTAATTCACGACATGAAAATACCGGCCGAATTCACCGATACACAATGCGGATTTAAGATATACAATGGTGATGTCGCACGACACTTGTACGGCGAGTGTATTACCGACGGATTCACATTCGATATAGAAATCATAATGCGGGCCCAAAAAGAAGGTTACAAAATAAAAGAATTTCCTATAGACTGGACCTGCGACCGTGACAGCCGGCTATCACCTACCCGCAGCTCATGGAGTGTTCTTTCGGAACTGCTGGCTATCAGACGGGTCATGGCTAAAAACAAAAATCCTTCCCACTGAGACGGACAGAGGACACAGCAAACAATCACTGAGACAGCTTGCTGTCTTTCCACGGACCGAAGCATAAAATCCGTTCTTCCTGTGAATCTTCGCCCGGTCCTTCCAGCATAATCAGAGCCGATACGTCCGGATGGCGTGCGCAGTATCGCCCAATATCATCCGGGCTCATAATCATAAATGCGGTTGAAAGAGCATCGGCCGTCGCTGCATCAGAGGCCGAGGCCCAGGCAGCAATTTTGCCCTTAACGGGCTGAACTGTTCGCGGGTCGATGATATGCCGGCCTTTCTGCAGACCCGAGCCGCTCAGCGCCCGGCCCTGAATACACGGACGGGCTAATACCTGTTTGTGATTGTTGGGATTGCTTAACGTCAGGGGCCAGCCTTTTGTTTCTGGCGGTCCTTCAAGAGCCAATACAGAACTATAGCCCCCGGAAACCAGAGCGATTTCAATACTCCAGTCACGCAATAATTCAGCAACCCTGTCAACTGCATAGCCTTTGCCTATGCCACCGAGATCAACCTGGACCGGGCTGACCGACAGCTGGACCGTATGCTCAGATTCATCCATTTGCAAAAGGTGCGCACCGGTATGCTCACGGGCAAGATTCAAGTCGTCTTGTGAAGGCCTGCGAGGATTTCCATCTTCATCACGCCAACAACTTAGTAAAGAACCGATAGTAATATCGAAAGCGCCTTCGGTCTCGGCATAAATCCTGCAGCCAAGCTTCAGACAATCAAAAGCATCCAGGCCAAGCAACAAAGGCTCATTGGCAGGCAGGTTATTA
>Ga0272442_10009669_pt1 | contig 12020 bp, 8 predicted proteins | sample SSMForm2O_FD_200262 | JGI IMG/M metagenome (GOLD analysis project Ga0272442, IMG submission 200262) | Marine sediment archaeal communities from Little Sippewissett salt marsh, Falmouth, MA, United States - SSM-Form-2O | ecosystem: Environmental > Aquatic > Marine > Wetlands > Sediment ... | reverse complement strand
CACCGGGCGTGGCATAAGATCCTGAGAGAGAACGGGCTGCAGTTCAGGTATGTGACGGATCGGAGCCTGGCGTCTGGCGAATTCGAAAAGCTAGACATGAAGACCTTGCTTCTCTCTCAAGCAGCGGCACTGGGTTCCAAAGAGGCGGAGGCGATTCGTGCGTTTGTGAAGCAAGGCGGAACGTTGCTGGCTGACCTAAGGCCTGGATGCTATGACGGACACTGTAAGTCCCTTGAGCAAGGAGCTCTGGACGATCTGTTCGAGTCAGAGGCCGTTGGGGAGGGACGGGCCGTGTTGTTGGACGTGGATCCATCTTCGGAGCCATCGGTCTTGGATGAACAGGTAGAGGAGTTCTTTCCTGTGGAGGGTCGAGTGTGCCAAAGGATAAAGAATCTGGAGACCATTCGATGGGACAACGGAGAGCAGACCATCATGGCGTTTTTTCGGCACGAGGGCGAGGGACAGAGAGTCGTCACGATTATGTTCCCTGAAGAGGTGTATTTCGCTGATCTCAGGCAGCAAAGAAAGGGCGGGCCCACACGGGAAATCTCCGCGCGGATCCATACGGGACGTCCCACCTTCCTCGTTCTTTCTCCAAAGCCTTTCGCCTCGATAAAGGTGGAGGGACTACAAAAAGGCGTGATGGCTGGAACGCGTTGCACACTCAAGCTTTCTTTCCCTGACGCCGCAGGACTTCATGGGATTCGTTTGTGGGCCGAGGGACCTGAAGGACAGGAGGGGACTTGGTGGGAACGTGTTTTGACCGTGGGATCGGAACCTGTAGAGGTGACAATCCCTGTGGCGTTCAATGAAGCCTTGGGCAAGTGGACTCTGCACATCCGTGACATCTTGCCGGGAAAGGACACGGTGGTGCCTTTCACCGTGGAACCGTGGATTGAACCGTGAAAGAGAGGCGGACTTCATGAGACAAAGAGGGGTCGTCTTCGCATGGCTTCTGTGGATGACATGGCTTGCGACCTGGAGCGCGTCGGCCACACCGGCGGTTCTTTCTCATCCCGGGGCGGACCATGTATTTCTGGTGGAGGTGAGAACGGATCAAACGGATTGCTTCCACGGGATCGTCGTTCTCCACTTGAGTCCGAAGAGGATCGCCTTGGCACGCGAAGGCTTCCGTATCATACAGATCGACACGAATGGGGAGAGCCTGGGTGAACGAAGGGGACAGCTTTCTAGAGAAGGGAAAGAGGGCGGTAGTCAACTGCTCATCCAAATTCCTGGGTGGACGCGTCCCCATAGCCTGAGGCGGTTCCTGGTCTTTCTTGGGGGACCCCAAGAAAAGGGGGTTAAAGAGGAAATCTTTTCCGGGGAAATCCTTCGCTTGAAAGAAACCTCTGAGGAGGTCGTGGTCGAGGGATCCTATGCTATCTTTCACCATCCCAAGCAGGGGAACGGCGGGCTTCCCGACAAGGTGGTCTTCCCTCACGCGGGTACGGAGGATCAAGGGTTCTATCTGGAGGACAGGGTATACAGGAAGGACCTGGGATACTTCGCTTTAAGGGAAGACCCGGAGGGGACGGCGAAGGTGGTGGAGCCGGGACCTTTACGGACAGTGGTTCGTTGTGAAGCGGTATACGGGGGGCGTTCTCAGTCAGAAAACACAGAGGCACAGGCTCGGGCCGTCTATCTGTTTACATACACCGCAGGTTCTCCTTTCATTCAGGTCAAGGCGAACGTGCGCCAAAGCATGGAAGAGACTTGGAACGAACTGCATTTCCTTCAGCTAAGCAGGAAGGGGTATCGGTTTCCTTATTGGTGCGCGGCCAACGGTGAGACAGGCTCCTTCAGCGGAAGCGAAACATCGGCCAAGGTGGGGACGTGGGGCGTGATGCATGACGGCGTCTCAGGACTGGGACTCTGGGGAATGGAGGGACTTCATCTCTGGGACGATCCAGATGGATACTGCAACTATATCCAGTCAGGGGTGGAGAGGTTTTCCGGAAAAGAAAGACAAAGAGAGGGCTTTTTGTACGCAGGTCCGTGGCAAGGAACCGTTGTCATGGATCGGTGGGTGGAGCGCTTATCCTTGCCTCCTTCGGTCCTTGTGAAGGACCTGGAAACGGCTAATCGGCTGAGAGCGCTTTGGCGCGAGGCGCAAGAGGACCCCCCACTACGATGGATTGTTGGAGGATTCTCGAGAGGGGATCCCGCCCGACTGGAGGAGGGAGTCCTTGCAAGAGCCCAAGCCGCGGTTCAGGCTTGGCGGGACGGGGAAGGCAGTTGGGCCCGAACCGAAGATCGTTTTCTGTTCCAAGCCGGGGACCTGGGATTGGCCCTGGCGGAGCCTTCCTTGGGAGGACATGTCTGTGGGTTGGCGAAGCTGGGAGAGGGACAGGAATTCGTGGGGAATTCCCAAATCAGGGGAGACCTTTGGAAGATCCAAGTGGGGAATCAGGGAGAGTCGAAAATTGTTGTCGGTTCGTCCTCAGTAGCAAAGGGAGAGGTGTCGGTCAACGAGACGCGTGAGGGGTTTTCCGTGGTCATGTCGTGGCCGCGCGTCGTCGTGCCTGGCGTGAAGGGACACCTCCAGGTGAAGGCTACGATTCGTCTCGTGAAAAGCCTCGGGGAAGCGCGCTTTCGGATCCAGGTGAAAAACCAGTTGGAGGAGACCGGGCTCTGGCGAATCGACTATCCGATCTGGCCTGGACTGGGCAACAAGGGGGTGACGGATGTCGCCATTCCCCGCGGCAACTGGGGAGAACTTCTGGAAGGCTTTGACGGCAAGGCCTATGGAAGCACCCCCGGGGGACATTGGAACATGCAGTTCTTTTCCCTATCCGAGGGAAAAAATACCCTGTACTTGGCCGCTGAGGACTCCGAATGCAGCACAAAACATATGGAATGCGCCCCGGGTGGGGAGACGCTTTTTTGGTACCCGGTGCCGGACATGGGCGTGCAAGGGAAAGGGTTTGAGCTGGAATACGACATCGTGGCCAAGCCGATGCCAGGGACCTGGTATGACGCTGCCAGGCGATATAGAGAATGGGCGCTCGAACAGCCCTGGACCTCGAAGGGACCCATCGCCCAGAGGGACGACATCCCCAAGGCGTTTCGGGACGGGCTTCTCTGGTTTCTGGGGAGCGGTGGACCTGCCGACGTGACGGAGCCGCTTCTTCAAGCGCAAGATTTCTTTCAACTACCCATGGGGTTTCATTGGTACAACTGGCATCAGATCCCTTTTGACAACGACTATCCCCATTACTTCCCTGTGAAGGAAGGATTCGAAGACGCAGTCAAGCGGCTCAAGGAGGCGGGTCTTACGATCATGCCCTATATCAATGGACGCCTTTGGGATTCTGATACGGAGAGTTTCCAGAAGGAAGCGCACCGCTACTGCACGGTGGACGAGCATGGTGAGCCTTACATCGAGATCTATGGTTCAGGAGAAAAATTAGTTCCCATGTGTCCTTATACCCAGTACTGGCAAGACGGCGTGGCCGAAATCGTGCACAAGCTGCTGTATGAGTGCGGCGTCAACGCAGTCTACCTGGACCAGATCGGGGCTGCCGGGCCCAGGCTTTGCATGAACGAGGAACACGGGCATCCCTTGGGTGGCGGTTCCTGGTGGGTCCCTTCCTACAGGAAGATGCTGAGGCGTATTCAAAAGGATGGGGCCCAGAAGGACGAGCGAATCTTCTTTACCACAGAAAACAATGCCGAGGCCTACATGGATGTGGTGGACGGTTTCCTCATCTGGAACTACAGGCGTCCCGAGTGGATTCCGTTGTATGCCACGGTATATGCCGACATGACATGCGCTTTTTGCAGTCCAGCGTGCCCAGGGGATGACGAGACTGCCTTCGCCATGAAACAGGGAAGGGACTTTGTGTGGGGTACCCAGTTGGGCTGGATGAGCTTCTGGCTTTTGGAGCCTGGAAATCGAGGAAAGGCGGACTACCTGAAAACATTGGCCCAAGCCCGCCTCGATTGGAATAGATTTTTCTCTTATGGAGAGTTTCTGCGTCCCCCTGTACTCCAATGCCCAGGAGAGGTGACTAGCAAGTGGATTATCGGAAGCAATCAGCAGGCCCAGGTGACGCGTCCCGCTATCCTGGGAAGCGCCTGGCGAAGCAGACAAGGCGAGGTGGCCGTCATCCTCACCAACACAGACAACAGGGAACGAAAGGCTAGGCTGATGCCACCAGCGGAACTCAAGGCTTCCGAGGGATATGAGGTGTGGGAGGAGCGGGGAGGCGTGAAGTCTCTCTATGCGAGGAGGCCTAGCAGGGAGGAGACAGTTGACGTGCTTCTTCCTGGACGATCCGTGGCGCTCTATCTTTTCGAGGAGAGCGATTCTTCAAAAAAGTCCCTTTCTCCTCAGATCCCGACGGAGGGGGAGATGAAAGGAGCCTTGGAGGCGGACCTGGATTTCGAGGCGAAAGCGGTTCGAGCAGGCGAAAGCATCAGGGGTTGGCTTCGTCTTCGCCATCCTGAAGGACTTAAGGCAGAAGAAACGCTGCAAGTGAAACTTCCAGGAGGATTTCTGTTGGAACCTTCTCCCCGTTTTAGCGCGAGGGCCGTAGCACGTATGCCAAAGAAAGGGATTCCTTTGCTTCTTCACGCCCCTCAAGAAGCGGAGGCAGGCAATTTACAGATTCATGTGGAGCGCGTGGAACACACGGGGCAAGGGTTCTTGGAGGTACGAAAGCCGAGGAAACGCGTTCAAGCCGTGAAGCTTCAGAAGACGCTTTCCTTGGATGGGGATCTGGCTGACTGGCCGCAGGGTCCCGTCATTCGACTCCCTGAGCAGGGGATCTCTCACGTGGAAGGATGGACAGGTTCCGAGGATCTCTCTGCTCAACTCCGTCTGGCTTGGAATGAGAGTCATCTTTGGGTCGGGATTCAGGTGAGGGACGATGTTCACGACACACCGTACAGCCAGGAGAAGATGTGGGACGGCGATGCCATCCAACTTGCCTTCGATCCTTTTTTGGACACCGTCTCCGGGTTGGATGGGAACGATGTGGAGGTGGGACTCTCCCTACAAGAGACGGGTCCCTTTGCCTATCTTTGGGCTCCTCTTCGAAGGGAAGCCGCCGAAGTGGATTTGGCTGCTCAGCGACAGGACGACCTCACCACCTACGAATGTCGAATCCCCAGAGCATTGCTTCACAACATGGACAGGACAGGATTTTCCTTTACGGTCAATGAAAGGGATAGAGGAGCCCAGTTTGACGGCTGGATGGAATGGACCCCGGGCATTTGCGGACCCAAAGACGCCAGCGCCTTTGGATTGCTCTTGATGGAATGATGCTCCACCTCAACGCAACAAGGAGAAAACATAATGCTTTCTGTGACCACTGACTATGCGACTGACCAGGGGTGTCCCGAGCCTGCCCTGCGACGCATTGCTGAGGCAGGTTTTACCCATATTCATTGGTGCCACCATTGGAATACCGACTTTCTCTATGCGGACGCTGAGATCGAAGCCATTGAAGGATGGATGAAGCAGTATGGTCTCATTTTGACCGATCTTCACGCCTCGGACGGAAAAGAGAAGCGTTGGGCGTCTCTTCGCGAATACGAAAGGAAGGCCGGCGTGGAATTGGTGAAAAACAGGATGGCCATGGCGGACAGGTTGGGTTCCGACGTGATTATCATGCACCTGGGGAGCGAACCGGAGGAGGAGCCTGCACGCGGCCAATATTGGACGCAGCTTTGGCGGTCTCTGGATGAGCTGGCGCCTCAGGCGCGCTACTACGGCGTGAAAATTGCGGTGGAAAACGGAAGGTTCCCGATGATTCGAAGGGTCTTCGAGAAGTATGACCCCTCCTATGTCGGGCTTTGCTATGACTGTGGACACGGCAACCTGATTAGGGAGGGACTCGAAGAACTGGAGGCGCTTAAGGACAGGCTCATCTCTATTCATTTGCATGACAACGACGGGACAGGAGACCAGCATAGACTCCTCTTCACAGGTACGGTGCAATGGGATCGATTAGCGCAGATTATCGCTGCCTCCCCTTACGACAAGCCCATCAATATGGAAGTCTCCATGAAGAATAGTGCCATCGAAGACGAGACGCTTTTTCTTCAAAAGGCATTTGAGACAGGCACTACGTTCAGCGAAACGGTGAAAGCCATGAGGGAGGGAAATGGCTAAGAGGAGGGGAAAGGTCTCCCTGGAATGCCGTCCTTTCGTGCCACTTCGGTTTCATGGAGGCATGGCATTCGTGGGAAACGCATTTTTTTCCATGGATTCGATTCTGAAAAAGAACGTAGGCCGATGGGGGTATAAATTGAATTCTGAGACATTTTAATGTATATATTAAAGTATACATCTACTTCGGGGAGGCAAAGATGAAAGCGTCCATCGTGGATCTACGATATCGGATGAATGACGTACTTCGTTCCATTGACAGGAACGAGAAGGTGACGATCCTCTGTCGAGGGAAGGAAAAGGCCATTCTGAGTCCTCCTGATTCTCCGAAAAGAAATAAGAGGAAAGTCACAGAGCATCCCTTCTTTGGCATGAGGAAGGACGATCGGCCCGTTGAAGAGATCATGGATGAACTGCGTGGAGGAAGGCATCGTGATCTTTGACACAGATATTCTGATATGGATTCAGCGAGGGAACGAGAAGGCTGCGAAATGGCTTCAGCAAGAGAAGGATCGCGCCATATCGCTTCAAACGTATCTGGAGCTGATGCAATATGCCGCCTCCAAAAAACAGCATGCCTATGTACATGCCTTTCTTCGGGATTTTGAAATAGCGACGTTGCCCTTCACGGAGCCCCTTGGTCATCGAGCTGCCGTGTATATTGAGGAATATTCGCTCAGCCATGGTTTGTGTGCGGGAGATGCAATCATTGCAGCCACTGCTGTGGAAAACGGTCAGGCTTTGGCCTCTGGCAATAGGAAGCATTTCCGAGCCATCAAAGAGTTAAACCTCAAGTGGTTTAAGCCTTGAGGGGAGCGGTTACTACCAGGAGGCTGCCGTGTCACTATACATGACGAGCTGCGCCATGAGGCAGATAATTTGTCTGCTCGTCCTCGGAATTTTTTCCCATGTGTGTTTGGGGGAAGAGACCGTTCCTGACGGAAACACTTCCTCCGAGGATGCGTCCTTGAAGGTTTCAAGTGTCCTCACAATGGAGGGACACGCCTTCAGGATGGGAAGACCCATCAAGGTCTCTTTGGATGTCGAGTACAACGGAGATGCGCCGGCGAAACTGGGGAGCCTATACCCCACACATGCGCGGTTCTCAGTGACAGACCAGGCCGGCTCCCCTGTTAGACGCGTAGAGAGACAGGTGCAGGTCGCATGGAATTCCGAGACGGTCCGTCCTGGGGAGACCCTTCGATTACTGGACGGGGTGGACCTTTCAGAGCAATACCTATTCCTCGAGCCAGGTCTCTACACCGTGCAGTTTTTGGGGGAGAGTGCGTGGATGCACGGAGTGGTGAGCGCCTTGCCGCCTTCCAATCGCGTACAGTTTATGCTTTCCAAGGACCGCATGACTTCGGCTGATCGGCTCATCGTCGAACTATTGCCTATACTTCCCGAGAGACGGTTGATTTCCAAGACGGAAAGCCAAGCTGTTCTTTCTCCATTTGGCAGGCGCGAGGTCAAGGGCGACCTGGTGATCATTAGACCGGTCGGAGGCAAGGGCAATGAAGTCTTCCTATGGCAGTGCCAGAGACAGGCGGACGAAGTGACATTGCCCAATGAGGCCCCCAAGCGGCATTTCCCAGACTACAACGTGACCAGTCAGTACTTGGGGAGGGGCAGGTACGGCCATCTCTATCTGGCCGTCTGCGGAAAGGCGAAAGAGGCGTGGCCCACGGCCGCTCAGGATTTGTCGGAGAGATTACTCAGATAGGGAACGTTTGATCGAGAACGTTTTTTCCTCCCAGATCCCCACCCGTTAGCTAGACAGTACTTGTTGCGGGGAGCAAGGCTATAAGCCCCACGTCGAGCGATAGGTGTCTGCGCTGTTCCTCGGAAGATCGTACATCATCATCCGCGTGCGATCTGAGAATGAGCCAGTACAGACACCTATCGCTCGACGTGGGCAACGCGCGTTACGCTTTCCGCAACAACTACTAGCCGCATCTTCTCGCCAAGGTCTCTACTGCACAGCTCCATGTCACGCCTCATACGAAGGGTGCTTCCTTCGCCCTCGTCAGAGTGTTATAACACGCTGTCCTCGGGCTCACTTCACCAAACTCCGTCTTCGACGCAACCTGAAGCCGTTCGCAACGAGATTGGTGAGAAGATGCGGCTAGTTCGCTGCCAGGGTCTGTTCGGCGATGGCTTGAGCTTTTTCCTGTCCGTGGAGGCGTTCCACTAGGACGAGGGCAAACTCGAGCGCGGTGCCCGGGCCCTGGCTGGTGATGCAGTTGTTGTCCGCCACGACGCGCTCCTTCGCGTCCGAAGAATCAGGCAACTTGTCGTGAAAACCTGGGTAGCAGGTGGCTTTTCTGTCCTCGAGAAGACCGTGGTGAGCCAGGGCCACAGCCGGGGAGGCACAGATGGCGCCATAGAGCCGTCCGGCTTGGCGCTGTTCTTCGAGAAGTTGGATCAGCGTTGGGGAGTCCCTGAGGTTCTCGGCTCCGGGTAGCCCCCCGGGGAGAACGATGAGATCGTAGTTCTTTCCAGCGCAGTCCCTGATGAGAGCATCCGCTACGATCTTAACGCCACGGGAGGCGGTGATTTGGAGTTCTCCCGCAGAGGCCACAGTCACCTCGGTTTCGGCCCTTCTCAGTATGTCGATCAGAATGACGGCTTCCATCTCTTCGGTGCCGTCTGCAATGGGAACGAGCGCTGTCTTAGGCATGAGATCCCTCCTGTGGATGCTTGAACGGCTCGGCCAGGGCTGCTATGTTCACCGGTCAAGCCAACCCGTCCATCCTATTCCTGTTAAGGGAGGATGACAAGCGTGAATGTCAACTTTTTCGGCCAACGGCCAAAAGCTTTGCTGATGAGCCTGTGTTTCTGGACCTGTTGTGTTGGAAACAGGTTGGGTGCGACTCCCCTACTCCAGGTGTTGGGTCCTGAGGAGATGACGAAACGGGAGCTTTTGAAGAACGGTGGGTTCGAGGGGGAAAGCGTGGAGGACTGGCAGGCTTGGGAGGAAGGCTTCGAAGCGGCTCCTGGACAAGGAAGAAACGGATCGGATGCCGTTCGATGTGTGGCGGAAGATCCCAACGTGGAGTACGGAGCAGGACAGCGAGTCGTGTTAAACCAGGAGGAACCGCTGTCACTTCTTGCGGCAGGATATAGCATGTCCCAAAACGTAGACGACCCGGTGGGCTCCGGGTATTCGGTGTACGTGGATCTCTTATACAAAGACGGCTCCCACCTGTGGGCCCAGTCCGCTCCCTTTGACGTGGGCACGCATACTTGGCAGAGGAAAGAGGTCTTGATCCGTCCTGAAAAGCCTGTCAGAGAGCTTCTCGTCTATGGACTGTTCAGGGGTCATACAGGGACCGTATTCTTCGACGATTTCACCCTGGAGGAATGGACGCCCCCGAAAGGCACCTTTCTTTTCGACAGGTTGAGTGTCTTGCCTGGAGAAGAAGGACTCCCTCTATCGGGACCGCGGATCCTGTTGAGAGACGTGAAATCCGGTTCCGATCTGTGCGTAGTAGAAGGCTTGGCAGAGGGACTGAGACAAGAGGGGCGAGGCCGGTGCGAGGAACTGGATCTCGATGTGGATGTGAACGTCTCTTCAGAGGATGACACCCGCCTCCTGGACCTTGGCCTGGAGGACGTGCGTTCCAACTCGAAGACCCGTTTCGTGACGCTCTATGTGGCGGTGCCTGTGCGGCCTGGCTCTTGGGTTTGGCATCACGATATGAGGCGTAGCGAGACTGTGGACAAGACAAGAGAAGCGTATGGGATATGCCGGTTCATTGGAGTGGGTGCGCACGGACTTCATTCCCTGTATCCGTTGTCCGTGATCAGCAACGAAAGCGGGTTCCAGGCCTTGGCCGTTCCACCAGGCTTGGCGCGGTATTATCGGTTTTTCTTCAATCCGAAACTTCAAGCGTTGGTATTGGCTTTTGACGTGGCCCTCTCCGATGCGCCCGATCGCTTCCCTCGGTGCGCTGATTTTCAGGCGCTCCTGTTTCAGGGTGATGGCACCTGGGGATTTCGATCCGCCTTGGAGAGCTATTATCAGCTCTGTTCGAGGGCGTTTGAGAAGCGAGTCCCTCGGGAAGGCCTGTGGATGCCTTTCACCGACATCGCCACAGTGGCGGAACCGGAAGACTTCCACTTTGCCTTTCAAGAGGGTGCACCCAATCCGGCATGGGACGAAGCCCATCACGTTCTTTCCTTTCCTTATGTAGAACCCATGACGCATTGGATTCCCCTTCCTCCTGAAGTGGAGAGAACCCACGAAGGAGCGGAAGGCTTCCTGGCTTCTTTTGAGATCGCTGAGGGAAAAGCCACTCAAATTTCCTGCGCCTGGGACAAGCAGGGACGTCCGGCCGTAGACGTTCTCCACGCGCCATGGTGCGACGGATGTGTCTTTGCTCTGAATGCCAACCTCAATCTGTCGGGTCACGTAGGCACCCAGTGTGCGGGACGACTCCGCATGCAGAGCCTTCTGAATAGAGTGGACCGTTCGGGACTGAAAGGCTTCGTCGGCTGGTCCGTCTACGAGGAAGGCTACCGGGCAGCTAACGGAAAGGGTCGTAGAGGGAGTACCTGTCTGGAACTCCATAAGGATCCGCTTACTATAGCGGCGGGCGCGCGCCAAACCGTTCAGTTGTCCAGAGAAAAACCTTTTCCTTTGCGCGTAGAGGGATGGGTTTCAAGAGAGGATGTGACAGGGAAGGAGAACATCGATTTTTCTGTCTACGTGGATATCATCTATGCCGATGGGACGCCCCTTTGGGGACAAGTCGCGCGGCTTTCTCCCGGGAGCGGCGATTGGGAGAAGGTGACGCTGGATATCCAGCCGGAGAAGCCTGTCCGAGACGTCCATCTTCATCTGCTTCTGAGGGGACAGCATTTGGGCAGGGCCAGGTTCGACGATTTCAAGCTCACCGAAGAAGGCCGGCCTGACAATCTCTTGATCAATGGGGATTTTGAAAAAAGAGAGGGTTTGGTTGGGGAACTGGACGGCGTGTATGTGGACTCGTTGGAAGGGTGGAAGGCTGTCAAGAATTTCAGATCATCCCATTTCGACCATGCCGAGACGCCGCTTCTTTTCGGTCCTTCCGAGGAAGGACCCTTTCAACTGACCATCTATTCCACCTATGCCTTCTGTCGGAGGCTGCAAGAAGAGATGCGGACGCGAAACAAATTTACCTTTGCAAATGCCGCGCTCTGGGAGTTCGCCTTTTTGGCGCCGTTGTTCGATATCATGGGGACGGAAACCAATTGGAAACGCCAGGGACAATGGCAACCGGACTCGGATGAAATCTTCTGTTTCAGAAGAAGCCTTTGCTACCAGAAACCCTACTGTTTGCTTCAAAACACGGATTTTGAGTCGTGGAAAAAGGAGGACACGGAACGCTACATCCTTCGATGCCTTTTCTATGGATGTTTTCCAGGCATGTTTAGTCGGGATGCCGCGACACATCCCTACTTCACGGAGCCTGCTTGGTATGAACGAGATCGAACGCTTTTCGCGAAATTCTTGCCCTGGATCCAAAGGATCGCTAAGGCAGGTTGGGAGCCTGTCACACAAGCTTGGGCCGAAGGGTCGGAGATTTGGCTCGAACGCTACGGTCCAAATGAATACGGCCCACTTTACCTTGCAGCACTGAATCCATCGGATGGAACGGAGAGAGCGAGGTTTGTCGTGGATGTGTCCGCGGTGGGTGCCAAGGATGCGGAGATTTCTAACGCGTTGGAAAGCCTGCCCGTTGAGAAGGTTAAAGGCTCCGAGGAAGAGACGCCGGGTTTAATCCGATTCCAGGATGTCCTGGAATCCCAAGAAGTTTCGCTCTATGAAATTCGATTGCAGTTCTGATGGAAGGGAGTCCCTGGGTGAGGCGATGGAGCTGGCTGAGTATGGTCTTGCTTCTGTGGTGCAGCAGGATGG
>Ga0272442_10009668_pt1 | contig 12021 bp, 8 predicted proteins | sample SSMForm2O_FD_200262 | JGI IMG/M metagenome (GOLD analysis project Ga0272442, IMG submission 200262) | Marine sediment archaeal communities from Little Sippewissett salt marsh, Falmouth, MA, United States - SSM-Form-2O | ecosystem: Environmental > Aquatic > Marine > Wetlands > Sediment ... | reverse complement strand
ATGATTTGGAAAATATCTATATAAACCTTCATTTATCACATTTAAAACATTCAAAACAGTTGTTTCAACATCTTTACATAACACTCCGACCATTATATCAACTGGTCCAATTTCTTTACATTTTTTAACAATTTCAGGTTCTAAACTAAGTCCCTCGTTCCATTTCTGATTAATTTTTTATCCCTCCTTATTTTTTATTATCTTCAATAACAGCTTCAAGTAATTGCTCTCTTATTTTTTTACGTGCAGAAATTGTTCTTAACCAATCAGGAATTCTAGTTCCAACTGGTTTTCTCATATAACTTATTCCTGCATTCATTATTTGACGGCTGAATTTTTCAACCATTGTTTCTTCTAGATGCCTATCATATCTTAAATTATTAAAATGAGCATCGGCATGATATTTTCTAATACAATCTTGAGCATGCCTCTGATACAATACTCTAAGAGAAATTAATTTTTCTCTGGATATTTCAATATGGTCTTCTTCAATTAAAACACGAATTAGAGTTTTTAAAATATCATTTGTCATCTTTGTTAATCCTTTATCATCATCTCCAAGTCTTTGATGTTTATGATCATAAAATCCTAAATCTGTTTGACAGATTCTTTTAGAAATTACATTACGATACATCTCGGCCATTACACCAATTTCAATACCCCAATCACCAGGTATATCTACATCACGAGCAAGATCACTAGTTAATGCAAACTCTCCAGATATTGGATATCTAAAAGAGCGTAAAAATCTTACAAAATCTGGTTCTGTTCCTATTTCATCAACAAAAGATCTTAGAAGAGGATGTAAAAACAATCTATATACTCGTCCATAAATAATTTTTTTATCGATATTTACTCGTGCATAGTAGCCTTTATTAAATTTGAAGTCAAGTTCTGGTTCGATAATAGGATATAACAATTTTGTTGGAATCATTTTTGTGTATCCTAATACATCTGCATCATGAAGTGCTATTGCATAAGAATTTAAACTTGCTATTCCCATTGCAAGCCATACGTCTCGACCTTTACCTCTATATTTTAAAAAATTTAATCCATCTTTTTTAAGCTGTTCTAAAACCTTGTTTACTTTTGGTCCGTTACACCACATTATTAAATGAGGAACTTTTAAATCTGAAAAAAATTTTTTTACATGTTTGAATTCCTTTTCATTTTTTGCAGCTAGTGGAATTATTATTTCTTTAAGATATTTACATTCATTTAGCCCCTTAGATATATTATCTAATGCATTGTTGTTTACCTCTTTATATAGCATTGGCATAATAACTGAAACTGGTCTTTCAGCAGCTGCTTCACTAACTGATTTAAATAATTTTTTATCATCAATGCATAAATCATGAAGTGTAGTAATTTCATCTTGTTTAATATCCATTTTTTCACTCCTAAATATAATTCAATATTTTATTCATATCATCTATTTCAAGATCTGCATGTTTTTTTACATTTTCAGATGCATTAATTGCTACTCCTAGACCTGCTTTTTTAATCATACCTATATCTACGATTCCATCCCCAACAGCAATTGCCTCCTCAACTGATATTTTTAAATTATCACAAAGTTGGTCTAAAACGCAACTCTTACAAATTGAATATATATTTTCCCCGTTAAAATCTTTTGTAAGATTTTTATTATGAATTATTAACTCACCTGTAAATATATCCCCATTAGTTTTTATAATATTTGCAAACGCATAATCAATTCCAAGCCTTTCTTTTAAGTCATCGGCTAAAAACTGGTAACTATCTGTTGCTATTGCTGTTTTTATTCCTTTTTTTCTAAGTTTATTAATGACTTTTTCAACATTTTTATTATAAGGGATATTTTTAAAAATATCTAAAAATTCATTCTTGTTATAACCTTTTAATAATTTAGCAATTACAATACTTCTTTGATAATATTCCAAAGATCCATCTCTAATATATTTGTATAAATCGTCTAAAAAACCTTTTTTTTCTGCAATAGCAAAGATGCCCCTTTCTTTTAGAAGAGTTCCATCCATATCAAATAACACAAGCTTATATTTTCCCATTGATTTTACCAACTAATTCTTTATGTCAATGAAATCATTTTTAATAACTCTTTTTACTTTAATAAATATTCTAATTGGAATATTTTTAACAAAAGTTTTTACTAATGATTAACAACATAATATACTATAGGAGAAAAGAAATGAAAATATTATTAATTTATCCATCATCAGGTCATATTGAAATTGCTGTAAATAAATATGTTACGCTTGGAGCTTATATTCCTCCATTAGGTTTGTTATATATTGGTAAAGTTTTAGAAATCAATGGACATGATGTCGAAATAATTGATTGTAATGCAGAAGAAATAACTGAAGAAAAAATTGAATCGAAGTTACCATTTTTTGATGCAGTTGGAATGACAGTTTACAGTAAACCAGAAGAATTAAATTTTTCAATGAAGCTTGCAAAATTAATTAAAAAATATGCACCAAATATTCCATTAATAATCGGCGGTCCCCATAGTTCTTTGTTTCCAGAAAAAGCAGTAGAAGAACATAATGCAGATATTTGTTTTTGTGGAGAAGGTGAAACTAGGATTCATTTGTTAGCTGATGCATTAGAAGGTAAAAGAAAATTAAGCTCAATTCCAGGAATTTATTATAAACAGGGAAATAAGCTAAAACATACAAAAGCTGCAAGCCAAGTCAAAGATTTAAACAAAATTCCTTTTCCAGCTCGTCATCTTGTTGATAAATATGAATATGGCTATTTAATTAAATCAAAATTAATAAAGGGAAAAGTTACCTCTTCAATTACATCGAGAGGATGTCCTCATCACTGTAGGTATTGTCAAATTCAATCCCATGTTCCAAATTATAGAACACGAACTGTTGAAAATATCACTGAAGAACTTGAAGAAATAGCAAATCAAGGTTTCGACTCAGTTGTGTTTTCTGATGATAATTTTTTAGCACAGAAGAAAAAAGTTGGAAAGGTAATGGATAATATAATTAAAAAAGAATTAGAATTAAAATTTTGGATAATAAATGCTAGAGTAGACTCTGCTGATAGAGAATTATATATTAAATTACGAGATGCAGGAGTTGAAGCTATGAATTTTGGAATCGAATCTGGAAACCAAGATGTTTTAAATTATTATAATAAAACTATTACGCCTGAGCAGGCTCGATATGCCGTAAATTTATGCGCTGAATTAGACATATTTGTTAGTGCAAATTTTATAATTGGTGCTCCCATTGAAACAAAAAAACATATTGAAAACACAATTAACTTTGCAAAATCTTTACCACTTGATAATGCTTTCTTCTACACTTTAGGATATTTGTATGGTTCACCTCTTTGGAAGGAAGCAGTTAAAGAAGGTAAAATAAAACCAGATGAATTTTGGGTCAATGCTGATAAAAATAGAGGACTTGGACACTATACAGAAGAGCAACTACAAAAATATAGCGTATGTGCATCTAATAGATTTTATAACAATCCTAGATACTGGTATAGAGAGCTTGCAAGGGCAATAAGAACAAGAGATTTTCGATATATTCTTGCAAGTTTTAAAAGCTATTTATAATCTATTAATAGAAAAAATACCGTTATATACCAAAAACTTATTCCTCTCTTAATATGCCTGTTGTAACATTTGACTATAATGACTTCATAAATCTTCTTGGACATAAAATTTCAAAAGATGAAATTATCAATAAACTTCCAATGATTGGTGCAGATTTTGATAAAATTGAAGACGATGAAATCAGTATTGAGTTTTTCCCTGATCGACCTGATCTTGCATCTGTTGAAGGAATTGCACGAGCGTCAAGGGCATTTTTTAACTTTGAAATTGGTCTTAAAACTTATAACATTAAAAAATCTGACATTGTAATTAATGTTGAACCAACTGTAAATAAAGTTAGACCATTTGTAGTAACAGCTCTAGTTAAAAATGTATCAATGACAGATGAATTAATTGCATCTCTAATGGATTTGCAAGAAAAATTACATCTAGGTCTTGGTAGAAATCGAAAAAAGGTTGCAATTGGAGTTCATAATTTTGAACCTGTAGAACCACCATTTGTATACAAAGCAGTTGATCCAAATACTGTTCAATTTGTACCTCTGACTAAAGTTGAATCAATGACGATGACTGAAATTCTTCAAAAACATGAAAAGGGAACTGATTATGCTTTTATTCTTGAAGGTTATGATAAACATCCGTTAATTATTGATTCAAATAATAACGTATTATCTTATCCTCCAATAATTAATGGTAGTCTTACAGAAGTAACACCATTTACTACTGATCTTTTTATTGATGTAACTGGAACCGATAAAAAAGCGATAAATTATGCATTAAACATCGTGGTTACATCTCTAGCGGAAAGAGGTGGACAAATCTACTCAACAACTGTAAAATACGAAAAAGAAACAGTAACGTCTCCAAATCTAAATCCTGTTAAACGAAAGCTTTCAATCAAATATGTAAACAGAGTTCTTGGAACAAATTTAGGTGATAAAGAAATTTCAAAATGTCTTAAAAAAATGGGGTATAATGTAACTATTGGTAAAGATGAATTAATTGTTGAAATTCCTGCATGGCGGGCAGATATTTTACATGAAATTGACCTAATTGAAGATGTTTCAGTTGGCTATGGTTATGATAAATTTGAAACTTCTTTACCAAAAGATATGACATTTGGAAAAGAACTTCCAAATCGAAATCTCTATGATGGTTTGAGAAATATTTTAGTTGGACTTGGTTTTAATGAAGTATCAACTTTTACAATATCTAATGAAAAAGATGAATTTGAAAAAATTGGTTTAAAAATTGGAACTAGAGCAATAATTGAAAATCCAATTGGTGAAGAATATTCATGTCTTAGAGTTGGATTAATACCTTCACTACTTAAGATTCTAAATGAAAATCGTCATCATCCATTACCTCAGCAGATTTTTGAACTAGGAATTATTGTTGATGAGAAATTTAAAAATCAACATTATTTGAGTGCTATTAAAATTGATGCAAAAGCAAATTTTACAGAATGCAAATCATTTGTTGATGCTGTTATGAGGGATTCTGGAACAAAATATACAATAAAAAATTTTAATCATCCAGGTTTCATAAAAGGAAGATGTGCATCAATTAATTCAAAAGGTAAAGAAATTGGATTTTTTGGTGAGTTACATCCAATAATTGCTTTTGAAATAAAAGTAGATTTGATTAATCAATAACTTTTTTATATAAAAGATATTCCCAGCTTTGAATGACAATTAAGTGCAGTAAGTGTAAAAAACCAGCAATTACGTTTATTCGATATAATGGAACTCACCTTTGTAAAGATCATTTTATTTTGTATTTTGAAAAAAGAGTAAAAAAAGAAATTAAAAAACAAGGAAAAACCACAAAAATTTCAAAACTTGGTGTGGCCGTCTCAGGTGGAAAAGATAGCTTAGTTGCCTTAGATTTAATTTATAATATTTTTTCTAAAAGGGAAAATTTTAAGATTTATGTAATAACTGTTGATGAAGGTATAAAAGGTTATAGAGATAAAAGTATAAAATATATAAAAAAATATTGTAAAAAAATGAAAATTGAACATATAATTGTCTCTTTTAAAGATATTATTGGAATCGACATGGATGAAATTGCTAAAAAACATGATGAACTTGGTGAATGTAGTTATTGTGGAGTTTTCAGAAGAATATGTTTAAATACAAAATCAAAAGAACTAAAAATAGATAAATTAGTAACAGGGCATAATTTGGATGATATGGCTCAATCAATTCTTATGAATTTTACAAATGGTGATATGAAAAAACTTGCAAGACTTGGCCCCCATAAAAAGGTTCAACCTGGTCTGGTGCCACGTATGCTTCCTTTGCGTACAATTCCTGAAAAAGAAAATACCTTATATGCAATTGTAAAAAACATAGAGTTTTATGATGCAGAATGTCCTTATGCTGTAAGTGCTTTTCGTGGGATTTTTAGAGACATTATTGATAATCTTGAATATCAAAATCCAGGAACACGACATAGTATTTTAAATAGCTATGATGCTATCAAAGATATACTCCTTGAAAAATATCCTTCTGCGAATTTAAACAAATGTCAAGAATGTGGTGAGCCTACATCTCAAGACCTTTGTAAGGCTTGTGTATTAAAAAAAAGGATTGTGTAATTTTTAATTTGTTATAAAAAAAGAAAAAAATGATTTTATTTTTCATACATATTTTTTATTGGCATGATATTATTTATCGAAAAGGTTATTGATTTAAAAATTTCTTTATTGCCAGCTTTGTCAACACTAAAAAAATCTATCACATGTGTTCCATAATCTGAAACAATAAAAAATTCTTTGTATATGCTCCATTTTTCATCGGTATCTATTCTATAGTAAGTATCCTTTATGCCTGATGATGTATCTATGGCATTAAGTGATATTATTATAGGCCCATTATAAAAATAAATTGAATTATCAGATTCAAGATTTATTCTTGTAGTTGGCAAATTAATATCGATTTTTATTGTTATTTCGTGTAAATTTTCTTTATTTCCCGCCTTGTCTATACTATAAAAACTAATTTTATGAATTCCATTTTTCTCTAGAATAATTGGTTGCTCATATAATTGAAAAATTCCTTGATTTATTTTGTAATAAATTTTATCCACACCAGATATATCATCTATAGCTAAAAGAGCTATTTTTGTAGCACTAACATACCAGCTGTTATCTCCTAATTGTCCTTTTATCTTATGTGTTGTTGTTGGAGGATTATCATCAAAATTATGATAATTAGTGAAAAAAAGAAAATCTGTGTCGTCTTTGGAAATCCATTCGGGATTAAGAGTTCCTTGATAACTGGCACTACGAATATATGAATTTCCTCTACTGTAACAATTATCACTTCTTCCCTCAATAAAATAACTTGAATACATATCGGGCATTGGTTCAGCTATTTTACAAACTATATAATAAGTATCTCCAGGAATAACATTGATGTTTGGAAAATTAATAATTGTATATTTTTTATTAATAATGGAGTTTGATTGTACAGCTATTTCGCTAGGTAACATGGTTTTTGATGTTAAATCAATTCCATCTAATTCTTTTCTAATCGAAACAGTAATTGGAGACTGTGAATTACAGTTTTTAATTCTAAGTCCTATTCTTGACAATGTATCTTCTAAAGGTCTGAATGACTGTGCAACTTCATCCTCCCAAAGTTCATTATTAACAAACTGGGTTTTTACATGACCTGATCCATTTCCATCATATTCATATGTGTAACTAGGAATCTGATCCATTTTATTTTCAGGTTTTAAAACATTAATAATAAGATCTTCGGAACAATTGTCTTGGAATTGATATTTACCATAAGCACATGAATATTTTTCATATACACTATATTCAAATAATTCATTCATGGTTATTATTCCGTTTTTATTACCACTATTTATACAATAATCTGCAAATCCTTGCAAACCTAGAGGAACCTGATTATCTAAACCTCCTGTATCTTCTGCTTTACATGATGTAAAAATTACGCGACCATTATCTTGCAGATCAGGAATCGCGCTTCCACTATGACAAGCACTTATAATTATCCCTATTTTTTCTGATGAAAGTTTATCTAATTCATCATCTAACTCTGAATATGGGAAAGAATAATCTTTAACACTAAAATCGCCTTTTCCAATATTCTCCCAATAACCTCCATGACTTACAATGATTATTAAGGTAGTATCATCTGGGTTATCATTTTCTGCGATAGTATCTATCGCTTGGATAACACTATTCCTAGTTGGAGTTTCACCATACAAAGATATTATATTTTCTTCTTTCCAATTAGATCCATAGGTTAAAAGAACTTCTTCATAAAACATTCCCCTTTCTTGACTATGAATATCCCACCAGTCAGGCGCAATAATTAATGCTCGGTACTCTGGAAATGTATAATTATCTTCAGCTCCCACATCATATGTTAAAGAAGAAGAAAAAAATCCATTTAATATGATAAAAAAAATTATTCCTATTGAATTTGTTTTTAAAATTTTTATCTGTATTTTTTTCATTATCTCTGCCTCTGTTTTTTCTATTTTCTCTAATTTATTTTACTACCATGTTATACTTTCCTATTTATTATATATAAATACTTTATTTGGAAATTTTTTAGTAAAAATTCATAGTCCTTGTTCATTTTTTTATAAAATACCAAAAAACTTTTTATTTACAACTCTGCTGACTGTTTTCAACAATGAATCGTTTAAAGCTTAAATGCAAACCTCTTGATGACTTGTTGGGTGGAGGTATAGAATGTAATGCTATCACTGAAATTTATGGCGAAGCAGGAACAGGTAAAACAAATTTTTGCCTCCAAGCCGCAAGAGAATGTGCAGCAACAGGTAAAAAAGTTGCATATATTGACAGTGAGGGAGTTTCTGTTGAAAGACTTGAACAGATATGTTCAGAATATGATAAAAAAAAGATATTATCAAATATCTTATTTTTTAATCCGTTTTCCTTTGAAGAACAAGAAAAAATGTTAATCAATACAATTCAAATAAAAAACCTTAGCCTTATAATTTTTGACACTTTCAATATGTTTTATCGTATGCAATTTGAAGAAAATGACAACACAACTAGCAGATCATTAAATCGTCAAATAACAGATCTTCAAATAGCAGCAAGAGCAAAAGATTTATTTGTAATAATTGCAGGTCAAGTTTATACATCTGAAAACGATGAAATAAAACCTTTTGCAGGTAGAGGTATTGAACACATGGCAAAAACAATGATAAGACTTGAAAAAACAGGTCTTGGTAAACGTCGCGCAGTTATTATTAAACACAGATCTGAACCAGAGGGTAAACAAACTCTTTTTTCAATTACTTCTAAAGGTTTGGAATAAATGAATAAAAAAATAAATTGGCTTAATGAAAGTTTTTACTCAGAACCCTTGTCACCAGCATGTAGGATGTGTGCAGATGGTTCAAAAATGGTTGTTTTAATTACAGGTCTTTGCCCTGCTGATTGTTATTATTGTCCATTAAGTTTAGAAAAAATTGGAAAAGATCGAATTTTTGCAGATGAATGGGAACTTTCCAATGAAGAAGATGTTGAAAAATTACTAAAAGAAGCAAGATATATCAAAGCAACAGGTGCAGGGATTACTGGTGGTGACCCGCTTATTGTATGGCAGAGAGCAAAAAATTATATCAAATTTTTAAAAAAAAATTTTGGGCAAAAATTTCACGTTCATCTCTATACTTCAGGAATTAAAAATACAGAACATATAGAAGAATTAATAGACGCTGGGCTTGATGAAATAAGGTTTCATCCTATGCCAAAGAATTGGATAGATATGGAGAAAAGTCCAATCTCTGATATTATTAAAAAAATTGTTAAAATTGGATGTGACGTTGCTATTGAAATACCTGCAATACCAGATATGGAAAATGAAACTTTTTCGATGATTAAATGGGCTGATAATATTGGAATAAAATGGATAAATCTAAACGAACTTGAGTATTCAGAGACAAATGCTGATAAACTAAATAAAAAAGGTTACACCGTTAAAGATGATTTATCATCTGCTGTAAAAGGAAGTCAAGAAACAGCTATAAAAATTTTTAAAATGTGCTCTAAACATAATTTTAAAGCTGGTGTTCATTATTGTTCTTCTTCATTTAAAGATGGTATACAGCTAAGAAATAGAATAAAGCGAAGAGCAAAAAATGTTGCAAAAGACTTTGAAATAATCACTGATGAAGGAACGCTAATTAAAGGTATACTTTATGCAAAAACATCTCTATATGAGCTATATAAATCAATAAAAAAAGAATTTTGTATTGGAGATAATCTAATTTTTTTAGATAAAAATAGAATAGAAATTGCACCTTGGATTCTTGAAGAAATTGCTCCAAAACTTGCAAAACGTGGAATTGAATGTTTTATTGTTGAAGAATATCCAACTGCAGATAGACTTGAAGTTGAAAGAATACCATTTCCTCAATAGTATGTTAGAGATCGTATTCTATTTTATATTCTCCAGGATCGCCTTGAGTAATTTTAAATTCTTTTTCACGACATAAAGTAATCATAGGTGTATTATCTTTTAAAACTACGCCATATAATTTTTTCAGTTTTTTATCTCTAGCAACATCAATTGTAAAATCAACAAATTCTGAACCTAGTCCAAGCCTATGCCATTTATCGCTAACAACAAGTGCAAATTCTGCATCGTCTGTCTGGCCTGGTGTTAATATTATTCTTGTAACACCTATAAGTCTTCTTTTATTATTTTCTTTTATTTCTGCAACAATACCTATTTCTCTATCGTAATCGATATTGCAATATCTAGTTCTCATTTCATGTGGCGTTTCTTTTATTATTCTAAAAAACCTAAACCTAACTGTTTCTTCTGAAAAACTGTTGAACATATCCTGCCACATTAATTCATCTTCTGGCTTTATTGGCCGCAATATTATTTCTGTACCATCTTTTAATTTTACAGACTTTATATATTTGCTCGGATATGTGCTTATTACTATATGTGGCTTAGTCCATGGATGATGATCTATAACAATTCTTGCATCTACTGCGACAAGTTCGTCGCCTGATGCTATTAGAGGATTAATATCTACTTCTTGTATCTCAGGATGATCAATTATCATTTGAGAAAAATTTATCAAAGTTTCTTCAACTTTTTGCATATTTACAGGAGGTATTCCTCTAAATCCTTTCAAAAGATTATTTGCTTTTGTCTTTTCTATTATTCTTTGGGCTAATACTTGGTTCAATGGCGGAAAACCAATTGCCCTATCCTTAAAAAGCTCTGTATAAATTCCTCCCATCCCAAATAAAATTGTTGATCCAAAAACCGGATCTTTTTTTGAACCAATAATAAGTTCTATACCCTTATTTTTTACCATTTTTTGTAATGTTACTCCTTGAATTTCTGCGTCTGGAACTTTTTCTTTTACATTTTTTAGCATATCATTATATGCCTTTTTAACAGATTCTGTACACTGTAAGTCAATTATTACTCCACCTGAATCACTTTTATGTGTTATATCTTTTGAATGAATTTTCATTACAACTGGGTAGCTGATTTTTTCAGCAATTTTTACCGCTTCATTTTCGTTTTTTGCAAAAATTGGTTTTGTTGTTTTAATTCCATACATTTCAATAAATTCTTTTGCTTCCTCTTCTGTAAGTATACTTCTTTTTTCCTGTAATGCTTTCTTAATGGTTTTTTTCAACTTCTCTCGATATTCAGGAGATGTCTTAATATCTAGTTCCTCAGGAGTTTCATATATTAGCTCTAAATTCCTTGCATATTGATATAGATACATATATGATTCTACTGCCTCTTCTGGAGCAGAATATGCTGGAACATTATTTCTGTTTAAGATTTTTCTAGCATGATATACACTTTCTTCCCCAGGATATGCAACTAATATAGGTTTTACTGATTTTTTAGATATATCTATTATTCTATCAGATAATAATTTTGGATCTGCTACTACTTGAGGAACACATATGATTAAAATACCATCTATGTTTTTATCATCTAAACATGCTTCAATAGTTTTTTGATATCTATCTTCATCTCCATCTCCTATAATATCAATAGGATTAGCTTTACTCCAATGAGGAGGTAAAAAACTATTTAATTTTTCCATAGTTTCATCAGACAAATTAGCTAGTTTTCCACCTTTTTCAATAATCGCATCAGTTGCTAGTACGCCTGGGCCTCCTGCATTTGTTATGATTGCTATATTAGGTCCTGTTGGACGGGGTTGTTTTGCAAGAATAGATGAGCAATTAAACAAATCATTGATATTTTTTACTCTTACAGCTCCTGCTCTTTTAAAAGCTGCATCATATATAACATCTTCACCAGCCATTGCACCAGTATGTGAAGTTGCTGCTTTTGCTCCTTCTTGAAATCTTCCTGATTTTATTACAATAATTGGTTTTGCTCTTGCAAAGCTTCGAGAAGCACTCATAAATTTTC
>Ga0272442_10009667_pt1 | contig 12021 bp, 11 predicted proteins | sample SSMForm2O_FD_200262 | JGI IMG/M metagenome (GOLD analysis project Ga0272442, IMG submission 200262) | Marine sediment archaeal communities from Little Sippewissett salt marsh, Falmouth, MA, United States - SSM-Form-2O | ecosystem: Environmental > Aquatic > Marine > Wetlands > Sediment ... | reverse complement strand
CAGAATAGATGGTGTTTTCCGAGTTGACGACCGCCTGCCGGTGCGCAATCTGCCCGACCAGTTGTTCGCCCTCCTTGGTGAATGCGACAACCGAGGGACACAACCGGCCACCTTCGACGGTCGGGATCACGGTGGGTTCTCCACCCTCCATCACCGAGACAACCGAGTTGGTGGTTCCCAAGTCAATTCCTATGATCTTGCTCATAGATATCTCCTATGTCACATGTTAGATCAAAAACGCTTGGAATCCTTCCAGGCACGACGCGCAGCTGAGTTGACCTAATCGCGGAAAACGTCCTGACTTCCGCCAGTGAATCACGCGTTCAACCACCACTAGCTTCTCAGCAATGACCTCAGAGACCCCTCGCTGAGGGGTCTCTTGAGTTTGAGCCTAGTAGGGCATGCCCCCCATGCCACCACCGGGAGCGGCGGCGGGTGCGTTTTCTTCGGGAATGTCCGTGATCAATGCCTCGATTGTCAAGATCATGGCCGCGATGCTGGCCGCGTTCTCGATCGCGCTACGAGTGACCTTGGCCGGGTCAATGATGCCCTTTACGACCATATCGCCGTACTCGTCGTCGATCACGTCGTAGCCCCAGTACTTGTTGCCCTTTTCGGTCTGCATGCGGCGCACCGCCTCGATGACGACTGCCCCGTCCATACCTGCGTTGGCGACGATGCCGCGCATCGGCTGCTCCATGGCCCTACGGACGATGGTGACGCCGGTCTGGGCATCGGGCGTGTCCATTTTGATACCATCCAGGGCGGCTACTGCGTTGATCAGCGCCACTCCGCCACCGGGGACGATCCCTTCCTCGACGGCGGCACGGGTCGCGCTCAGGGCGTCCTCGACGCGGTGCTTCTTTTCCTTTAGCTCGACCTCGGTTGCCGCGCCCACGCGGACGATGGCGACACCGCCAGCCAACTTGGCCAGACGCTCCTGCAGTTTTTCCTTGTCATAGTCAGAGGTCGAGTTCTCGATCTCGGCGCGGATCTGGTTGATACGGCCCTGGATCTGATCCTCGTCCCCTGCGCCGCCGACAAAGGTCGTGTCTTCCTTGGTCGCGATAACCTTATCGGCACGGCCCAGGTCCTGGACCGTCGTGGTGTCGAGCTTGCGGCCCATCTCTTCCGTGATCAGCGTTGCGCCGGTGAGGATCGCAATGTCGCCCAACATTGCCTTGCGGCGGTCGCCAAAGCCTGGCGCCTTGACGGCGAGGACATTGATCAGCCCGCGCAGCTTGTTCAGTACCAGTGTGGCCAACGCTTCGCCATCTATGTCCTCGGCGATGAGCAGCAGCTCACGCTGGCCAGCCTGGACCATCTTTTCCAGAATCGGGACGATGTCGGTCGCGGACGAGATCTTTTTGTCGGTGACCAGCACGTAGGGCTCGTTGAGCACGGACTCCATACGGTCGGGGTCTGTGATAAAGTAGGCGCTGATGTAGCCGCGGTCGATCTGCATACCTTCGACGTACTCGGTCTCAAAGGCCAGGCCTTTGCTCTCTTCGACCGTGATCACGCCGTCTTTGCCCACCTTGTCCATGACTTCGGCAATCAGTTCGCCGATCTCGCGGTCCGCCGCCGAGATGGCGGCTACACTGGCGATCTCTTCCTTGGTATCGATATCCACGGCCATCTCACGGATGGCCGCGACGAGCGCTGCGGTTGCGGCCTCGATGCCGCGCTTGATCAGCATTGGATTGGCACCTGCGGCAACGTTCCTAAGGCCTTCGGTGATCATCGTATGTGCCAGGACGGTGGCGGTGGTGGTGCCGTCGCCAGCGATGTCATTGGTCTTGGTCGCTGCTTCCTTGAGCAGTTGCGCACCCATATTCTGGTAGGGGTCTTCCAGTTCGATCTCTTTGGCTACGGTGACGCCATCGTGGGTGATCGTTGGCGCGCCGTACTTTTTGTCCAAGGCGACGTTACGCCCCTTGGGTCCCAATGTGGTTGCAACTGCGGTTGCCAGGACATCGATCCCACGCTTGAGCGAACGTCGTGCCTCTTCGGAAAAAACGAGTTGCTTTGCCATTCAATTATCCTCCGTTAGGGTGTTTTCAGCCGTGAGAACCTAGTCCTCGACCAGGGCCAAGACATCGCTCTCTTTTAGGATGAGTAGCTTTTTGTTCTCCTCTGCCTTGATCTCGGTGCCGGAATACTTGGCATAGAGGACACGATCGCCGACCTTGACTTCCATCTTGATACGTTTGCCGCTGTCATCCAGCTTGCCGGGGCCAGCAGCGAGTACCTTGCCCTCTTGGGGTTTTTCCTTGGCCGTCTCGGGAAGAAGAATGCCACCCGAGGTTGTGTCTTCCTGCTCGATCGGCTCGACAATCAGACGGTCGCCTAGTGGTTTGAACTTGGTCATTTCTGTACCTCCTCGAAAGTTTCATAGGTTTGTGATATGCTTTGGTCATAGAGCCATGGACTATGGTTATTGCAGCCAGTATGCGCTCTCCCAGAGAAACGCGCACACGCACGCGTTTAGTACCAAGTGCCTGACGAAGCATCGTGTTTCGCGAGGCTCCTACAGGGATGCCCCAATCGATGGTCTTTGATATGACACTTGGAATTGGTAGGTCTGGTGTATCCTTTGGGAGCCGCAGCAGCAAGAGTAGGCGGCGATAGGCCACCTACTCCTGCAATTTTGAGATTCTGGCGAGAATCACTATCGAGCGGTAACGAACAGTGTCTTCACTGCGGCCACGATCGTCGCTCCAGCGACAAAGGCTGCTACATACCCCAGGATGTTCCCTATCGTTCCGCCGACAAAGGGTATCGTATTCAGCGCCGTTGCGGAAAGAGCGAACGCGATCGCAGCCAGCAAAAAGCTTTGTGTATCCTCCGCGGTGATATTGAGCAAGCCGACGATTACACCAAGGATCGCCAGTACCCAGACCATCCACCCAACCTGAAAGAAAAGTCCCGCGACCCCAGCAAGTACCAGTCCGACAATAAAAGCCCATTTACCAACTAGTGCGGGTTTCATTTTGGCAACGAACAGTGTCCATACTGCAGCCACGATCGTCGCTCCAGCGACAAAGGCTGCTACATACCCCAGGATGTTCCCTATCGTTCCGCCGACAAAGGGTATCGTATTCAGCGCCGTTGCGGAAAGAACGAACGCAATCGCAGCCAGCAAAAAGCTTTGCGTATCCTCCGCGGCGATATTGAGCAAGCCGACGATTACACCAAGGATCGCCAGTACCCAGACCACCCACCCAACCGGAGAGAAAAGCCCCCCGACCCCAGCAAGTACCAGTCCGACGATAAAAGCCCATTTACCAACTGTTGCGAGTCTCATTTGACCTCCTGTGACTAGGAGAAATGTTAGATGAACATTGATGCGAATCTTTTATTGATTATGCAAATTCTATAACTTCATGATACAGCAAAAATCCCTCGGCCACATCCATCGGCCGGGGGATTCTCAGCTCCGCCAGTTGGGGGAGATATCGAAGGGTGAGGGAGGCTGTCGTCTAGGTGACGAGCCCGTGGCGCACCGCCAGCGCCGCGGCTTCCGTGCGGCTGGCAACGCCCAACTTGGCGAGGATGTGGCTGACGTGAGATTTGATGGTGGATGGGCTGACCACCAGCTTATCGGCGATCTGTGTGTTGTTCAGCCCTTCGACCAGCAGGGCCAGCACATCACGCTCGCGCGCTGTCAGGTCGTGGCCGGGCGGTGGCGGCTGGGCGGCAGCGTGGGCCAACGCCTGTGCGGCCTCCGGAGAGAGAGTGGCACGACCGGCGTGCGCGGCGCGAATGACCTGGGCCAGCGCGTCGGCGGACACATCCTTGAGCAAGTAGCCGATGGCACCGGCCTGTAGCGCATCCTGGACCAGTTTCCGCTCTTTGAAACTGGTCAGCGCAATGACCTGCACCTCTGCAAACTGCTGGCGGATGGCGCGCGTCGCGGTCACGCCATCCATATCCGGCATAGCCATATCCATCAACACCACATCGGGCAGAGTCCGGGCGCAGAGTTGGATAGCCTCCTGGCCGTTGGCGGCCTCGCCCGCCAGTTCTAGGTCGTCAAAAACCTTTAGAAAGGTCGCCAGTCCTCGGCGCACCATCGCGTGATCATCGACCAGCACAACGCGAATCGGTAGAGAGGGAGGTGTACTCATAGAGCCTCCTGTTTCTGATCTTCTGTCCAGTGGATGGTGAGCTCGGTGCCGTGACCAGGCTGGCTCGCGATCGACAGCACTGCACCTACCGCCTGGGCGCGCTCGCGCATCATGCTCAAACCAGAGCGTCCGGGGGAGGTGTGCTCAGGGTCGAAACCACAGCCATCGTCGCAGAGGCGCAATTCCACCGCGCCGGGATCGTACTGGAGATGGATCGCCACTCGGTCGGCTTTGGCATGCTTGGCGATATTGCTCAGCCCTTCCTGGCACACCCGGTAGAGCGCCACCTGCACATCGGCAGGCAGGCTGCCTTGCCCCACCACGGTCACAGCGACCGGGATGTTTGTCCGGCCCGTGAACGCACTGCCCAGTTGGTGTAGCAGGTCGCCCAAGTCCGTCTCGGTCAGGATCGAGGGTCGCAGCTCGGCCAGCAGCGCGCGCATTTCGGCCAGCGCACCGCGCGTCAACCGGCGCAGGTCCTCCAGTGATTGCCGTCCCTCGTCCGGGTCTCGCTCCCACAAGCGCGGCAGGACTTCGGCGATCAAGCCGGCGGAAAAGAGCGACTGGTTGACAGCATCGTGCAGGTTCTGCGCCAGACGTTGGCGTTCGTGCAGCGCGGCGAGTGTTTGCGCCCGCTCGTACAGATCCGCATTGACCATCGTGATTGCGGCCTGGTTGGCCACGGTCAGGGCCAGGTCGGCGTGGTGAACCGTAAAGTAGTCCCTCTCGACGTGCGCGACCCCCACGCCGCCTATGACGCGGCCCTTTACGGCCAGGGGAACCCACATCCACGCCTGCACGCCCTCCAACAGCACGTCAGCCGAGTTTTCGAGCAGCGACCGCAGAAACCGTGCCTCCGGGTCAGCACCCCACACGTCGGCAATCCGGATCGGCCGGTGCCCGTTAAACAGCGCCGACAGGGTTCCCGGACCGTTCAGCCGGACGTGAAAGGGCACTGATTGTTCCAACTGCTGCGACCCGCGCACAGCCAGAGCAACCAGGGCTGAATCTTGCAGCGCGAAAAGCCCGGCATGGGTGTACTCGATAATCACCCGCAATTGGTCGAGGATCAGCGCTGGCTGAAGTTCCAGGGCAGACGCCAGCGTTTGGGAGATCTCGAGCAGTGTGGACTGTTCGCGCGCGCGAGCCTCTACCTGCTGCTCGAGCAACCGTTCGGCCTCAACCCGTTCGCCGACGTCGCGGACGACACTCAACAGGCAGGGCCGGCTCTGATAGATGAACGCCGTCCCACGCCACTCGACGTAGAACGGTGAGCCGTCGTGACGCACGTCAACGATCAAGGTCTGGAACACATCGCCAGACTGAACCGCCTGCACGTACTCGTTGAACAAAGGCTGACTGTCTGGATGGATAAAGGTCGTCGGATGCAGGCCGATGAATTCCTCACGGGCATAGCCGTGCATCGCGCCTGCCGCGGGATTGGCCGCGACCACGCGACCGGTCTCCACATCGTGGACGATCAACCCGTCGCTGGCAGCCTCGAATATACTTTGAGAATACCGTTCTTTGCTCATATGAACTCGGGAAAGTTGAAACCATGCTGGCCATAGCTAGACGACCGTGGAGTGTATCTGCGATCGATGACCATCCAGGTACTTGACGTTTACCACATCCTTTAGCATTGACCTACTCCAAGGGCACAATGCTGCTCAAAAGCTCCTGCCGTCGCTATGTGCCAGTTCGCCAGCGGTCCGCCTACTATGCTGTTTTGGCACAGTTGGTCAGGATCGACAACGGCCAAATGGAAAGCATCACATTGGGGACAAGCTACCGAAAAGCTGAGGTTGGCCACCAAAGAGCCAACCCGCGACAGAGTTGTGCCATATTGACCGTATCCGCTTCCCCCTGCCGGCATTCTACCACACTCTATCGAGTTTGGCGAAAAGTGTGGTTTTGGGCTTGACAGAGGGGCATTCTGGAATACAAGTGGTGTCGTGTGATCTCTGTTCTCCGACATGGACAAGGCAAGAAAGCCCTCTGTGCTGATATAGGGGAGGTGATCGACCAATGGCCTCACATAGAGATTGCCTGTGGGTGCACGGTATGCTTGTCTCTGCCAGGTAGCGCCCAGATGAAGGCCGCTTGCGTGAAGGTGCGTTTGCGTCGGTACGCTTGAGACGCTGACACTGTTCTGCTGCTGCCTCTATCAGGCAAATACACGTCCAGTCGATCCAGGATCGACGTGCTGTGCCCGTCTTTCTTGACCGCAACTCGCTGCACGTAGACCGTCGTCGTTGCGGCGTGCCTGTGGCCAAGGGCGTCCTGCGTCTCGATGGTGCTCCCCGTGGACTCGCTCACCCAGCGGGCAAACGTGTGGCGCGTCTGGTGCAGGTGGACATCCCCGATGCCGGCCCATCTCGTGTACATCTTGATTCGCTTGGCAAAGGCGTGCCCGGTCAACTTCTCACCGCGGCAGCTTGGTCCGGTCGTGTGAGGTCCACAACGGTGACTATGTATCCATCGTGCCCAGACGTCCAGAAGACCTCAGATACTCCAACAAGGCACTTTTTACCCGTGGATCCGCTATCTCCCTACCGACATAGTCCCCGCCCTTGACCCTGGCCGTGATGTTCACAGTGTCGTTGATCTTGACGTCTCCCCATCGCAGGCACATCACCTCGGACCGGCGCATGTCCGTGGCAAAGAAGAACAACAGCGGGGCATAGTCCCGCTTGCCCACGATGTCGCCGGCGTCGGCCTTAGCCTTGACCACGGACAGCAGCGCCTTCACCTCCTCGTCGCTCAGCGCCTGTGTGCCTTCGGTCTGGTACGCTTTTGACGCCTTGGGACGAGCCAGGTGAACGGGGTTGTGGGGTATCTCTTGACACAGATCTGGATCGCCCATCGCCCATCGAAGAACGAAGACACATGGCTGATCCAGGCATAGATCGTCGCCGCCGACAGGCCACGGCGCTCCAGCTCTGCCTGCCAGGCCTTCACATCCAGGGCCGTGACCTGTGCCGGATGCTTGTCAACATACGCGAAACAGTCGGTCACGGCCTTGGTTTTGTCCCGTAATAAGTTGCACCGGCGCGCGCTTTCGGGGTCCGTTCGGGCGTCGGCCCACAGTGAAATCGCGTTCTGCAGGGCTGTTGAAAGGCCCTGATCGGCAGCCAAAAGCGTGTTTTCTTCACTCATTATGTCTACCTAAAGGTTACACTTCTGTACGAGTTGTGTTTTGGCCGATATCAGTGTAGCATCTACGGAAATCCAGGCTTGCAGTGACGTGCTCACACAATTGCCTTTTTCCTCATCGCCAAGGCAATCGCATGCATCCACGACTTGGCCCGGAGCTTCTGAATGGCTTTCCCTATGTAGTCTCGTGCCGTTCGCTCTGCGATGTGCATCTCCAGAGCGATCCGCTTCGTGCTCATCCCGTCAGCCAGCATCTGCAGTACGCCTCGTTCGGCCAGGTTGAGCGATTTGCTAGACCAGTTGCCCTCAGCCAGTATCGGCGTCAAACCAGGACTGAATCGCCGCTCCCCAGCAGCGATCTCTTGGATTGAACTCACCACAGATGACATGGTGTCCGTCTTGAGGATGTAACCGTCAACGCCGAGATCCAGCATATAGGTTACAATCTGAAAGTCACTGTGTCCACTATAGACGACGATCTTGGCTTCCGGTGCCAGTTCGTGGATCTGGGTCACGGCTTCGGCCGGCACGTGCCCGTGCTCCAATTCCAGGTCCAACACGACCAAATCTGGGCGATGGGTCTTGAGTGCCCAGGGGAGATCGGCGCCACGTCCGATATCGCCAACTACCTGAAAGTTGTCAATACGCTCCAGGCGCGTTTTGAGCGCTTGCCGGATGCTGGGGTGATCGTCTACAATCAGTACCTTGTGTGTTCGTCCCATTGCTGTACCTTCATTCACTTGCGGCTCTGGGCAGATAGATTCTGAAAGTCGTGCCTTGTCCGACTGTGCTTTCGACCTCAATGTGTCCGCCACTTTGCCGGATGATGCTGTAAACGGCGGACAGTCCCAGCCCGGTGCCGCAGCCCTCCTCCTTGGTTGTATAGAACGGCTCAAAGATGTGAGGCAGTGTTTCAGTATCGATTCCCGCCCCGGTATCGCTGATGGTGATCATCACAGGGTGGGCTTTGTATGGATGTGCGTCCACTTGCCCGCTACCCAGGTTCCTTGTTTGGATGGTGATCGTGCCTGTACCGGAGATAGCATCGCGCGCGTTACTGACCAAGTTGAGCAGCAGTTGCTCGATCTGGCCTGGGTCAGCGCGCACCAGGCCGAGTTGAGGGTCGCGCTGGACGATCAAATCGACTTCGTTGCCGGCCAAGCGTCGCAGTATACCCTCGGTTCTCGAAATGACGGCATTGATGCTCATCACTTGTGGATGGACGGCTGCTCCGGTCTGCTGCCGGCTGAAGGCCAGGAGTTGGCGGGTGAGTGTCTTGGACAACTCGACTGCCTTGGCAATCTCCGCAAGTTCGTGATGCATAAGTGCTCCAGGTTCCAAATCCATCAACAGCAGGTCGACGTAGCTGTCGATCACGGTGAGATAGTTGTTAAAGTCGTGCGCCACTCCGGCTGCAAGGCGGCCCATCGCCTCCATTTTCTGCGTCTGGCGCAGACGTTCCGCCATCTGCTGGCGCGCGGTGACATCCGTGGTGACCACGTAACGATCAACCAAACTGCCCTTCCAGCGTTCACCTGCACTGCCCTCTATCGAGGATCGCTGACGTTCCGGCGCAAGTGTGACCGTGTAGCGGTTGTGAATACGTCGCCGTGTGCCGTCTGGACGGACAATCCAGAACTCCAGACTGGCTGGCAGCGCACCCGTCTGTCTGGCTTTGTCCATTGCCTGCTGCAGGCGTTCCCGTTCCTCGGGAGCTGCAAAGTCCAGGCTGCTCATGGTCGTCAGCTCTTCGCGGGAGCGCCCTGTGATCGCGCAGACGCGGTCGTTGAGGTAGACTACCTGGTCTTGCTCAATGATGGTCAACCCATCCTGGATGCTCTCTGCCATCCGCCGGAAGCGTTCTTCGCTTTCGGCCAGTCGCTGGTCGCTCTGCCGACGGTCGTGCAGGGCTCGCTCAAGACTGCGAGTGGCCAGCCAGGAGACGAGGGCGACGGCAAAGAGGGTGAGTAACGAGGGCACTTCGAGGACATATCCTGCTAAGCTGAAAGGCAGGGGCACCGTTAGCAGGCTTCCCAGCCCGGCGATGGCCAGACTGGCCCAGGGCCGGAGTAGGACACTGGCCAGCAAGACTGGGACTACCAGTCCTGTCGTACCTGCACCAGTGCTGATCACGATAGTGGTGAGGAGCAACAGAAAGAGGATGCTGGCTGAGAGGCTGGAGCGACGGTTAATCACGAGAGCCACAGTTGTGCTAGCGAGCAGAACTAGGCTGGTGGTGCATAGTGCTTCACCAGAGGCCGTTTGCCAGCCGACGATCGGTGAGAGAATCAGGGCCAGGAGCGAGATAGAGGCTGTTCCGACCAGCACGTTGTTGAGCAAATCGTGCGGGGGGCTGTTGCGTTGAAAAGTGATGGGTGCATCAATCCATCTCTGAACTAATTCACGAACGGACATCCAGGGTTCCTTGAGTGTGTGATGTAGTTGGGCAAAACACTCATCACTATACCAGAAAACGCAGTCCGTGTGTGGACAGGTTTTGTCCATTTTTGGACACATCTGTTCGTACTATACGATCAGCCCTTGTCTTCTGGCTTTGATCACTGCCTCCTGATTGGACGTGGCTCTGATCTTGGTTCGTATCCGCTCCAGACTGCGGCGCACCGTGCGATCCGAGACGTGTAGGCGGTTCGCTGTCTGCGAAACTGTGTGCCCATCGGCCAAGATCTGAAGCGTCTCCAGATCGGCGTGCTCCCAAAGCGCCCGATCCAGATCCCGCTTGTGCCGGGCGATGCGCGGGCTGTAATACATTGCGCCTTGGAGAGCGTGTTCGACTGCGTGTACCAGCTCAACCAGCGGCTCCGACTTGTGTACGTACCCGTCGACAGCCAAGTTGTCGATGAGCCGGACCAGCCAGATCCCCTCGTCGTGGCCACTAAAGACCACGACCTTGAGTTCGGGGTGAGTGGCGTTCAGGTTGTGGATGACTTGAGCCGGATCAAAATCGTGTTCTCCTTCCAACTCCAGGTCGAGGATCAGAAGGTCGGGCCGATGCCGGTCGACAACAGAGACAAGTTCGCTGCCACGAGTCAGCTCAGAGACAAACTCGTGTCCGGCGATCCGTTGCAGGTACTCGCGGATCGCCGCGTGGATGCTGAGGTGGTCATCAAGCAGGATCAGCCTCGCCATCAGGCGATCCTTTCTGTGCAGGCAGGTGGATAGTGAAAGTTGTCCCTTGATTTGGACATCCGGCCACTTCGATCTGCCCGCCGTGTCGGGTGACGATGCCGTGCGCCGTAGCCAGTCCCAGCCCTGTTCTGTACCCCTGCGTCGCGCTGGCAAACGGTTCGAAGAGATGGGCGCGTGTCTCCTTGTCCAGTTCCAGTCCTGTGTCGGTCACCGACAGCGTAATGCCTCTCGGCGCGTTGGCCGTCTCGAAGATCAGTGTCCTCTCGCAAGGCGTCGTACACTGTGCATGAGTGGCCAGGGCAACCAGGACCTGGGCAATCTGGCCGGGGACGGCTTCTACCGGACGCAGATTGGGTGCCAGGCGCATCTGGATCCTGACCTCCTTGCCGGCCAGTAGCTGCAGGAGGTCGCGGCTGTCGTCGAGCAACCGATTCAGGTCCAAGAGGACAAATGGCTGATCCGGCTGTTCGCGACTGAAGGCAAGGAGCTGCCCGGCGAGACTGCCGATCTCGTGCGCGGCTTTTCGGATCGCGGCCAGGTCCTGGTTCTCGCCGACGCTGTCATCGAGCGCTAGCAGCTCGGTGTAGGCGTTGATGACCGTTAGGTGGTTGTTCAGGTCGTGGGCGACGCCGCTGGCCAGGCGATGCAGCGCTTCCATCCGCTGCATCTGCTCCAGGTTCTCCTGGGCCTGCTTGCGGACGGTGACGTCCTCGAACAGGGCCAGGACAGCGTCCTCGTCGGGGAGGGGAGTCAACTGACAGCGGAGGTGGGTGTGTTGGCCTGCTGGGCTATTATATAGACGCTCAGTACTGAGAGGGGCAGCGGTTTCCAGGCAGCGATGCAGATCGACGGCGATCCCGGCCTCGACCAGTGGAGGGAAGGCCAGGACGTCGATCTGCTGGGTTGGTGATAAACCCAACATACCACGGAGGGCGGGGTTGGCCGATTGCAGATAGCCGTCAGCGGCGATGACGGCGATGCCAACGGGGGCACGTTCAACCAGCCGGCGGTAGCGGCGTTCGCTCTGCTGCACGCGCCGGCGCCACCGGCGTTGGGCGAGCGCACAGCACCCGATACCGGCAGCCGCGAGGAGGAAGGGCCAGAAGGTCATAGCACTTGCTCCTGCGTGCCGTCAACGGCGGTGGAGTTCACCGCATAGAAGGTAATCTCGACTGGCTGCCCGGCGATGCCGCACAGCGTGCGCTGGATGGGCGTGAGGAGCCGGTTCTCCAGCCAGTCCTTGACGTACCCGTTGGGCACGCCGAGGACCACGCGTGTCGAGCCGTTGCCGGAACCGTCGCTTTGGGCTGATTCCCAGGCGAGCAGCCTGGCCGGCCTGAGCCAGGTGCTAAAAGTGGCTTTTGTCATCTGCAGTTCCAGTTCACTCAAGGCAGACTGCCACAATGCCAACGCCTCCCTGTCCGGTGATGGGTGTTCCACGTCCTGCGCGGCGATGACGGATCGCTCTATGGCTTCCTGTCGCTGCTCTACGTCGCCTTGTCCGGTGTGGATGGTCTCGGCAATGGTCTGGTTCAGCCGTTCTCGTTCGCGGGCTTCCGACCTGGCATTCTCCAGGACCGTCTCGGCA
>Ga0272442_10009665_pt1 | contig 12023 bp, 33 predicted proteins | sample SSMForm2O_FD_200262 | JGI IMG/M metagenome (GOLD analysis project Ga0272442, IMG submission 200262) | Marine sediment archaeal communities from Little Sippewissett salt marsh, Falmouth, MA, United States - SSM-Form-2O | ecosystem: Environmental > Aquatic > Marine > Wetlands > Sediment ... | reverse complement strand
TAGGAGGTAAAAAAAAGTATGTTAGAAAGCATATTCATAATCCTGTTAATATTTGCAATAATAACACTTATATTAACAGTTGAATGGGAAAGTCTTAGCCTTGGAGCTATAAACATAATACTATGGTTCATACTAGGAGTAGGTATATTAAAAATAGAAGTGCCTTATCAATATACTCAAGGTGGACAGGTTATACAGGCAACACATGGACTTGAAAGTATGCATCCACTTGGTTATTTATTCGTAGGCATTGGCTTTGTTGTAGCAATCTATGTAATGACTACTATTATATTTCCAATGCTGCAAGGTAAAATGAAGAATAAAAGGATGATATAAATATGTCATTTGAGACACATAAGTTTCATTTTATTCCAAAAGATAAAGAAGTAGAACATACTTTTGAAAAACTTATAAACTATCCTGTGGTTCGTGTTAAACCTACTCTCGCTCAGAACATAAGCCGTCATAAAAAAATACGTTATCTTAGCAGTTGTGACAACATATGGATACGTAAAGGGCTTATTGGTATATCTCCAAAGGTTAAAATTAAACGTAATGGTAAGGGTTTTGATTTCTTTTTCCCTTAATTGTTTTACTGTTAGTGTTACGGTGTAACACCTTGGTGTTACATTGTTATTAATAATACTTATAAATATAATTTCAACACTTTTAATAGATTAGGAGGTTATAAAAATATGCGTAGCTTGATAAAACACAAATCTGGTTATGCTCGTATGGTTGGTGGATTAGTAGCGTTACTTATCACAATCATTGTTGGTATACTTGTATACTGGCAACTAAGCGGTAGCATAACTTTAACATCTGACGCAGCAAATACCTCTAGAGATGGCGTAAATACTATGGCCAGTACTGTTTTTGCATTACTACCTATTATAGCATTGGTAGTAGTTGCAAGTATCATACTTGGCATTGTATTAATGTTCGGCTCTGGAAGATCTGGCGGAGGACTATAAAACTATGAAGGCAAATAAAAAAGTCATTCTAAGAGAGGATGATAATGGTTATGCCAAAATGGTAGGAGGGCTAGTAGCCCTTCTTATTGCCATTATAATAGGTGTAATGATATTTTGGAGCCTTAGTGGAAGTATGCCTGGTAGCTCTGAGCAAACTGAGTATTTCACAGGTTATACATTACCTGCTGGAAGTGATAGCTCTGGTGGGAGTAATGATACTGCAACAGTTATTACGTTGAAATATGTGCCATATAGCACTGATAATAGTAGTATAGCTGTTGTTTGTTATAATGCTACAGCGGAAACGGAAGCATCACCACCTGTTACAATTGCTAATAGGGTTGTTACTGTTCAAAGTGGTAGTGGAACAGCTAATCCACCTGGTTATAGCCAGATCAATGTGACGTATACTACCAAGTTTAGCACTGAAGCATCAACTACTAACACTATGGCATCTACAGTATTCGCGTTGTTGCCTATTATAGCGTTGGTAGTAGTTGCAAGTATCATACTTGGCATTGTATTAATGTTCGGATCTGGTAGTAAAGGAGGTAATCTATAACATGGCAGTAACACATCATTGTAAAAACAAGACAACAGCACGTGCTATGGCTAAAAGACTACGAAAGCATGGCAATAAAGTGAGCATGAGTAAAACTAAAAAAGGCTGGTCTGTTTCAGCCTGGAAATAAGGACTTTTGTCCTTTTTCTTTTTTTTTTATTAATAACACATTTAAATATAACTTTTAACAATATGTTTCATTATGGATGAATCAGATTTTGATACAGTTCATAAAACTTTTAGATTGTCACCTGAGCATGTTGAATTTCTTGAATCTGTTGATAAAAATGTTAGTAATGCACTTAGAAAAACTATTGATATGCTTAAAAAAAGAAGTAAAAAAGAAATAATCAAAGAAGGTATATATGTTCTTCTTATAGGAGTAGTTTTTTTGTTTTTTGCAACGCTTTCCACTAATATAGGAATTATTATTGTTTCATCATTTTTTGGTCTTGCTATATGTGTTTATAGTCTTGGAGGAATGATTTTTGAGATACAGAGAACCAGAAGAAGAAACTGATGTTAGAAATGAACCTCGTTACATCTCTGATAATACTGCTTTTATGAGATGGAGTACTGAGCTTGAAGAAATACATAAAGTAATTGATGGTGACTTTCTCCAAACAAATCGGCATAGGGTTGGTGATATTAACAAGTTTCTCCCTCTTAGCAATATTACTAATCCTCATATGATTAAACTACTTAGACTTAGACGTATGAATATGAGCATGGCTAAGGATGCTAACCTTCTTGATGTCGCTGATGAAACCATGCTTGATAATCTCGCTGATTGTCAAACCAGTCGTGGTGTTGGTGGATTTTATCAAAATGCTCTTATCACTCAAAAAAGGGAATGGCTTGATAAAAGTAAAAATGAGGAAAACAAAGGATTCATTAAAAGCCTTATGAAAGGAAAAAAAGAAGAAGAAAGATATGAAAACGTAGCAGGAGACTAGATTTTTTTATGATGTTGATAGTAGTAGGAATTATTATTTATACAATGGGATTCATATTGTTTACACTTGCATATATGTTCCCTATTCTTAGGCTTGTATTCTTTGATTGGATTGCTATGGGAATAATGATAGTGCCATATATCTTTGTATTATATCGTATTAAGGTAACTCGTTGTTGGAATCATGTAGATAAAATACCTATATGGAAACATCTCATAAACTATTTGAGACGTGACAATGAAGTTATTCCTGTAGTAGGTGAAAGGGCTTACCCTGGTGAGAGTTTTATTGATGTTGAAAAACTAGGGCTTATAGAATTCCTTGGGAAGGATTGTGTCTATCAATGGGGTGATAAAAAAGTCGTATGGGGTCTTGAAAACATAAATTTCACTCCTGACCCTCGTTATTTTAACCTCACCCATCTATTATGGGAACTTGGTTTCACAGATAGTGATGACGTAATTAATGTTCTACGTGGTGATGACCTTGAACTCATGGGAAAAGTCTATGTTAAAATGCTTAATTATGATAATCTTCATGGATCTAACAGACTTATTGAAAATCTTGAAAAATATGAAGGTAAAACAGTAAATTTTAAACCAGCTGCAGAGGATAGACATAACAGTATTATTTCAAAGATTGAGAGGATAAAAATTAGAAAGAGGGAAGATAAAATATGAATATTGCTAGTATAAATAAAAATGATAAATCAGTTATATATGATAACGGAAAGAAACTCACTCATGGTGCTTTCATGGCTGATTTCAGAGATTTCTTAAAATATCGTATAGCTGGTGAAACACTTGCACCTGCAGATATGGAAAGATTCATGCGTAGGACAAGTGGGAAGAATCTTTCTCAACTTATGAAAGGGAAAAAGATGGAAGGATATTTCGAAGGAGTATCTGATAAACTTCTTACTCGTGGTCAAAAAATAGCTCTTGGAGCAATTGTAACTATTGTTTTTGTTGGTATTATTTTGTTTGTTGTATTAAGACAACAAGGTGTATTTGGAGCTGTATAAATTATGGAAAAAACAGATTATAGTATAGGCCATCTAAGAATGAAATATCTTGATCTTGCCAATAACTATTTTGCACAACAACAATATATTATAGCTAATGGTTTCATAGATGATTTCATAGGGACAATAGATGAAAAAAGCACTTCAGGTATAGATATTAAACTAGAGTTTGATAATCTTAATAGAATTAAAAAAGAAAGATTACAGACTTTAAAGGAGACTGCTGAAAAACTAGGATACCTGGAAAAAAAAGATTTTGAAAACAATGAACGTGAAAACATTGAGATCAATAACATCCATGATAAAAAAGCAATCTGTTGGCGTATATCTATGAGAGATGGATTATTTAATGACTGAAAATGATATTAGCTATGAGAAAGAAGAAAGATATAGGGGTCGTATAGAATATGAGAGTATTCTTGGGCAACATATTTTTAAAATTTCTCAGTATCGTGATAAGGATCTTAAACAGTATGCTAGTAGCATTGAAACATTTATCCTTATGTGTCCTCTGGAAATTAGAAAAAAAGGATTAGATAAACTAAGAAATCTTGGTCTTGAAAACTGTAACTATAACTCTATGAATGAGGATCGTATGAAGAAATATGATGAGCTATGGATATATGTTAATGAGTTGTTGGAAACTGAGAATTTGATATTTAAAAGTAGTTATATCAAGACATATAGTTGATATAATATTCTTTTTTTTATCAAAATATTTGAAACATTAATTATAACTATAGGATACAGCGATATGAATTATAAAAATTTGAAAGACTGGAACTCTGGGCTAGTTGAAAGGATACTGAAACGTCATCCTAATGGTTTCATTGGTGGTGTTGTTCAGGGTGAACGTGGACAGGGTAAATCTATGTATGCCTATAAGGTGATGGCTAAGGTATACATGTTATTGAATGATTTAAATGAAGAAGAAGCTTATGCTATGGCACTTAACCATATGATATTTGACCCTAGTGACCTTATCAGTCTTATTAAACATAATGTTAAACATGATATTATTACACCTGTTATCTGTTTGGATGATGCCACTGTTCATTTTAATAGTTATAAGTTTTTCACAGACCTGCATGAGGTAATACTGCTTAAGGGGATGTTTGATACTATTAGGACTGCTCTTACAGGTTTATTGTTGACTTGTCCCTCTCGTAGGTTACTTCTTAGTTTTTTACGTGATTATGATGATTTTAAGATTAGTATCATTCAGGCTCCTGGTAATATGCATGATAAGTTTGCTCGTTGTTATCAGTTCAACTGGTATCCTGATGACCGTAAGTATAGGGTGATTGTTCCTTTTCAGGATAGGTATAGCAGATATGTCCCTGATCCTTATTATCAGCCTTATATTGCTAAACGTAAGTTGTATCTTGAGAAGGTTAATACTAAGCTTGAGGAACTTATGGTTCAGAAACGTAAACGTAGTAAAAAACAATAGTCTATTTGAAACATTTTTTTATTTTATTCGTGGGCAAAACAACATTTTGTTACATATAAAAATAGAAACTTTTATAAATATATGTGTGTTACACAATGATGATGAAACATATAAGACTGGTTTTAGAAGATGAAGAATACAAAACACATATGAAAAAAAAAGGTAAACTGACATGGAAACAATATATGTTAAGAGGAGAACAATGTTAACCATAGACTACAAACAACTCACAGTATTTGAAGCAGTTTACCTACTCTCAAATTACGATGGATATATGGATGGAGATAATAAATGTCTAAGGATAAACAAGAAATAATAATGGGTGGCATCGTTAAACATAGTTCTGGTGGATGTGGTTTTAAAATCTCTTTTCCTTCCCCCGAAACAGCAAATAAATATAAGGATATGTTCCGTTGGATACTTGTTAATGATGGCCATCCACTTGTTTATAAACAGGGTTACCATGATGAAAAGAGGTATTTAAAATGACATGTTATGAAAGATTAAGAAATAATAAAGAAGCAAATAATTTCAACAGACTTAATAGTTACTTTCATGCACTTGAAAACAACCAGCTTGATACATACCACAATCATAGAGAAAAACTAAAACAGATGAGGCTCACTAAGAAGGAGAGATAGAAGGTTTTGTTCGCTATTGTGAGGAGAGAAAATGGAGATGGTTTTGAGGGTATAGGGATGCACTCAAAAACCCAGCAATTATTTGTTAGTGAGATGAAAATCCCATCCACTCTCCTCACCACCATTCCAAATTTTTTGTTAAGTAGTGCATCCCGCCTAAATCAAAAAACAATAAGGAGAAAAATGATATGTTAGATAAATATATAAAAATAAATGAGAAAGTAATAGAAAGCAAACAGACCAGTAGTGGCATATGGTACTGCAGTAGCGTTACCAGTGAGACAGTAAAAGAAATGGATCAGCTTATAGGACAACTTAATAGTATTTATAATAAGTATAACAAAAAAGAAAAAACACCCACACCCAAAAAAGAAAAAAAACCAACTGTTAAAGGACTTGATTAAAGTGCAACAAAATCTTGACTATTGGCAAGAAGAACTAATACTTGAGGAAGGATTAGAGAAATGGCGAAACAAAAAACAACAGTAGAAATAATAGATCCAAATCAAACCAAGATAACAGATTGGTATCATAAACTTCTTGATGACCTTTGGGAACTTGCACAAACAAAGATGATAGAGTTTAAACATCAGATAGGTAAACGTATTATACAGGACTGGGATAAATTCGGTAAACCTGAATATGGGGATAAATTTATTGAAACTCTTGCTAAAGACTTAGAAGTAAGTAGTAGTGAATTATATAGATGTGTTAAATTTGCAAGAACAATACCTCAACTTGAAGATTTAGAACAATTTGGCACACGTGCCAAAATGTCTTGGCGTTGGATAAGAAATGAACTTTTACCTGAACATAAAGAAGAACCTGAACCAGTAGAATTACCTAAAGGTAAATATAATGTTATCTATGCAGACCCACCATGGACATATAATGATACATGTGAAGATGGTGCTATACAAAGTAAAGGTGCAAAAGACCATTATCCTACTATGACAATTAAACAACTATGTAATCTTGATATACAAAGTCTTTGTGTAGATGAATGTGTTCTTTTTTTATGGGTAACAAGTCCATTACTTGAGGAATGTTTTGAATTAATAAATAGTTGGGGTTTTAAATATAAAGCAAGTTTTGTTTGGGATAAAATAAAACATAATATGGGGCATTATAATAGTGTTAGGCATGAGTTTCTTTTACTTTGCACTCGTGGTAGTTTTACACCAGAAAAACTTGTATTATTTGATAGTGTGATTTCTATTGAAAAAACAAAGAAACATAGTCAGAAGCCAGAAAAGTTTTATGAAATAATAGAAACACTTTATCCAACTGGTAAAAAAATAGAGTTGTTTGCTCGTAATGTTCGTAAAGGATGGGATAGTTGGGGGAATGAAATATAAATTATTATAATGAGAAATTAAAAGAGGGAAATGAATACGAAAAATATGTAGTAAAAAAAATGAAAGAAGAAGGTATAAACATAACTCTTACAAAAACATATGAAGATCAAATTAATATAGGAGAAAGTTTAGAAGGATATGAAATTAAATTTGATGATAAATATAAAGAAACAGGTAACCTTTGGATAGAAATAAAGGAAAGAACAGATGTTAATAAAGAATATGTAAATTCAGGAATTTATAGAGATGATAATTCAAAATATTATGTAATTGGTAATTATGATGTAATTTTTGTTTTTTTGAAAGATAAATTGAAACAAATAGAAAAACAAAAAAATAAACTTGAGAATGATAGAAAAACATCTATAGGGTATTTATTAACAACTCCTGAATGTTTTAGATATTCAAATATGATAATTAATTGTAAAGAAGTAGAATTAGGAATAAATAATTGGATGTAAGATAGATAGATTATCTATGAAATAGTGTATAGTATAGAGAGATGTAATACAAGTGTATTGTATTACAAAGTGAAGGTGGTAACATAAAAAAAAGTGAAAAAGTGATGGTAACTGGGCGTATTCCTTCTTATATAAAAGAATATGCAAATAAAAATAATATTACAATCAGTCAACTTTTGATGGCTGGTTTTGATAGTTTTCGTGCAACAGATAAGGATCATGCCTTTGACAGGTTAGATTATCATGAGAAACGTGTATTACATTGGAGGGCAATTGTATTACAACACGATGAGGAATGTAATACAAAACACCATATTTGTAATACAATAAAAAAGGATTTTGTGAAAGCTGGTCGTGGACATAAGACAACTAAACGAGAGGATATGTTCTGGTGTAATGCTAAGGCTGAACATTTACAGGATGAAAACATAATCATATCTGGGAGGGAGCTTTATGAGTTCTGCACAAAATAGTATGCGTTGTTATTTTGGTGTTTTTGATTGTTATAGTCCTGGTGGTATCACTCGTAATTTAGTTATGGCAGGTGTTTTTACATCTGATGATCTTTATCGTGTTCATATTCGTTTGGTGGAGGAAGATGTGCTTTAAACTGTTTCTTAGGTTTGTAGTGGTTGTTGGTAGGTTTAAAAGATGGATATTGAGAAAGAAATAAATTTTTTTAGGAGAAAGATATTATGAATAATTGTGAGATTTGTAAATATAGGTTTGGTTGTAGTATTGTGATGTTGTTTGGTTTGAATACTGATAAGGGTTGTAGTAGATATGAGAAATAGGAATGATTTTAGGCCTATGGATAAGTTCATCAGGAACAAAAATTCTTTGTTGAATAACTCTCTTGTTGGTGTTGAGATTGGTGTTTTTGGTGGTAATCATGCCTATTTTATTCTGAGGAAGCTTAACATGGAAAAATTGTTTCTTATAGATCCGTATTCTAATGATAATTATGATGAGATTACTAATCTTGGTACTCGTCATCTTTTTATGGCTCAGAGGGCTTTGAAGCGTTTTAATGGTAAGTATGTTCAGATTCGTAAAAGGTCTGCTGATGCTGTTGATATGGTTCCTGATGGTTTGGATTTTGTTTATATTGATGGAGATCATCGGTTTGATTTTGTGATGAAGGATATTGAGCTTTATTTTCCTAAAGTTAAAAGTGGTGGTGTTTTTGGTGGTCATGATTATTGTGATATGCATCCTGATGTGATTCGTGCTGTTGATGATTTTGTTGATAAAACTGGTTATCATCTTTTTCAGGAGGATATTGACTGGTGGGTTGTTAAATGATGGATGTTAATGTTGTTTGGTTGTTTATTATTCTTGGTGTTATCATTTTTTTAGTTTTTGCTTTTATTGTTGTTTTGTTTTTTTTGGATTTGAAAGAGATGAATAGAGAGGAAAACTAAATTAAGAGGACATGGAAATGAATAAGAAATATCCAGTTAATTATATAGAAGAAATTATAGAAGCTGATTTTTGTTTAACTGAATTAGAATATATGATTGATAAACTTTCTGAATTTTATACTTACAAAAAGATGAAAGGTAGATTAAAAGATTTTAAATTAAAACGTAAAGAAAAGGAGAATGAAAAATGATTAAGAAAAATAATTTATTTGAATATGTGTTGAATGAAGAACATTTAATTGATTGTCTTGGTTTTAGGAAAGATGAAACTATTATTTCTGTTTCAATTGATTATAATTATAAAGGAGTTGGAGATAAAAGAATAATTATTATAACAAAATAAATTAAAAGGTGATGGAAAATGAAACGATTAGAGAATTGGGTTAAACGATTTGTTATAAACAATTGTGAAAATCCAAAAGCATTAGGTATGGCATTTTTATTATTACCTTTATTAATTTGGTATGCTATGAAATGGCATAATGAGTTGGTAGATGAATATAATAATAAATTAAAAGAGGTATGAAATGAATATAACAATAAATCAAGAATTGTTTATTTGGATATTTGCTATATGGATTTTGATAGCAAGTATTACTCAAATATTTGGTGGCATTATTAACAATGGTGAACCAAGAGAATATAGTTATTGGGATTCGTTAAATGGTATTGCTTTGTTAATATTGTTATTGTTATGTATAGATATAAATTAAAAGGTGAAAGGAAATGGTAGCGTTTATTGATTTGGATGATATGAGTTTGCATGAGTTGTTTAAATTACAGTACAAACTTGGTAAGCAGATTGAAAAGAAAGTTAAGGAATTAGGATTGTAAATTAAAACTTTAAGTAAATGGAAGTAGATATATGTATTTAGAAATATGAAGGAGGTGAAAATATATGGTATCAAAAAAATTTCAGATGCGAATGAATAGAGATGGAAAATGGGTTACCCAGAGTGTTAGTGGTATCTCTAAAAAAACTCTTAATGAATTTGCTAAAAAGAAACCAACTAAATTTAGATGGAAATAGATAATATGTATTCATGTTGTAAAACATGTAGATGTTGTAGTATAATATTCGGTAGAGATTTTCCTACTGATAATTATACTTGTAGTTATTGGAAACCTAAGAGGGTTGTATATGATAATAACAGAAGATGAATTAGATAGGTTTGATGAATTACTTTTACAACTTGCGAATATTAATGAGCCTGTTGATGGTAGAGATAGTCTCGGTCTTTATTATGAAGGTTGCACTCATCAACCAAAACGATTAAGAAAACTTCTTGATGAGTTTGGTATGGTGTATAGTGATATTTATGATTTGTTTGAAACTTGGTATAGTAGGAGAAATGATTAGATGTTAGAACTGGATAAAATCTACAATATGGATTGCATAGAGGGTATGAAACAGATAGATGATAATAGTATAGATATGATTCTTTGTGATTTGCCTTATGGTATCACTCAATGTAAATGGGATAAGCCATTATCACTTGATGTTCTTTGGAATGATTACAAGCGTATAATAAATAAAGGAGTAATTGTTTTAACTGCTTGTCAGCCATATGTTACTGATTTGATATGTTCTAATAGAGATTGGTTCAAGTATGAGTGGATTTGGTATAAAAATCTTAGAACTGGTTTTATGAATGCATCTATACAACCAGTCAAAGCACATGAAAATATATTAGTATTTCATAATGGGCATTCAAAATATTTTCCACAAAAGATTATCAGAACAACTAAAAAAGCAAGTAATGTTAAACCTCATATAACTGAGCAATATGGATTAGCAGTTAATTCAAATAAACAATCTAATTATGTTTATCCTCATGATGTCATTGAGATTAAATGCATTCATGGAACTGATAAGAGATTGCATCCATCACAGAAACCATTAGAACTTTTTGAATATCTGATTAGGACTTATTCAAGTGAGGGTGATTTAGTATTGGATAATTGTATGGGTAGTGGTACTACTGCTGTTGCTTGTAAACGTCTTAATCGTAGGTTTATTGGTTTTGAAATATCTAAAGAGTATTACGATATTGCTAATAAAAGATTAATGAATATACCAAGTAAGTTAGAAAACTGGATAGATATAAACAAAGTAAGGTAATTGTTAAAGGAGGATAGACATGGAAGAAAAAATGAAAAGGTTTTTAGAAAGAGAAAAAGCAAACAAGTGGATAGAATTAAAGAAAAATACAATTAACAAAGCATTATCATTCGCAGGTATTTCTTTTAGCCCTAAGAATGATTTAGAAGGTCTTGGACACCATGAAACAGATGAATGGATTTGGGATTTAGATATAATGGGAACTAAGACACAGGGTTTTACTATGACTATGCGACTTGAAGAAATGAAACGCAACTCTAATAATTTTTTATTAACTTTTAGACCTTATGAAATTGAACCATGTGAATCTGTTGTTATCGAAAAAAGACCTACTGATAAAGAAGCTATTGAGATTTTCAATAAATATGGTAAAATGTGGTTATCTAAAATGTTTGAAAAAGGATTATATCGAATAATTGTCTGTTATGATGATTGTTCAGATAAAGAATGGCGATATGGTAAGAAAAAGAATCCTATTAAGTTTAGAATTAGTTATCCTATACGTGGTCTTGGATTAGAGAAAGAATTTGGATGGAAGATATTACAACATCCTAAATTAGGAGTTAAATGAAAAAGAAAGAGTTAGATAGGATTAAACAAAACTTTGAAAAGATTAAAGATAAGTTTGATTTGATTGATGGACAAATTGATAAGTCTATGGTTGTCAGTTCTAAGTGTTGGAAGTGGCAAGTAGATTTCTAAATTAAAAGGTGATGGAAAATGAAACGATTGGAAAATTGGGTTAAAAGATTTGTAGTTAATAATTGTGATAATCCAAGAGCATTAGGGATGTTTTATTTATTATTGCCTTTAATAATTTGGTATGCTATGAAATGGCATAACGAATTAGTAGATGAATATAATACTAAATTAAAAGTTTAAGTAAATGGAAGTAGATATAATATGTATTTAGAAATGTAAAAGGAGGTGAAAAAAGTGTATGCTGTAAAAGTTGGTAATCGTGTAGTTTCAAGGCATGATAAAAAAGCAAATGCAAATGCTGTTGCAAAAAAGTATCGTGCAAATATTCAATTGCAAAAGAAACGAG
>Ga0272442_10009664_pt1 | contig 12025 bp, 9 predicted proteins | sample SSMForm2O_FD_200262 | JGI IMG/M metagenome (GOLD analysis project Ga0272442, IMG submission 200262) | Marine sediment archaeal communities from Little Sippewissett salt marsh, Falmouth, MA, United States - SSM-Form-2O | ecosystem: Environmental > Aquatic > Marine > Wetlands > Sediment ... | reverse complement strand
AAGCACCTCCGTTCTGTCATCCGTGCGAAACTCAAGCGTCCCTTCGAGAACATACAGAAACTCTTCACCTTCATGACTCATGAAAACCATATCGGCTGTATTCAGAGGTTGAAATTCTACAAAGAGAGGCTCCATGTGTTTGTCGGGTTTTTTCGTTTCAAGAGACTCATAAACATAATCGACTTCGCCTTCATGATGATGTGGACGCCGCTTAATCTTGATCCGCTCCCCGCTCCGTGTAACGGATATTTTTACCCCTCCCTTAACCTCCTCGAAGAAATAAGCCATGCCGACATGAAGGGCTTTCCCTAATTTAATCAACGTGGATACGGGAGGAACGACACCATCACTTTCTATCTCAGCTAGAACCGATTTAGAAAGCCCGGTTTTTGTAACCAAATCCTCCAGGGTATAGTTCCTTTTTTGTCTGAGTTCCCGCACCTTACTGCCGATTTTGAGTTCATCGGCAGACCGTGAACCTGTATCTTCGTTTTGCGTCATTTTTTCACCTCAACGATAGGAGTAACAAATGCTCTTTAATTTATGTTTATTAATTTGGATCATCTCCGAAAAAGTTGCTGTCTTTTCCAGGATTCAAGGGGCCAAGGGTTTAAGGCCCGCCCTGGTGCGATGCGGTAATTATTTACAGCACAGGCTCAGCTTCATATATTCAATAACCGTTTTAGTCGCACCAAGGCGGGCCTTAAATCCTTTTCTGCAACTAAATTGGAGAAGAACCATTAATTTTAACTTCCCGGGCGAATAGAAAATCGTTAGAGAAACAAATAATCGATCAACATCACGTGATGACTAATAACCATGTTTGAAATAGTTGGAAGAATATCGGCATATTCGCATTGGATTTCCGTTCAGAGTGATCCTCACCCTTAAAAATCCTATATATAAATAATAATAATGTTAATGATCTATTTGTCAAGGAAATACATGCCTGGGTGCACACTCTATTTCTTTTGCACCACATTCCCACTCGCTGTGCATTATTATGATAAATAACCATACACCGTTTATCTATCGGGAAATTCCTGATTTGAGGGTTCAAAATACCTTAATTGTCTATCATTTTCTTAGGAACAGTTAAACCTATCCTCACTTCCCTATAGGGCACGTTAGGGAAACCTCATCAGTTGAAAAATGAAGTAATTGTCCATAACGTCAAAGAAGAGTTCATTTTTGGCAGCCTCTTCCATAGAAGATTCGCATGAAATATTCCATGTCATGCTGGGATATTATGAAGAGTTTTTCTTACAAAATTTCAGGAATAACGAATCCCGAAATCAGGGATTTCCTGATTGTACTGCGATTCATATTGGACTAACCTTATTGACCAGTGAAACTATTAAAAAAAGTTTGACATTATAAAACTAAAAGAGTAATTTTATGAGAAATTGAAGATAAAAACGTAATAAAATCTTCAGATTTAAGATAAATGTTGCATATCCCTTCACCATCTTGAATAGCGAGCAATTTTTAATTTTTTATAAAAAGTTGAAGTTCCCTCATTAATAATCCATTAACGTTCCGAAAGGAGGAGTGTATGACAACACTTATTATTATCATTGGTTTTCTCATTTATCTAATCCTTTATTTCACATACGGCAAAAAATTGGAGAAGGATGTCGTTATGGCCTCGGATTCAAACGAGACACCGGCACAGCGTCTCTTTGACGGAGTCGATTACATCCCGGCTCGGCGGGCCGTCCTTTTCGGCCATCACTTTGCGTCGATTGCCGGTGCTGCTCCGATTATCGGTCCCGCGCTGGCCATGTGCTGGGGTTGGGTTCCCGCCCTGCTCTGGGTCTGGTTCGGGAACGCCTTCATCGGTGCCGTTCACGATTATCTTGCATTGATGGCATCCGTCCGCTATGACGGAAAATCGATTCAGTTCGTCGCCGGCGATCTGATGTCAAAACGAACGGGAATGGCATTTTACTGGATCGTATTCTTTCTCCTCATCCTGGTCGTGGCCGCCTTCGGTGCCATTGTCGGAGGAATGTTCGTGAGAACACCTTCCATTGCATCCGCGTACATCTGGGCCATTGTGGCTGCTTTGATTCTCGGAGTTCTAATCTACCGGATCAAGATGAATTTTACCGCGGCTACACTGATCGGTATTGTAATGCTGATTGCCTCCATCTGGCTGGGCGTAGTTTTTCCTGTAAAAGCAAATTATCACACCTGGATGATTATATTCTTTTTCTATATTATTATTGCCGCTGCTCTGCCCGTCAATGTTTTGCTGCAACCGAGAGATTATCTCAATTCATGGCTTCTCTATCTGGGATTGCTCGTCGGCCTGGTTGGTGCTGTCTTCGCCTTCAAAGGTTTCGACACGCCGGCATTCTCAAGCTTCTCACCGATCCTGTTGGGAGGAAAACCGACGCCTTTCTGGCCGGCTATTCCGTTGATCATCGCCTGCGGTTCTCTCTCCGGTTTTCACTCACTCGTCGCCTCGGGAACGTCATCAAAACAGCTCGAAAAAGAAAGCGATGCCCTTTTTATCGGTTACGGCTCGATGTTCACGGAGGGATTTCTCTCAACCATCGTTATTGTATCCATCGCCGGTTTCGGGCTGACGGCTCTTAGAAATGCGGGTGTCGACGCTGCGACGCTCAATGCGGGCAATTGGGGCGCCATGTTTACCAAAGCTTCCGCAGCTGTTAAACTGACTAAGGCAAATCTGTTTGTCCAATCCTATGCAGACATGGTTTCCGCGACGTGGCTCGGTTTCATTCCGGTTAAATTTGTCAAAGTCATCGCTGGTATGTGGGTTGCCGCCTTTGCCATGACGACCCTTGACACAACTAACCGGTTAGGCCGTTACTGTGTTGCAGAGATGGCCGCCCCACTGAAAGAAAGCTCTGAGGGCCTCTACAACGCCCTGACAAACAGGTGGGTTGCTTCAGTCATTCCCGCGGCCATCGGGATTTACTTAGCCTACAGCGGAAACTGGCTGGTCATCTGGGGTTCCTTCGGAGCGGCAAACCAGTTGATTGCGTCGATCGCTCTTATGAGTGGCGCGGCATTCGTCGCAAAGAAAATGAAATCACCATTTGCGAATGTTGCAGTCATCCCGGCCTGGCTCCTCTGGATTACCGTTACCTCCGCCATAATCTGGTTCATTTTCGTTGTCCAACCGGGTGCTCTTGCGGCAAAACCGGTTCCGGGGTGGACGGTTATGGTGCTCTTGGTTGCCATGCTGGCCTTGAATTTCCTGTTTGTGTATGATTTTGTTAAAAGCAAAGCATACAAAGTAGAGTAGTTCTTTTAAGTCACGATTACGGCCGGTGTACGGTTTTAGGACCGTGCACCGGCATTAATAACTATATTCAAGAAACCATTCTGATGAGTTTTTCTATAATCTCTTATCTCCGCACTATTTTCTCGGGCTTACACGCCATGCACCAGGAAAATGCGTGCGCCCTCACCATTGTAGAAATTGAAGAGCTCGAAAACATCTTTGCCCTCTTGCTCTTGGGATCATTCGTCGGCTTCCCGTCACCACCGACGTTTTTAGCGGTTGAACTCTTGCCTTTCATGGAAAAAGAACTGAAAATGCTGCATAAGCGGGCTGAAGACACCGGCGATATGCTGGCAGAAATGTGCGGAACATTGGGTATCGATTAATGAAAATATTATTCTTTACGGGAAAGGGAGGCGTGGGTAAATCAACCATGTCTGCTGCCGGGGCATGGCAGCTTTCTCAAAAAAGTCGTGTACTGCTGGTCTCTCTGGACCCCGCCCACAATCTGGGAGATATATTTAACATTACACTCAACCAGAAAAAGACACCATACACGAGCAGTCTTTTTCTCAAGGAGATTGATCTCCAACAGTTGTCGCACGACTATCTGAAACGGGAAATCAACGTTCTTTCGAACAGTTATTCATACCTCCAGACATTAAACCTCGACAATTACTTCTCCGTTCTGAGATATTCACCGGGCATAGAAGAATATGCCCTTCTCACCAGCATTGAAGAAACTATCAGAAATGAGACGGAGTTTGACTATATAATCTTTGATACACCTCCAACGGGACTTACTCTCCGGTTTCTCGCCCTTCCCAAGGTGACAATTACGTGGATCGATCGACTGATTCAGATCAGACAAAAGATCCTCGAAAAGCGCTACACAATTCAAAAGATTCGAGGTCCTGTCAAGGAAGGTGAGGACAATCCCGAAATCGTCCTGGCATATAATGAAAAAGATGACGATGTTTTGAAAAGGCTCAGAAGGTTAAATGATAATTATCAAGGACTTACGAAAACATTAGAGGGAAAAGATTGTTCTATTGTTTTAGTTTTCAATCCCGACATTCTTTCCTTAAAGGAATCGCAACGATTAATGGAAGGCCTTAACGACTTAAACCTTCCTCTCCGCCTGATGATTGACAATAAAGTCACTGAAGCCAATACGGCTATGGCCAACCAGGTTGAGGAAAATATTAAAACGTTTGCGCATAATGTCCCCGTTGAGCGGATCTATATCTCCGATAGAATTATAAAGCGCACCGAGGGTAAATTGTGCGACATCCCGGAAGACATAGCATCAAAACTAATACAACAATTTGAGGAAAATGTTTAATCACGACTATATATTGACACAGCCCGTTTTCTTTCTTTTTATTGCCTTCACGATGCTCCTGTCACTGGGTTATCTGTGGGGGAAAAGAGCAAACAAAAGAGTCTTTCTGGCAGCATTTAATGACCTGGTTGATGTGGTAAAGCCTGATGATCAAACATTCACCAATATTGGAGGACTTGTAGGCTACCATGCCAATCTTTATATCAAGAAAAACAACGCCCCCATCTCACAGGTCGATGCAACAATCACCCTGCTTCCGCGCCATTCGTGGCTTTATTTGCCCATATCGAAATTCATAATGCGATATGACCGCTTATTCATCACTCTGTACGTGAAACCGGGTCTTCCCGGAGAGGCTCATATAATAGAAACACGGTACGCCGGTTTTCGTGCGCCCAAAATTACCAATGTAAATCGATTAGATAAGGAAACGGTACAATGGGGTCCCTTTCATTTTCATCTGTATTATCAAAACGTAAAAGTCCGTGACCACTTAATCAAATTTATGGAGAGCAATCCCGACCCCGGAATAATCAGACATATCGCGCTTGTACCGGAACAGAAAAAAATTTTTGTTTTCATGATTCCCCACAAAAAACAAGTGGCTCGATACTTTGCACCCATCTATGAATGGCTTCCTTCAATCGTCAAGAAATAACATATTGAAAATTTGAAGGATACAAACCGAGATCAAGAAACAAAAGGAGTGCAAAATGAAGATAGCAATCATCGGGATAGGCGGTGTTGGAGGATATTACGGAGGACGGCTTGCCCGGCAATACAAAGATTCGGTGGAACATGATATTTTCTTCGTTGCACGAGGAGAACATTTGCAGAAAATCAAAACAGACGGCCTCAAGGTCATCGCGAAGGAAGGCGATTTCATGGCAAGACCGTCTCTTGCAACGGACGATCCCGCAGAACTGGGCCCCTTGGATCTGATTATCTTCGGCGTGAAAGGATATGATCTTGAAAACGCTGCCCGGATGATTACGGGTAATCTCCATGCCGAAACCGTCATCATACCGCTCTTAAATGGTGTTGACAACGTGGAGAGACTCAAAACTGTTGTGGATACAGGAATCATCATGAACGGTTGCGTATACATCAGCACACAGATTGTCAGTCCCGGCATCGTTGAACATGTGGGGGGTCCCTGCGCTCTTTTCTTTGGTCCGGAGGAAGGTCCTATTGATCGATATTCTGAAGTAGAGACCGTCATGAAAGATGCAGGCATCAAGGCAACTCTTTCTGATCATATTATAACCGATGTGTGGTCAAAGTATATATTCGTGGGCCCTTTGGGAGGCATCACATCCATGTTAAATCAACCCTTAGGTGTCATAATGGAAAACGAAAAATACAGAACCATGCTGGAAGGACTGATGAAGGAAGTGGAAACCATAGCTCAAGCAAAAGACATATCGCTTCCGGAAAACATTGTCCAACAATCATTAAATGTTGCATCGAGCTTTCCTTATGAGACGAAAACTTCCATTCAGCTTGATTTTGAAAAAGGAAGACAAACAGAGATTGAAACATTCATAGGATATGTTGTCAGAAGCGGCAGAAAACGGGGAATCAAAACGCCTCTTCACGATACCGTCTATGCCGCCTTACAAAACAAATAGGAGGTATGGCACCATGGATAAGCCGAAGGTGTTCGTTACCAGGATCATACCGGAAGCAGGCTTAAAGATGGTCCTCGATGCCTGCGATGCCGAGGTGTGGCCCGATGAGCTGCCTCCCTCTCGTGGCATCCTGTTAGAAAAAATCCGTGGTGTTGTGGGACTTTTACCGCTCCTTACGGACAGAATTGACGGGGAAATCATGGACGCAGCGGGGAACCAGCTTACAATCATCAGTAATTATGCCGTCGGGTATGATAACATCGATATTCAGGCAGCCACTGATCGTGGTATTCTCGTGGGAAACACACCCGGTGCCCTGACTGAAACAACCGCTGATCTTACCTTTGCCTTACTCATGGCCGCCGCCAGACGTCTTGGTGAAGGTATTGATTACATCCGAGACAATAAATGGGAAACGTTCAAGCCGATGGAACTCCTCGGGAGAGATATTCACGACGCAACGCTGGGAATTATCGGGATGGGACGAATTGGAACCGAGGTGGCACGCAGGGCAAGCGGATTTGATATGAAGATCATCTATTATAGTCACCACGGACGAGTTGAAAGCGGAGAAGCAGTCGGTGCGAGGATGTGCGGTACGCTCGACGAATTGTACGAACAGGCGGATTTTATAAGCCTCCATGTTCCCCTTACACCTGCGACTCATCACTTAATTGATGCCGAGGCTTTGAGTAAAATGAAAAATACGGCGATCCTGATTAATACCGCCCGCGGTCCGGTCGTCGATACTGATGCTCTTTATGATGCGTTGCGTTCGGAAAAGATTGCATACGCCGCTCTCGATGTCACCGATCCGGAACCATTGCCGTCCGATCACAAACTGATGATGCTTCCAAACTGCCTGATCGTTCCGCACATTGGAAGTGCAACTATCGCGACGCGAAGCAGGATGGCCGTCATGGCCGCAGAGAATCTCCTGGCAGGCATACGAGGACAGGTGCCGAATCATCTGGTTAACCCGGATGTCCTTCCTCACCGTCGCCAGGAATAATAGTTGCTGACAATGTATAACCGGTGACAACTTTATAAATATTTTAGCAAAAGGAAGGAGCGCTCTATGGACACAGCATACAAAGACCTGTCGCTTCCTCAACGTGTTTTGCTGGGCCCCGGTCCCAGCAATGTGCCGGAAAGAGTCATGAAAGCCATGGCAAGTCCTGTCGTGGGACACCTTGATCCGGCATTTCTTACCGTTATGGAAGAGGTCCAGGAAATGCTTCGGTCCGTTTTCATGACGAAAAATCGTTTTACCATACCCATTTCGGGAACGGGAAGCGCCGGTATGGAAGCCTCGCTGGTAAATGTTATCGAAGAAGGTGATCATGTACTTGTATGCGTCAGCGGCGTTTTTGGAGAACGCATGTGTGATATTGTCGGGCGATGCGGGGGAATCCTTAAAAGGGTCGAAGCACAATGGGGAACGCCGATTGATCCCAATGACGTTGCCGAGGCACTCAAAGAATTCCCGGCAAAGATTGTTGCCATAGTCCACGCTGAAACATCAACCGGTGTTTTGCAACCCCTTGAAAAAATCTCAAAGATTGTTCACGAAAAGGACGCTCTTCTTGTGGTCGATGCCGTTACATCTCTTGGCGGCGCTCCCCTCAAAATAGATGAGTGGAACGTTGATGTCTGTTATTCAGGCACCCAGAAATGTCTTAGTTGCCCACCCGGGCTTGCACCCATTACCTTCGGTCCCCAGGCTGTTGAAAAGTTAAGAAACCGTTCTCAAAAGGTGCAATCCTGGTATTTGGACATGACTATGCTGGAAAAATACTGGGGGCCGGATAGAGTTTACCACCATACGGCACCGATCAGTATGGTTTATGCGATTAGGGAATCATTACGGATTGTGTTGGAAGAAGGTCTCGCGAACAGGTGGGAGAGACATAGTACGTATCATCATAATCTCGTTTCGGGTCTCGAAAAATTGGGGTTAACAATGCTCGTAGAAGAACCTTACCGGGCACCCATGCTCAATTCTGTCGTTATTCCACCAGAGGTTGATGATGTATCAGTCCGGAAAAAACTCTTGGAAGAATACAACACTGAAATCGGCAGTGGTCTTGGGCCTCTCAAAGGAAAGATCTGGCGAATTGGATTGATGGGCCATTCCTGCACACAGGAAAATGTTGAACACATATTGAATGCCTTAAAGGCCTTGTTTTAATGTCGACATTACTCAATCAGTATCAGTTTAAGCTGAAAATCTATCAAAACAAAGGCACATGCTTCCGGAAGAGGTGAAGGGATACTGTACTGCCCTATCCTTCCCTTACAAATCATTTTATTTCAAAAGGGAGGTCTTTTCGATGAACAAACTATCCAGAGATGTAGTAAAAACTCTCATGGAAAAGCAGGAAGGTTTATGTGTGTCGATTTATATGCCGACACACCGAAGGGGAACAGAAACACAACAGAACCAGATCAGATTTAAAAATCTGCTCCGCACAACAGAAGAAAGGTTGATGGAAAGTGATCTGCGTCCCCAGGAAGCGAGGGAATTCCTTAAACCGGCTCAGGAACTCTTAGGAGAAGCTCCGTTCTGGCAGAACCAGAGTGATGGACTTTCCATATTTCTCTCTCCGCTATCGTTTGACTTTTTCAAGCTTCCAATCAATTTTGACGAACTGGTCATTGTAACCGACCGTTTCCATATTAAGCCGCTCATCCCGGTAATCAGTGGTGATATCAATTTCTATATTCTCGCCATTACCCAGAAAAATGTCAGACTTATTGCATGCTCCCGCTACAGTGCAGAGGAAGTCGATCTCGAAAATATCCCCGAAAACGTTGCCGAATTATTCAGATTCGATATCCTTGAGAAAGAACCGCAGTTTCATACACGGATGCATCCGGCTGCCGTTCAGGGGCACGGGGGTGGTTCCGATGATCAGAAAGACGATGTCTTACGATTCTTTCAACAGGTTGACAAAGGATTACGAAAGCTCACTCAGATCAAACATGCACCCCTTGTATTTGCCGGTGTGGATTACCTGTACCCGATTTATAAAGAAGCCAACACCTACGCACACTTGGCAGACAAATGGATCTCGGGCAGTCCTGAAGGATCGAATGCCGATGATCTTCACGGCCAGGCCTGGGAAATAGTGGAACCTTTTTTCGAAACGGAAAAGGACGAGGCACTTCAACAATACAAACTGTATTCCGGCACCGGCCGTGCTTCCACTGATATTAAAGAAATTGTAAAGGCGGCATATCACGGACGAGCGGGAATCTTATTTGTTGCTTTGGGATTGCAGGAGTGGGGTATTTTCGACCCGGATACCGATGAGGTATTGCTGCAGCAGGAAGCAACGTTCGGTAACACGGACCTCCTCGATTTTGCTGCGGTCTGCACCATATCGAACGGAGGTACCGTCTATGCCGTAAATCCAAAAATAGTGCCTGATGATGCACCTATGGCTGCTGTTTTCAGGTATTGATTTCATTTTCGGGAAACCGAATATTGTGATCGCGTGTCCTGTCATTCATTAACCGTCAAACGTTCTCTTTAATGACCGGGGGTGATGTTCTTATAACATTCCCCCTTTTTTTCCCGTTCCCACCCCACAATCAACATTTCTTTTTTAATCAATCGGTCATAAAAAAAGCGGCTGTATGATTTGTAATTGCAACTAAAACAAGACCTGGCTGTCTCTATGTTCTCGAGCAATTGTATCGGTAACGATGAAAAAAGAATATCCGTTATTCTCAAAATTTATTTTTAGGGATTATGATGTCTTTATCCCGTTTATTTGCCTAAGAATGGGAAAACGCTGCCGGACCTTTATGCCGCACATATCTGACAATGATTTAGTGAAAATTGCCTGCTATCTTCACAAAAAAGATGAAGAAATTCACCGTCAGTATAAAGAATGCATCGGCATAAAACATACTGCTACCCCACTACCGTGCATTTTCTTAAACACAGAAACAAATGAATGTATCATCTATCCCTTGAGAGACGGGTGTTGTCGTCTGTACCCGTTTTCTTTCGGAGGGGGTGATCGTAATTGCCCCGAATATCGAGAACATCTTCGCATCGTTGAAACCATGGTGGTTGGACCCGGTGATTGCATGATTTATGATTCCAGCTTCTGTCCTCATGAAGACACACGTTCTGTCCCGATCGGTGAGTGGGAAAAATTACTTCGGAAATTTATGGACGCGAAACCATCAGTCTCTATGGTACGGGCATTTATCAACCTGCATCACATACCGGAGGTAATCTACAAAGGAAACGTTACCCATTCAGCATGAAACTATTTTCTTAGACCAACACTGCTTTTTTATTAACACGATGTCCCTACCTCTTCCCTCTTATCAGCCCTCATAAATTGCGGTCAATCCCAGGATCGACCAGACAAGCAGGACATTTCTCATCAAAGTTGCTGTCGATAATCGTGACGGAAACCTTCAGTCCGGTCTTTTCTGCTCGGCTCTTTTTCGTGTACCCCCGCAAAAAGGTCAAACGGCTATTCCCAGAGCTGCTCTCAGCAGAAACGAAGGCCGTCCAACTGTTTGGTTTGTCGATGATAATAAAGCTTTCAAAAGGATTATCAGAATCGGCGATGATTCAGACAACTGGTTTCCGGTACTTGAAGGTTTGGAACCGGGAGATACAGTTGTGATAGAGGGAGCAGGTTGTCTTCTCGAAGGCATACCAGTGGCTGTGACCAATTAATATCGCAACCGGGAAACTGTTTTATTCAAATACAGATAATAAAATAAATCTCCAAAGTCCTGACATGTTACATTAAACAATATTGCAGTATCTCTGCCCCAAGACAAAGAAAGCATCCTCACTATTGAGCGTACCCCTTTGAATAAATGACGGATTCAAAAATACTTGCAACATTTCAAGATTAAGTGCATGCTTCACATTTTAACTGGGGTTTTGGTTTAAAATAACGGAGGGTATTTTGTGGGTATTCTATTTCTAAGGTTTTTGGTAGTCCTTTTAACATTGTTAACGTTTTTATCACCCCTTCCGGCCGCACAAAAAACACCACCACCAAACGTTGTGGTCTCGAAAGTCACAACCGGAGTTGTTGCACCGGAAGTGGAATTCATCGGTACCGTTTACTATCCCGAAGTTTCGGATGTCTCCGCTGAGGTAAGCGGAACGGTCAAAACCATACAATTTGAAGAAGGACAGCACATCAGAAAGGGAACGGTACTTATAAGTCTCGATTCAGCCATCCTCACAAAGACACTTCAGGCAAAAGTGGCATCACATGAACAAATTCTTTCCGACCTCGAACGGGCAAGAAAAGATTTAGACAGGATAGCAAATCTGTACAGGAAAAATATAATAGCAGAAAAGGAATACGATGATCAGAAATTTCAGGTGAAGGGCCTCGAAAGAAGGTCGGCATCTCTCAAAGCGGAAGTTGAACGACTTGAGATTGAGCTTAATAAAACAGAGGTCAAATCACCCTTTGGTGGCGTCATTATCAAAAGACACGTCGCACGTGGAGAATGGCTTTCACCGGGCAGTCCGGTCGCAACAGTCGCTCGGAACAATGTTGTTGATATCGTTGTCGAAGTTCCTGCAGATATCATTAAGAACCTCACAGTCGGAATGAATGTTACCATTCTGACAGTCGGCCACAATCTCAGGGGCAAACTTCATGCAATTATTCCCCGGGGTGATATTTCAACAAGAACATTCCCGGTCAAAATCAGAGTCAAACATGGCACATCTCTCCTGGAAGGAATGGAAGCACGAGTCAAAATGCCACAAGCTGAAAAGATCACTGCATT